>RRZT011332649.1_pt1 | contig 16790 bp, 13 predicted proteins | sample 2165551 | NCBI WGS metagenome assembly RRZT01 (sample SAMN10456910, study PRJNA506462) | wastewater metagenome | biome: wastewater; feature: sludge; material: wastewater sludge; isolation source: wastewater sludge with Escherichia coli K12::gfp cells carrying plasmid... | place: USA: Moscow, Idaho...
AATAGAGGATGCTATTGCTGTAGATGGCGCATGGGATAACACCACAGGTTTGGTAGAATATCAAGGTGTTTATCTTAAAACTTATGAAGTGCTATTTCATGTAGGTCCACTAGAAGATGGAACTATTAACATCGTTGAGTTTTTAGCCATAGTCCATGCTTTAGCGTTATCTAAGCAATGGCATTGGAAAATACCTATTTATTCAGATAGTAAAATTGCTTTAGGGTGGATTAAAGAAAAAAAGGCTAAAACTAATCATCCTCCTAGTGAAAAGAACAAGAAACTATTTGAAATGATAGCTAGAGCTGAAAAATGGTTGGAAAACAATACTTATGAAAACGAATTATTAAAATGGGAAACCAAAGCATGGGGTGAAAATCCTGCTGATTTTGGTAGAAAATAAAAAAATATGCCTGATAAACACACTACAATTTTAAAAGGACTAAATAACAAACAACTAGAAGCCGTCGTAAGCAATGCAAAAAGGATATTGGTACTCGCTGGTGCCGGTTCTGGAAAAACTAAAACTGTAATATCTAAACTTCTTTATTTGGTTGCAGAAAAAGGTGTAAAATCTTCTTCAATATTAGCAATAACATTTACTAAAAATGCAGCAAATGAAATGATTGATAGATTAATTATTTCTAGTGATGCAACAAATACATACGAATCATATATTCTAAATAAATCAACTACATCACTACAAAAAGAAACTGAAAGAAGAAAGAGGGTTTTAGAGCAGCCTTGGATTTCAAATTTAACAATTAGAACATTTCATTCTTTATGTTATAAAATTCTTCGTGATAATGGCAATCCTGTTTTTGATAACAAATTCAAACTAATTACAGATAATTCGGCTGAGGAGGTGGATTTAAAAGCGAAAGATATTCTTGCTAATGAGAAACCTAAAGACATTATAAGTAAAATATTAATTCTTGCATGTAAAGACCGAGATTATTTATTAAAATTAAAACGTTATATATTAGATTATTATGTTGAAAAGGTTTCCCTTGATAAGGAAATAAAAATTTATACTAACGACGGACAAAAAACATATACTACTTTAAAAGGGGAAACAGTTAAATCAAAGTCAGAGCGTGATATTGCAGATTGGCTGTACAGACACAATATAAAATATGTTTATGAAAAAGTAACCAACTTTAAAGATTTTAATTTTAAACCTGATTTTTTCATTCCCCAAGCTAATCTTTATCTAGAACATGTTACTGATAAAAGCTATAAAATGGCTGATAAAGAAAGACAATTTATTGAAGGTGGAAAAAATTGTGTTGTAACTTACGAATCTATAATGAATAACTCAATCCTTTTCAATTTAGCAATGGAAAGAATTGTAAAAGGAAAAATTTCTGAAACAATTACTGAAGATGTTTCTCTGAATTATGAAGAAGAATTTAATCGATATCATAATAAAATAGATGAGTTTTTAAAAACGGTTATGCGATTGCAGTCTATGATGAAAGGGGAAGATATTGAACCTTCAAGTTTACTAGAGAAATCATTAAAAAGCGAACATGAAAGAATAAGAGTTTTTTATGAACTTGCTATTCCAATAATCCAAGAGTACAAAAAATATTGTACTAATAAATCTTATGTAGATTTTGATGATTTAATAATTTTAACCGTAAAACTTCTTAAAGAGAATGAAGATGTTAGAGAACTTTACAGAAGTAAATTTAAGTATTTAATGGTTGATGAATTTCAAGATGTAAATGGATTACAAGTAAAACTATTAGACCTATTATTGAAACCTGATAATCAATTATTTTGTGTTGGTGATGATTGGCAAAGTATCTATGGTTTTAGAGGTTCAAACGTAGATTACATAGTTAATTTTGAATCACATTACAAAGATTGCGAAATACATAAATTAGATGTGAATTACAGAAGTACTCAAACAATTGTAGGCGCTAGTAATGAAGTTATAAAGCACAATAAAAATCAGATTAGTAAAGATGTTAGAGCATTCAACGAAATGCCAAGTAAGATTCAAATATACAGAGCCAAAAGCACAGAAGATGATGGTGTAGAATTTTTAATTGATAAAGTTCGACAACTTTATGATAGTGGCTTGGGTAAAGATGATATTCTTGTTTTGTATAGAAGATCTAAAATGTTTAGTCCATATTTAGAAGCTTTAAAACAGAATAGACTTTTTGTTTCCTCAAAAACTATTCATGCTTCAAAAGGGTTAGAAGCTAAAGCTGTTTTTATTATCGGATTAACCGAAGGTAATGGAGGTTTTCCTGATATTTGGCTTGATGATGCAATATTTAGAGTTGTAAAGGATATAAAATATGATATTTTACTTGAAGAAGAAAGACGATTGTTTTATGTAGCTATAACAAGAGCAAAAGATGAATTATTTCTTATAACTGAATTAGGAAACGAATCTTCATTTGTTGATGAAATTCCACAACATTTTTACCAAGTAAATAAACCAGTAATCAAGAACGCTGAAATACAAATTATTGTTTGTGGAGAGTGTAGGGCTACAGTGAATGAATCTGATAAGTTTTGTAGAAATTGTGGAAACAAACTTTCTAAAGACAATTCATGTAATTCTCATGAAAAAAAAGTTCCTAGTTATGTTGAAACGGCAAGATTAATTAACAAAAATGCCTATATGCCTTGGACTGATGATGATGATACAAAACTTGAAGAACTTTATAAACAAGGTAAATCTAATGCAGAACTTTGTGATTTTTTTGGAAGAAATTCAGGTGCTATTAATGCTCGAATCCAAAAACTTGAATTGGAAAAAAAAGTATAATTTGAACTAATTTAGTAATAAAAAAAGAAAAGTTTATCCTGATTTAATAGTACTAATGAACTTACCAATTTCGAATAACCTCCCCATTCAAAAACTAGCCTCTGTTTTTAACAGTACCTCAGCCACGTATAAATTTTATTGGTTTTTAGCTATCATTGAATTGTTAGAAGAAGGATACATCAAACAAGATAAAAGGCAACTTTTTGCAAGAATGATTAGTAATTCATGGTACACCGTAAATTATTTTCATGTTTCGTTTGGGAAACAGGATAATATTCAAATGGCGGTTGAAAAGATTTTAAAAATTGAACAGTTAACTATAGACGAGAAAAAACAAAATCTTAATTTACGATTAGAAAGGTCTCAAAATAAGCAAACCATCACTGAATTAATGCATTTTGACAAAAATGTACCACATTGGTTTTTGACACCTTGGTTACCTAAGTTGCCTAATGAAACAGATGCTAATCATAAAAATCGTATCCATACAGATTCTCAATCGTTTTTGAATGATAGTTTATATGCTTTGCATAAGCACTTTATTATTATTAATCCCTTGTGGGTGGAATATCTACAAACTAATGCAAAAATTATAAAAGATTTCTGTTATTGGAATTTGACACTGTTTTTGCAAGTTAGAAATCCGAATGTTCCCGATATTCCCAATAAGTTAATAAAACCAGCTGTTCGCAGTAGTCTTGCTTTACAGACTAATAAGTATTGGAAGAATGTTTTTCTTGAGCTCGGTTCTATTGATTGTGTTTTCACTAATCAAAAGTTGTATTTTGATGAAAAGAATTTTGCATTAGATCATTTTATTCCTCATAACTTTGTTTCTCATGATTTGATTTGGAATTTATTACCTATTGAGAGAAGTTTTAATTCAAGTAAAAGTGATAAACTACCTATTTTTGAGAAGCATTTTGACAAGTTTTGTGAATTGCAAAAAGTAGCTTTTGAAATAAATAAGCAGCACAATGCAAAAAGCAAATTCATGGAAGAGTATCTATCTATTTTTCCTAGTATTGAAACTTTTGACAAAACAAAATTTTCGGAAACCATTCAACCTTTATTAACCATTGCCCATAATAACGGATTTTTATATTTGAATGAATAACCTAAATCCAAATAGTCACTTAACTGCTATTGAAAGAACATCTCTTTCATATCCTGCGCGCCTTTTGATTAACAAAAACAAAATGAAAGGCAAGATTTTAGATTTTGGTTGCGGGATTGGAAAAGATGTAGAGCTTTTAAATAGTAAAGGTTATGATATAAAAGGTTATGACCCTTATTATTTTCCTACTTTTCCAACTGAAAAATTCGATACAATTTTATGCTTTTATGTTTTAAATGTACTACTTCCTGAAGAACAAGCCGAAGTTTTAATGAATGTTTCAAACTTATTAAAACCAAATGGTAAAGCTTATTTTGCAGTTCGAAGAGATATTCATTACGAAGGTTTTAGAGTACACAAAGTTCATAAAAAAGAAACCTATCAGTGCATTATTAAACTAGGATATAGTTCCATTTTTAAAAATGAAAACTGCGAAATATATGAATATCAACATTATACTACATTACATAAAGGAAATACTGATTTGAGTCCTTTTCTAGTTGGAGATGAAATTAGAGAATTAATAGTTGAAACAGCTACTGTGTTTTCTTTTTATGATAAGTTTCCAGTTTCAAAAGGGCATGCTTTAGTAGTTCCAAAACGTTTGGTTTCTAATTATTTCGAACTCACTTTAAAAGAGCAAATGGCTTGCTGGATTGTGGTAAATAAAGTTAAAGCTATACTTCAAGAAAAATACAATCCTGATGGTTTTAATATTGGAATCAATGCAAATGAAGCAGCTGGGCAAACCATTTGGCATTGTCATATACATGTCATTCCAAGGTATAAAGGTGATGTGGAAGTCCCTAGAGGAGGAGTTCGAGGTGTTATTCCAAGAAAAAAAGATTATTAATTTGAATTTTATTCAAACAATTTGGCTTTTTTTCAACAAAAACTAATGATACATTTCTTTTTCCTGCTTCAATACCAGGAATATAAGTTCTATCTAAATCAGAGATTTCAGCTAATTTTTCCTGAGAATATCCTTTTGACAATCTCAATTCTTTAACTCTTTGTCCGAATTTTACTTTAATATCTTCCATTTTACGAAGATGTGATTTAGTAGACAATTGTACAATAGACGACTGTCTACTAATTGTTAAGTAAGCTCATAAATAAGATGGGGTAAATGATTTGTGATAAGATTATTTTATTAACACTAAAACCAAGTTAACAAGTTTATGTATATCGAAGATTACGGCGATTATCGCCGTTTTTTGCACGTTTAGTAAATAAACATAAAATTATTAGTCTAGTGAAAGATAATCTTATTTTTACTCCATGTTTTGTTTGGAATAGCCATCATTAAACGCGTTTTAAATACTTAATGATGGATATTTCCAGCAAAATCAGACCTAAAAAGATAAAAAATATCCATAACGAATTTCCACCAAAGTCTTTTATATACTAAGTAAATCCTTTTGCATTGAAATAATAATATTAATAGTTATCAAAGTCATTAACAAATAGAACAGATGAACTACTAAAGTTTAATACAATCTATATACAACTGAATAATTATTATTTGAAGAGAAAGGCTCGGGTATTCTTGGTTTCAATTTTCCCGCTGTCCGTTAAACACGGTATCACTCCCATCGGGGCTCATATCTTTGTTAAGATTTAAAAATATGAATTATTTATCTTTGAAATAGTAATAATTGATAAACAAAACCAAGTTGCAAAATACTATCGGGGCGAAATACATCATAGATGATATTGCATACACTAGGGTAATCTACTTGGTTTTAATTACATTATAGTCACAATAGTACTTGAGCACTTGCTTTAATAGAAAGATGCTGTATAAAAAATGAGCAAAGTCTACTGTAATTTTTTGTTTATCTAAAAATCAAAGAGTTATGAATTTAAAGTATTCTGTAGGACTTGATGTATCAAGTAAAAAAATTGACGCTTGTATGAGTATTATTGATGAGAAACAAAGAGTTGTTGTTAAATCTAGTACTCAAATTACTAATACAAGAAAAGGTTTTGAAAATTTAGCGCAGTGGATTATTAAACACAAGAAAGAAGATATACCAGTGGTTATTTGTATGGAAGCAACTGGTATTTATTATGAAAATTGTGCGTATTATTTGTTTGAGAAGGGATTTGATACTTCTATTATTTTACCCAATAAGGCAAAAAAGTATTTAGAAGCAATAGGGTTAAAGTCAAAGAATGATAGCATTGATGCTAAAGGACTATCTCGAATGGGAGCTGAGCAATTCTTAGAAAGATGGCAGCCTATGGGCACCTTTTTTTATGAGTTACGTTTGTTGACAAGACAGTATCAAAATATTACGGAATTAAAGACTGTGATTAAAAATCAATTGGATGCATTGAGTTTTGCTATGCATAAATTGGATTCTGTTACGGATCAATTGAAACAAACCATACAATTGTTTGAATCACAACTTAAAGAGTTGGATAAAGCAATTTTACAACATATTAAATCAAATCAAGAAGTAGCAGAAAGAGTTAAAAATATTTGTACAATGAAGGGTTTAGGTGTTTTGTCTGTAGCAACAGTTTTGGCAGAAACAAATGGATTTAATCTGTTCAAAAACTACAAACAAGTTGTATCTTACGCAGGATATGATGTTGTAGAAGCGCAATCAGGAACACGAGTAGGTAAAACCAAAATTTCTAAAAAGGGAAATTCAAGAATACGAAGAATGTTACATATGCCATCACTGGTAGTTATACAATGTGAGGTTAAACAGTTCAAAGATTTATTTGACAGAACCTATAAAAAACATGGTATAAAAATGAAAAGTTATGTAGCTGTTCAAAAGAAAATATTAACAATGATTTATTATTTATGGAACAAAAATGAACCTTATGATGATAACTATAAAATAAATATCCAAGAAGAGGAGCAAAAGTTATCCTCTCGGGCATGTGGCTTCGTAGAAGACAAAATAGAAAAAAATAGCCCCAAACAAGTTGAGGCTACACAAGGTAAACATCCAGTGAATAATCGCAAGAAGCTTCCTCTCGGTGTAACAAAGTTAAAAAAAATAACAACATAAATTTGCAATTAAAGATAGTACCTGTTAGTAAGCAAATGGCTTTCTTGGATTCTTTGTTTTAAATAGGAACGCTTCGCTGAAGTAGTTTAAACTAATACAATCAGTAATTTTTACAAATGATATCTTCCATACAAAATTTCAATTTCAATTAAGAACGGAATTATTATCCCAATTCTAAACATAAAGCAATAGCTTGTTTGAGGATTGAAAAGCTTTTATCCTTTATTTTTCCAATTATCAAATGTTTTTTCAGTAACTGTATCGCCTAATTTTTGAAAATGGGTAACAGCATTTTTTCGACCTTTAAATTTGTTAACAGCCCAATCTTGTAAATCAAATTTAAAATCAGCGATGATTTGTTTTGTAGTTTTATCTTCTCGAAAATATTTTAAATTATTATTTTCATCTTCTGTTGAATGGTATTTTTCGAATTCATTCTTAGCATATTCAAAAGCAGTAGTTTCCTCCAACATTTCTTTAGTTACCTCATCAAAAGACTGAAAAGCATTATAATACATTGCGATTTTTTGTAAGTCTCGATAATTACCATAAAGAGGTAGTTTCTTTAACCAGTTGATTAAATTATTATCTAAAGGTACTAGAGGATTAACTTTGAATTTAAGATTATTCCAAATCCTTTTCCAATCATCAACTCTATCTTCTTCGGTCTCTCTAAGGGCTGGAATAGTAATAACGTGTTGCACAATTCTGTCGTAAAAATCGGGCAATAAATCCTTTTTTAAATCAGATATTGTTCTATTGGTTGCAAAAATAAGGCGACATGAAATTTTAATTTCATTAGTACTTCCCAATCTACGAATGGACATTTTATTTTCTTTATCAGTCTGTAAGGCCTTCATCAATTTAGCTTGCACCATCTTTGATAAATGATGGATTTCATCAAGAAACAATACACCTCCGTTTGCTTCTTCTAACAATCCTTTTTTATCAGAATTAGCTCCAGTAAAAGCACCTTTCGCATAACCAAATAATTCGGCTTCAGCTTTATTGTCCTCATCAAATGAAGCACAATTGGCCTGTTTAAAATTTTCTTTTTTATGCTTCTCAACAGATTCATCCGCAATTTGTGATTTACCAATTCCTCGCTCTCCTAACAACAAAATTGAAAAACCAGAATTGATAAAAGCTTTCATTTTTCGGTTAACCAATTCTCTTGATTTTGATTTAGTATCTTTGTATATTTTAAAATTTGAACCTATATCCGAAATTAAGTTGGTTGGAATTTCTTTTATTGAAAAGCGTTTAAATCTTTTATCCAAAGAATCACTTTTATCATCATAGGTTTTTACAAATCTTGCATTTTCTGGTAATAGATAAGATTCTGATAAAATATGCCAAACTACTTGAGTTTCACTACTTCCTAATGATACGTTTATTAACGGTTGATCGTTTTGATTTTTATTAAAATATTTTCTTACCCACTTACTTAATTCATCCGAAATTTGTTTTTCATTTCTTAAATCATCTATGGATAGTTCAATAACCTTTAATTTATTATAGTAAATAGATTTAAAATTAGAGTGGTTTTTTAACCATTTAATTTGTTCATCAATCGAATAATGATTAATGTTCCTCCAAAGATTATTTTGAAAGGCAGCTACTTTATCTGGGAAATTTGCTATAACAAAATTGAGTTCTTCTTCAATGTTATAGCAAATATCCTCATTTTCTAAAATAGATTCATATACTTCTGATAGCCCTAAACTTTTAATTGTATCATCATCTAAAATATTCTTTTTGTGAGAAAAACGTCTACTGGAGAGGCTGTCATAAGTTTTTTGTGGTGCCGTTAAATAAATAATTTCATCAAAAACAAAACCATCAGTAGTTGTGTGGTTAAAAGTCTCATTTAATTCCTCTTGATCTAAATTTCCAAATTGGACATTACTAGGAATTTTAGTATTTAAATAAAATTGACTTAAAATATGTTTTAAATACGCAACACCGTGGTTGGTATAATGCCAAGTGATATAAATATTTTTCATTATACAAAGGTATTTAATTATATTTTATAATAATTAATTACCTTAATGAAATATATAAAAAAACAGTAAAAAAAATAATTAAAAATTTCAAATCCTTCACTATCAATTATTTACATTTCAAAGATAGCTTTCAAAGATTTTTTTGGCATGATATTACATTATATACTACTAAATAATTTAATTTAATCATGACAACACAAATTTTAAACTACAAAAAAACGAACCACTTTTTATTCAGTCAATGGGACAGAAGTATTAATGATCAGATATTGCAAAAAATACTTCCGTTTTTGGAATGTACTAGTTGTAAAAAGGATGTGATAATTGTATCTCCAAATTTTCTAAAAAGAAAAGGTATTTTTAGAAAAGGGCATGAAAGTTTGATAATCATTACCAAACAGAACCTTTTGATTACATGTTATTGGTGCAATCATCCAGACTACCTACTTTCAACAGAGCCTTACGCTCATTTTCAAAAATTATAAAAATGATAACTACAGTAAATTTCCACTTAACTAAAGCTTGTAACTATACGTGCAAATTTTGTTATGCTACTTTCAATGATATTAATGTAAAAGGAATATCAAAAACAGAGCAATTCGAAATTATTCAATTACTTGCAGAAAGTAAAAAATTTAAAAAAATAAATTTTGCAGGTGGCGAACCTACATTAATTCCTCATATCAGTGAATTGATTAAATTTGCCAAAGTACTAGGATTTGAAACCAGCATTGTAACTAATGCTAGTAAAATTGATTTTCAATGGGTTGCAGAGAATTCAAAATATTTAGACATTTTAGCATTAAGTATTGATAGCGCATCAGATGAAATTAATAGTGCTATTGGAAGGAGTCAAAAATTAATTACTATTGATGTTGAGAAGTTAAAATCTATAGCTAATGCTTGCCACTTATTTGGTGTTAATCTAAAGATAAATACTGTTGTATGCCAATTTAATAAAACGGATCAATTAGTAGATTTAATTAATGAATTAAATCCTTACAGATGGAAAATTTTGCAAGCTACTAAAGTAGAAGGGCAAAATGAAGAACAATTTGATACCATTAAAGTTTCATCATTAGAATTCAATGAATATATTGACGTAAATAAGGTCAAACTTAGTTTAAGCATTAAATTAGTAAAAGAAGATAATAATATAATTCAAGGTTCTTATTTAATGGTTGATATGTTAGGAAGATTTTTTGATAGTGCACAAATGAAACATAATTATTCAGATCCAATTTTGAAAATAGGAGTTGAAAAAGCCTTAAAATACATTTCAATTAATGAAGATAAGTTTAATTTAAGAGAAGGAAATTATTCATTTATAAAAAAAATTGCTTCATGATAAAATATAAAAGAATTTCAATAAGTGGTCTTGCTGGATCAGGAAAATCAACAGTTGGAAAATTACTTTCTGAAAAGTTGAACTATGAATTTGTTTCTGTTGGTAATTACAGTAGAATCTTGGCTCAAGATGAATATGGCATGTGTATAAATGAATTTCAAGAATTATGTAGAAATAATCCTAAAATGGATGAAACAATTGATAGCTATTTTACTGATTATTGCCAATCTATATCCAATTTGATTATTGATTATCGTTTAGCTTTCAATTTTATAGGCGATTGTTTTCACGTTTACTTAAATGTTTCAGACGATATTGCTGCAAATAGAATACAGCAATCAGGCGGGAGAGAGCTTGAACTAAATAATAATATTGCAACATTAGAATTAATAAGAACTAGAAACGAAAATATGAAAATTAGATTTGAAAAAGCTTATAATGTAGATTTTACTAATCATAAAAATTATAATTTGATTTTAAACACAGATAATCAAAGTCCAAAAGAAATTACTCAAATGATTTTAAAAAATATAATTTAAATGCATATTCTTAAAATAATCCACGGCTATCCGCCAAATTATAACGCCGGTTCAGAAGTCTATAGCCAATCCATTTGCAATGAGTTTTCTAAATCACATAAAGTTTCTGTATTCACAAGAGAAGAAAATATTTACGCACCTTGTTTTAGTATTAGAACAGAACACGTGAATGATAATTTAACCCTTTACTTTGTAAACAATCCGCAAGGAAAAGATGGTTATCGTCACCAACAAATGGACAACAATTTTGCTGATTTACTTAAAAAATTAAATCCAGATATAGCTCATATTGGTCATTTGAATCATCTCTCAACAGGATTAGTAGACGAGTTGAATTCACTCAATATTCCAATAGTATTTACGCTTCACGACTTTTGGTTAATGTGTCCAAGAGGACAATTTTTAACGAGAAGTATTGGAACTGATAATAATTTCAAAGTTTGCAATAAACAAGAACATAAAAAATGTGCTACAGATTGCTACAGTGTTTATTTTAGTGGTAGAGTAGAAAACAAGAATGATGAAATTGGCAATTGGCAAAATTGGGTACATAATAGAATGTTGGAAACCAAAGCAATCATTAATAAAATAAATTTATTCATTGCGCCTTCTAATTACCTGCGTGATAGATTTATCAATGATTTTAATGTTCCAGCGGATAAGATTATTTATTTAGATTATGGTTTCCCAACAGAATACTTGACACAAACCGAGAAATCAAAAAAGAAGACAGATTATACTTTTGGATACATTGGTACACATATTCCTGCTAAAGGAGTAAATATTTTAATTGAAGCCTTCAAACAAATTGAAGCAAAAGCAGCGCTTAAAATTTTTGGTAGATCAAATGGTCAAAGTACAAATGCCCTAAAAGAAATGGCTAAATCTTCAAAAAATAAGATTGAATTTGAAGGAGAGTACATCAATCATAATTTAGCAAATGATGTTTTTTCAAATGTGGATTGCATTGTAGTTCCAAGTATCTGGGGCGAAAATTCACCATTAGTAATTCACGAAGCTCAAGCGTGTAAAGTACCTGTTATTACTGCTGATTTCGGAGGAATGAAAGAATATGTGCAACACAACATCAACGGACTTTTATTTGAACATCGTAATACAAAAGCTTTGGCTGAACAACTGAAGTTTGCTGTTTTAAACCCTGAAAAAATGAAACAATTGGGAGAGAAAGGCTATTTGTATTCTGAAAGTGGTAATGTTCCTAACATACAAGAACATTGCATCGAATTAGAAAAAATTTACACAAATCATACATCCATTAAAAATGATAATTGATACGAAACTATGGCGAGTAACCATAGATACCAATCCAGAAGATTGTAATTTGTCATGTACCATGTGCGAAGAGCATAGTCCTTTTTCAACCTATATAAAAGAAAAATTAGGAGGTAAAAGACGTAGAATGCCTAAAGAGTGGTTAGAACCAATTTTCAAACAAGCGAAAGCACTAGGCGTTACCGAAATGATTCCCTCAACTATGGGAGAGCCTCTAATCTACAAACATTTTGCTCATTTCATTGAATTGTGTTATCTATACAATATAAAAATGAATTTGACCACTAATGGTACTTTTCCAAAAACAACAGAAAAATCCGTAACGGAATGGGCAAGATTAATAGTTCCTATTACCACCGATGTAAAAATCAGCTGGAATGGTGCAACAGCAGAAACCTCTGAGAAAGTTATGCTGAAGATTGATTTTCAAGAAACACTTGAAAATGTTAGAGAATTTATTAGAGTTAGAAACGAACACTTTGCAAAAACAGGTTATTATTGTAGAGTTACTTTTCAATTGACTTTTATGCAAAACAATATGCATGAATTAGCAGACATCATTAAATTAGCTGCAGATTTAGATATTGATCGCGTTAAGGGACATCAGTTGTGGTCTCATTTTGATGAAATCAAATCCCTATCAATGAAGGCAACACCTGAAAGTATTTCTCAATGGAATAGCTATGTTAAAGAAGCATATGAAGCACAAGAGAAATACCGCAAACCTAATGGAGAAAAAGTACTATTAGAAAATATAATTCCTTTACAAGAAAATGAGAATAAAGAAATTCCAGAACACTATGAATGTCCTTTTTTGGAAAAAGAACTTTGGATTTCAGCCACAGGAAATATTTCACCATGTTGTGCTCCAGACGAACAAAGAAAGACATTAGGTGATTTTGGTAATATTCAACAGAGTAGTATTGAAGAAGTATTGAAGAGTAATAAGTATCAAAATTTAGTAAAAAATTACAAGAATATTGATTTATGTAAAACCTGTAATATGCGAAAACCATAATGAAACAACTAGAAATAATTGAACCATTAAAAGAGATTTTAGCCGCAAATAGTCAAATCCAAACTGCATTTCTATATGGATCGGTTGCTAGAAAAATGGCTACAGCAAATTCAGATGTTGATATTGCGACAGTTATAACTTCGGATTTTGATGTGAATGATCTAATTAAATCTATTGAAGCTCATTTTCAAAACCATTTAGTCAGAGTGGGTAATGTTGTTCTTAGAAATAAAATTGTCTTATATTTTAAATCCTTGCCTAAAGTTGAAATCTCATTTGCAACAAGTATTGAAGAGCATGCTAGAAACTATTTAGGTTCTGAAATTTCGTTAGAAAATATTGAAAGTAGTATTTTGTTTGACCACACAGGAAATGCGCTACACTATTTTCAGCAGATAACCAATAATAAGATGGCTATCAAACCAGAAGAAAAAGAAAATTTAATTGATAAGTTTTTGTATGAATTTGAAAGTTGTTCAAATGCTCACAGAAGAAGTGATGGATATCAATTTTATTTTTTTTACAACATTGCTTTACATGTTGCTATTCAATTGAATCATTTGGCTAAGGGTGAAATTAAATTTAATTTTTTACCTAAAAATTTTATTGCTAACACTTTGACAAAAGAGGAGCAGGATATTTTTTATGAAGTTAAAGGTTCTCTTTTTTTACCAGAAGCCAACAAACAAAAAAGAAAGTTGCTTGATTTCTTCTATAATTCAATAAAAACGTTAATCAGTCAAGAGAAATTAGAAGAAATAAAAACATTTTGTGAATGGATTTATAAGCGTGACTTTATTTGGAATTTTAGAGATATTGGTAAGCATAATTCAAAAATTAAAGAAGGACTTATTTTCAGAACAGCGACGATGACCTTATTTCAGAATGAAACTTTTTTCGAATCATTTTTAAATGAAAAAAACATTCAAACGGTTATAGATTTAAGAGCTGAGCGTGAAATTAAGGATTTAGCTTATTCAGAAAATTCTATTTCTAAATTCAATTATATCATAGCTCCATTTGACCCTTGGAATCAATCCATCGAATTTCAAGCAACGCATCATCAAGGCTCCAATATTGAAATCGCATATCGCTTTTTTGGGTTGGAATGTAAACCTTCCATCAAAACTGTAATGGAAACAATTTTGGAACAAGAAAATGCTGTGGCAATTCATTGTCATGCTGGTAAAGATAGAACCGGTATTATAATTTCAATGTTGCACATGCTTTCAGGAGCTGATTTAAATACTATCTATACCGATTATTTAGCTACTGAAATGGATACTAAAAAAGAGTATCTAGATATTGTCTTGAATATCATTAATGAAAAAGGTGGAATTGAAAACTATTTAATTGATTGTGGCTTAAATAAAACTCAAGTCCAACATCTAAAAATGAAAATAACCAATGGAAATTAAAAACCAATTAAAATCATTTTTTACCGAACATTGGAAGTACATGGCGGTTAGCACAGCATGTAAGTTGAATTTGTTTGATAGTTTATCAGTTGAAAAAACAATTGGACAAGTAGCACAAGAACTTGATTTAAGTGAAGAGAATCTAACGTTACTAATAAAAGCACTTCATAATGAAGGTTTTTTGAATCAAAGTAATGACTCTTATGTTGTGAACGAACTTTCCGAATTATTAACTGATAATCATCCTGAAAGTTTAAAATATGCCTGTTTGAACTGGGCTGGAGAACATTTAACGGCTTGGCAAAATTTAGATTTCTCAATTGAAACTGGAAAAAGCGCCTTTGAAAAAGTATATGGTAAACCTTTCTTTGATTACTTAAATGATCATACTGAGAAATTAGATGCCTATCATAAAGCAATGTATCAGTATGCAAAAGATGATTATAAATCACTTCCAGAACGAATTGACTTTGGTAAACACAAGTCTATAATGGATGTTGGTGGTGGTTATGGTGCTGTTTTGGAGATTATCAAAAATAACCAGAAAGAATTAGATTGTATTTTATTTGATTTGGAGAGCGTTGTTGCTAATATAAATAGAACAAATATTGAAAAGATTGGAGGTGATTTTTTTGAAGCTATACCTTCAAGAACAGAGGCAATTATACTTTCGAGAGTTTTACATGATTGGGATGATAATAAAGCAAGAAAAATACTTTTAAATTGTTTCGAAGCATTACCAGATGAGGGATATTTGTATGTAATTGAAAATTGTTCTGATAATATTAGTGTCGATTTGTCCTTGCTATCATTGAATATGAGCGCTATGTGTGAGAGTTTTGAACGAACTAAATCGGAATACATGGATTTAGCTCAAAGTAGTGGTTTTAATTTAATAGATGAAAAGCAGCTAAATAGTTTACAAACCATTTTGATTTTTAGAAAACAATGAATTGGAAAAATATAAAAACAGCAGCAGATAACACTTATTTTATTTACGATGATGAACCAGTATTCAATAAAAAATTCATCGAAGTATTAAAGTTTCACGCCCCAGGATTAGCTCCAGTATTAGACAGTTCTGGTGCATATCATATTGATTGTGAGGGTTTGGAATTGTATCAAAAACGTTATCAAAGAACGTTTGGTTTTTACTGTAATCGAGCGGCAGTTATTGAAAATAATCGTTGGTATCACATCAATGAGATGGGAGAAAAGGTATATACAACTTCTTACTTATGGACAGGAAACTATCAAGAAGATATTTGTACTGTAAGAAATGACAACAATCAATACTATCACATTGATTTAAATGGAAATCCAATTTATAAAGAGAACTATATGTATGCAGGCGACTTCAAAGATGGAATTGCTTGTGTGAAAAGTGAAGATGGTTTTTTTAGACATATTGATTCAAAAGGAAATTTTATAAATAATAAGTCATTTTATGATTTAGGTATTTTTCATAAAAACTTTGCCACAGCAAAAGATGAAAAGGGTTGGTTTCATATCAATAAAAAAGGAGAAGGGCTTTATTCACAGCGATATTTAATAGTAGAACCATTTTACAATGGATTTGCTTTGGTAACAACTTTCTACAATAAAAAAGAAATTATAAATGAAGATGGAGAAACGATCTTAACTGTATAGTTTTCTTTAATACCTCTCATTTATGAACCTGAAACGTTAGTTAAATAACCAAATTTAAATATAAAAAGTGAGTTAAAGACTATATTCAATATAGTTTTATTGGTATAATTAAACAAATTAGAAGCGAAAGGTTTGGGCATTCTTGGTTTCCTTTTTCCTGCTATCCGCTATTACGTGGTATCGCTCCTATCAGGGCTAGGAAGAAAACTATAGGCTTTCTTGTTGTCTTTTTTTTAAATAGGAACGCTTCGCTAATTTATTTGCGCCCACCCAATCCAACGCTCCCCACCGCATAAGTGGTATTTTGTGTATTTTTAGCACTTGTTTTCTCCACAGTAAGTCAATAAAAAAAGGCTCCCTGTTTTCAACTAAAAAGCACAATTCCGTTAACCGTCATCCTGAGTATGCCTGTGCTGAGCTTGTCGAAGTATCGAAGGGCCCTCGCGCACAGTCCGCCTTTTTTTATCCACTTACACCCAATCCAAAAACAAACGCTAAAAACACACAAAAACCACTCCCAAGCTATTATTACATAATAAACCTTATAATTCATTCCCAACACCCCACGCAGTCCCCCT
>RRZT010245299.1_pt1 | contig 16787 bp, 12 predicted proteins | sample 2165551 | NCBI WGS metagenome assembly RRZT01 (sample SAMN10456910, study PRJNA506462) | wastewater metagenome | biome: wastewater; feature: sludge; material: wastewater sludge; isolation source: wastewater sludge with Escherichia coli K12::gfp cells carrying plasmid... | place: USA: Moscow, Idaho...
GTCGGTCTTAAACGCAGTCAGAAATAAAATAATTCACAGAATTTATGCACTAATTAAAAATCAAAATATTTATAAAAATAACTTGGTTTTGTCATAGAAATCAGAATGACTTTGTGTTTCTGTCATTCCGAGCTTGTCGAGGAATCTAAGATTCTTTATTTCGCAAAGCTTCATTAAGAAACACAAATTTATTTTTTCATAACGCATAACGCTTTTACGCCAAATTAGGACTCAACCAACGCTCAGCTTTATCAAGTTCTATATTTTTACGTTTAGCAAAATCTTCAACCTGATCCATTTTTATTTTTCCAACTCCAAAATATTTTGCTTCTGGATTTCCAAAATAATAACCTGAAACAGACGAAACGGGATACATCGCCAACGAACTTGTTAACTCAATTCCTGCATTTTTCTCCACATCCAAAATTTTGAAAATCGTTTCTTTTTCTAAATGGTCAGGACAAGCAGGATAACCTGGAGCAGGACGAATGCCTTTATATTTTTCTGAAATTAATTCGTCATTTGATAAAGTTTCATCTTTTCCATAACCCCAAATTTCTGTACGAACATATTTGTGCAAACATTCTGCATAAGCTTCTGCCAAACGATCAGCAATTGCTTTTACCATAATCGAATTGTAATCATCTAAATTCGTTTCGTAAGCTTTGGCAACCTCTTCAATTTCTTGTCCTGCAGTCACCGCAAATGCACCTATATAATCTTGAATTTCTGAATCTTTTGGCGCAATAAAATCAGCAATCGAAATATTTGGTTGCTCTTTCGATTTTTTTGCTTGTTGACGAAGTGTGTAGAATTCTTCGATTTTGTTATCATTTTCATCAAACAATTCAATCGTGTCATCGTTTACCGTATTCGCTTTGAAAAGCCCAAAAACAGCTTTTGGTTTTGCTAAATTTTCAGTTTCGATTTTATTTAACATCGACAATGCATCAACATATAATTCTTTCGCATTTGTTCCGACAATTTCATCATCTAAAATCGCTGGAAACTTTCCGTGTAAATCCCACGTTTTGAAAAATGGAGTCCAATCTATAAAATCTCTTAATTCAGAAACTGTTGTTCGATGCGTGAAAACACCTAATTTATTTGGTTTAAAAGGTTTATTTTCTTCAAAATCAACTTTTAATTTATTTTTTCGAGCATCTTCAATTGATAGATATTCCTTTGATACAGCACGATTTAAGAAACCTTCTCTAATTTTTGTATAATCAGTAGTTGTTTCTGTAAGTAATTCTGCTTGTTGATTTCCAATCAATTTTTGACAAATTGTAACCGAACGAGAAGCATCTAAAACATGAATTGCTTTATCATATTCTGGTGCAATTTTAACGGCTGTATGCGCTTTAGAAGTCGTTGCACCACCAATCATTAACGGAATATCAAGATTAAGACGTTTCATTTCTTTGGCAACATGTACCATTTCATCTAACGAAGGGGTAATCAACCCAGAAAGACCAATTACATCGACATTATTTTTTTGCGCTTCATCTAAAATAGTCTCAGAAGAAACCATTACGCCTAAATCTATTATTTCGAAACCATTACAACTCAAAACAACAGAAACAATATTTTTCCCAATATCGTGAACATCGCCTTTAACAGTCGCCATTAAGATTTTAGAAGGTTCTTTGTCTGTTTTATTTCTAAGTTTTTCTTCCTCTAAAAAAGGCGTTAGATAAGCAACCGACTTTTTCATTACACGCGCTGATTTCACAACCTGAGGTAAGAACATTTTTCCGCTTCCAAAAAGATCTCCAACGACGTTCATTCCATCCATCAAAGGACCTTCGATAACGCGTAAAGGTGAACCAATTTTTTCTAAAGCTTCGGCAGTATCTTCATCAATAAATTCTGTTATTCCTTTTACTAAAGAAATTTCAATACGTTTTTCTAATGGTAACTCACGCCAAGCGTCATCTTTCTTTTTCTCTTTTGTAACACCTTTTAGATGTTCGGCAAAATCAATCAAACGCTCTGTCGCATCATCACGTCGATCCAATAAAACATCTTCAACGTGTTCTAATAAATCTTTTGGAATATCATCATAAATCTCAATCATTTCTGGATTGACGATTCCCATATCCATTCCGTGTTTGATGGCGTGATATAAAAACGCTGTGTGCATCGCTTCACGAACTGCATTATTTCCACGGAACGAAAACGAAACATTCGAAACTCCACCCGAAACTAATGCATGTGGAAGATTTTCTTTGATCCATTTAGTTGCATCAAAAAAATCGATTGCATTTCGGCGATGTTCGTCCATTCCTGTTGCAACTGGGAAAATGTTCACATCAAAAATGATATCTCTTGGATTGAAATTTACTTCATTCACCAAAATATCATAAGAGCGTTTTACAATTTCGATTCGGCGTTCATAATTATCTGCTTGACCTTTTTCATCAAACGCCATAACCACTGTTGCAGCGCCATAACGTTTAATTTTCTTAGCATGTTCGATAAATAATTCTTCACCTTCTTTTAAAGAAATTGAGTTCACAATTGCTTTACCTTGCACATTTTTCAGACCAGCTTCGATAATTTCCCATTTCGAAGAATCAATCATAATTGGAACTTTCGAAATATCAGGTTCAGAAGCAATCAAACGTAAATATTTCACCATAGAAGCCACACCATCAAGCATACCTTCATCCATATTGATGTCGATAATTTGCGCGCCACCATCTACTTGATCACGTGCAATTTGAAGTGCTTCTTCAAATTTTTCTTCTTTGATTAATCGCAAGAATTTTTTAGAACCAGTAACATTTGTACGTTCACCAACGTTGACAAAGTTTGAATTTTCACGTACAATTAAAGGTTCTAATCCAGAAAGTTGAATTTTTACGCCTGACATTCTACATTAATTTTTCGAGGTTCGTATTCTTTTGCTAAATCTGCCATCAATTTGATATGGTCAGGTGTAGTTCCACAACATCCGCCTAAAATATTTACCAATTTTTTATCCAAGAAGGGTTTGATAAAATCTCGCATCATTTCAGGAGTTTCATCGTATCCACCGAAAGCATTTGGTAAACCGGCATTTGGATATGCGCTCACATAAAATGGAGCTTTTTCGGCTAAAACTTCCAAATATGGAATCAAATCTGTTGCACCTAAAGCACAATTTAATCCAACTGAAATTAAATCAATATGTTCTAATGAAATCAAGAAAGCTTCGGTTGTTTGCCCAGAAAGTGTACGTCCAGATTTATCTGTAATTGTACCAGAAGCCATTAATGGAACATTAATTCCTGTTTTTTCTATTGCATCTTGAATTCCATAAAATGCTGCTTTTGCATTCAACGTATCAAAAATAGTTTCGACAAGTAAAATATCGGCACCAGCTTCTAACATTGTTTTTGCTTGACGATAATAAACATTTGCCAATAAATCAAAATCCACATCGCGATAACTCGGATCATTTACTTGTGGCGAAATAGAGGCTGTCTTGTTTGTAGGGCCTAAAGAACCAACAACAAAACGAGGCTTATCTGGCGTAGAAAACTCTTCACAAGCTTCTTTCGCTAAACGAACGGCTTCGTAGTTTAATTCATCAACCAAATCAACCATATCATAATCAACCATCGAAATAATATTGGCATTGAACGTATTTGTTTCGATCAAATCCGCGCCAGCAGCCAAATATTCTCGGTGAATATTTTTGATAATTTGCGGTTGCGTTAAAACCAATAAATCGTTATTTCCTTTTAAAGAAGTATGAAAATCCTTGAATCGTTCTCCACGATAATCTTCTTCTTGTAAATTATGCTTTTGGATCATTGTTCCCATCGCACCATCTAAAATTACAATACGCTCTTTTAGTATATCGTTTAATTTCATTCTAAATATTTTAAAAGCCTTATGGGAAGAAGTGTGAGGTGAGTGTCCTTATCTTTCTCTATTTGAGTAGGATTTAGCACCCAACTATACTTTGGGTTGCTAAGATTTCAACGGGCCTATTCCCTCCATCTTTCTTTATAAAGCTATGTGCAAAATTATTTAAAGTATTGAGAATAAAAAAATCAAGAATAAAAAAAACGAGTTTAGAATTTGGTTCATAGAAATAATTTTTGTTTGGAATAGTTCAAAATCTCTAATAGGTCATTTTTGAAATTTATTTTAGAAAAATATTCTTTAAAATGATATTTTTAAAGAAATAATATTTTAATCAATTGTTAAAACTAATTGTTTTTAGAATATTTTTAATAAAAACCTATTTTTATTAAAAAATATTAAGATTTGTTTTTTCTTTTAATTGTGTTTTTTAGAAAATTATTTTTACATATTTATATTTATAGAATAAAATTCATGATTTGTGTGTTTTTATTACTAATTACGGAAAATATTAAATTACAACAATGAAATTAATTTGGAAATATAGAATTCTTTCGCCTAAATTTGTCCTCAGAAATAGTTCATTAAAATTTACATTTTATCAAGAAAAGTGGAGGGAAATGGCCCAAAGAAACTTTAGCAACCTGATTAACGAATCAAGGTGCTAAATCCATCCTTATAGGAAAGATGAATAAAAACTACTGTAAACCAATCATTCAATAATATTCTTTATTCAAAATGGTTCAATTGTTTTTATGCGATTGAACCATTTTTTTTCTTCACTTTTCACTGATAAAAATTATTAAAACAAAAGAATACATGAAAAAAATAAATATCGGATTGTTCGGATTTGGAGTTGTAGGAGAAGGAATTTACAAGGTATTGGAAGAAAAACCACAGTTGAATGCTGCAATTAAAAAAATTGTGATTAAAGATAATTCTAAACCTAGAAATGCTCCGTCTGAATTATTTTCGACTAATGCGGATGATATTTTAAATGATGATGAAATAAATGTTGTTGTTGAGTTAATTTCGGATGCTGATGCGGCGCATGATATCATTATAAAAGCATTTAATAAAGGAAAACATGTGGTAAGTGCAAATAAAAAATTGATTGCCGATCATCACAAAGAATTATTGGATTTGCAAGCAAAAAATAATGTTTCTTTTCTTTATGAAGCATCTGTTTGTGGATCAGTTCCGATTATTAGAAATTTAGAAGAATATTTTGATAACGATTTATTGAATTATGTTTCAGGAATTGTAAATGGCACAACAAATTACATTTTGACGAAAATGGCAAATGAAAATGAGTCGTATCAAGATGCCTTAAAAGCAGCGCAAGAAAGTGGTTTTGCAGAAGCTGATCCAACGGCTGATGTGGAGGGTTTTGATGCGTCGAGTAAATTAGCAATTATTACCTTGCATGCTTTTGGTAAAAAGATTGATGTTGAGCAAGTTATTCGAAAAGGAATTACCTCATTGAAAGTGGAAGATTTTAAATACGCGAAAGAAAAAAATTATACAATAAAGTTGATTGCGAATTCTAAAATTAATCATCAAACAGGTGAAATTACATCAACAGTTTTACCAACTTTTGTTGAATTAAATAAAACAATTGCGCTTGTAAACAACGAATATAATGGTGTTTTGATTGGAAGTTCGCTTTCGGATGAACAATTTTTATACGGAAAAGGAGCAGGACGTTTCCCAACTTCTTCGGCTGTTTTGAGTGATATTTCTGCGTTAAAATATGATTATCAATATTCGATTCGAAAATATGAAAACAAAGAAGAAGGAGTTTTTAATCAAACAGGAAAAAAGAGAATTTATATCGGTTTTGAGAATCAAGCAGATGATGTTTCAAACATTTTTGATGAAATAGAAGAGCGTTATCAAAGTAAAAATTACAATCACATTGTTGGTGTGATTGATATAGAAAAGCTCAAACCAAAAGAGATTATTGAAAATCCAAAACTTTCGATAATTGCGTTTGAGTAAATTTTTGTGATTAAAAAGCCTCAATATTAATTGAGGCTTTTTTTGTAAATCTAAAAATTAAGGTTTTTGTAAATACTTTTTCAATAAAAGTTTTAGTGGTTTATTTTTAATTAATCCAGCATAAGTCATTTCAATTTTAAAATCTTTTGAGATTAAAACCCAATATGGATAACTAATTTGTTCGTTTTTATCAATAAATTCTTCCAAAAATGGATGAGTTTTTTTATTCGATTTAGGTTCATATTTTTTGTTTAAAAAAATAATAGATTCATTTGTTTCTGCATCAAATTCAATAAAATAAATGTCATTGTTCAGAATTTGAAGTAATTCATCATCTTTTTCTAATTGTTTCTTTTGAATCATACAGTAACTACACCAATTGGTTGAAAAATAAAGCAGAATTGGTTTAGGATTTTCATTAAAAATTGAATTAAATTTTTCTAATGAAATCTGTGCTTGGAGATTCAATGATGATAAAATGAATATGAAGTACCAGATTTTCATTAACGTAAATTGTATCGGACACCTATAAAACCTCTTGTTCCCTGCATAGGTGTATAGCTGTAATCATTTGGCTCAAAAATAACATCGTTTCTTCCTTTAGGAGGAGTAATGCCATTTCCTGGTTCTCCGAATGGATCCCACCAACGAGCAATAACATCGCCTTTTGGTAAAACATTAAAAATATTTTTTACTCCACCATAGATTTCAATATTATTTTTGAATGATTTACTCAATTGAATATTGGCAATAAAAGTTGGTTTTGAATATTCTGGTCGATAATCATTTTCTACGCGAGGTAATTTCATTTTATCATTATAATTGGCGGTTAAATCAATAGTAAAACCTTTTTTGAATGCATAACTTGCTAAGAAATTTCCAGACCATTTCGGTGCGTGATATTGAACTTCTTTTTCGCCATTTTCTTTTTTGTAAACATCCATATAGGTTGCGCCAAGCATTATTTTTAGAGGAAAGTCAAATGTTGCATCTATATTTAAAGAAACTCCTTGAGATATTGCGTGTCCATCTAAATTGTCATAGATAATCTTTGTTTCGTCAGTATCTGTATCAGCAATAATTTTGTTTGTGAAATAAGAATAGAATGTTGTGAAATCAAAATTTAGAGCTGCAAAAGAAGTTGGTAATTTGAACACATAATTAATATTTCCATTATATGATTTTTCAGGTTTTAATTCATTTTCAAAAACTACTTGTCTAGCTCCAGTTAATGCACGATGATCTTCTGTGAAAACATTTACAACACGAAATCCTGTACCAAAACTTGCTCTTAAAGTATGATGAGATGAAGGTGAAAATTTATAAGCTACTCTTGGAGAATGTATTCCTTTATGTGTTTTATCATAATCAAATCGATAACCAAGTAATAATTTATTTTCAGAGTTTAATGTCCATTCGTCTTGTACAAAAACACCAGGAATCGGTGTATTCATAGGGTTATTCTTAATTAGATTATTATTCTCATCAAATTCTCCAGTACCTCTAGTGTTATCATCGTAATAAGTATACTTGAATGAAGATCCTAAAAGTAAACTATGTTGTCCAATTATTTTATCCCAATAAGCTTGAGCAAAAACAACTTGTTGTTTTCCTTGATACGATTCTGGACCATAAAATGAATTCTGTTGATGAAAATTATAAGAAAATTGTGTCATTATTTTTTCTTTTACAGGTAATTGATACATTCCTATCGCTTCAAAACGATTTGTCATAATACTTTCAGCATAAACTTCGTCGCTTCCTCTGTGTAGTTTTCTTTTCCAATTCATTTGACCTCCCCATCTATCTTCATATAAATAACGTAAAGCAACCGATGCTGTTCTGTTTTCTTGACGTTCAAAATCAAATTTGTTGAATAGCGTGATACGATCTTGCAATGTTACATCTGTAAATCCGTCTTTATTTTTATCTTTCTTATTGCCATATTTAAAGTAATTAAAACCAAATAAACCATTTACCTTTTCACCTAAATTATATTTGTATCCTCCATCAAAATTGGTTTCCAACCAGGAAGTTGTAAAAGCATCTAACGATAATTTTGGAGCAGATTTAGGAGATTTCGTAATTACGTTAATTATACCTCCCATAGCTTCTGTTCCATAAAGGGAAGATGCTGGTCCTTTTACGACTTCTATTCGCTCTACCAAAGAATTCGGAATTCCGCTCAAACCATAAACAGTAGATAAAGAAGAAACAATTGGCATTCCATCAATTAAAATCATGGTATAAGGACCTTCCATTCCGTTAATATGAATATCACCTGTGTTGCAAACGTTACAATTTAATTGCGGTTGAACACCATTTATTAATTGTACAGCATCAAATAATGAAGGTGTTGGATTTTTTTGAAAAAACTTCGGTGTATAGATTTCAATTGGAACTGGACTATCAGACTTTCTCACAGCTTTCATTGTTCCTGTAACTACAATCTCATCTAAATTTTCTGAAGGATCTTTCACGAAAATAGAATCTTTTTGTTCCTGAGCATTTGATAGAATGGAGGTTAAAGCAATGAATAAATAAAATGTTGTTTTCATATCAAGTAAAAATTATAATCAAATTAAAAAGTTAGACAAATCTAACAAAAATATTATTAAAAATGAATTACTAAATTTTACTTAATTTTCAACTATATTTGTTTTTATGAATTCATTGGTCGAAGAAAATTACCTAAAAGCATTATTTCATCTTTCTGAAAATGGAAAAGGAGAAGTGAATGTGAAGGATTTGAGTAAGCATTTGGAAATAAAAATGCCTACTGTAAACAGTATGATGAAAAAATTAGCTGAAAAAGAATTGGTGATCTATGAATCGTATAAACCACTTCGGTTATCTGATAAAGGAATTTTAAAAGCTTCTTTGATTGTAAGAAAACACCGATTGACAGAGATGTTTTTGGTAGATAAAATGGGATTTGGCTGGGAGCAAGTGCATGAAATTGCTGAGCAAATAGAACATATTCAAAGTTCAATTTTTTTCGATAAAATGGACGAATTATTAAATTTTCCTAAAGTAGATCCGCATGGTTCTCCAATTCCAGATAAAAACGGAAAAATAGAAATTATCAATTACAAAAAGTTGGCAGAATTTAAAGAAGGTGAGAAAGTGGAAATTTGTGCTGTCATTGGTTCTTCAGATGAATTTTTGAAATATTTGAATTCAAAAAATATTCATTTGAATGATGAAATTGAAATCATTTCAGTCGAAGATTTTGATGGAACAATGAAAGTTAAATTTCTAAAATCAAATGAAATTGAATCATTTAGTAGTCATGTAACTTCAAGATTGTTAGGTAAATAATGGTTTTTCAGTTTTTTTTATCAATCGCCTTATTTTTCTATTTTTTAGGGTTTGGATTTTTATTTCAGAAAATTTTTTCTCGAATTAATTCAACTATTTCGTTTACAGTTATAAATGGAATGATAGGAGTTGGACTGATAAGTTTTTTCGTCGCATTTTTTCTTCCATTAAATTTTACATACGAAGTAGTATTAATTTCAATTGCGATTCTATCATTAATTTACCATAGAAACGAAGTAAAACTAAGTTTGTTGAAACTGAAAAATATATCACGATATTTTTATGCTTTTACTTTTGTTGGATTGTTGGTCGCCGTTACGTATCCTTTTATTTTAGATCATTTTGTTTATTTTATTCCGACAATAAAATGGTTAGATTTTGCTGGTTTTGTAAAAGGTCTTTCCAATTTTGAATGGGTTTTGGCTCAAAATAGTTTTTGGCATATTTTGCAAGCTTCTATTAACGAAACATTGGATATTTATTATCGATTAAATTTTTGTTTATTTTTAATCTTCAATCTCTATGTTTTCGAATTGAAGCAGAAAAAACTTCTCATTTTTAATCTCCTTTTTATATTTTTTTTAAATACTCCTTCACCAGATCTTCCTGTTTTTGTTCTTACGATTCTATTAATCAATGAATATTTACGTTATAAAAATAAAGCATCTGATTACCTTTTTTACGCTGCTATTTTATTTGTAATTAAACCAATAAGTATTGTATTAATTTTATTTTTTGGAATTGAATATTTAAGAAATAAAGAATACAAAAATTTAAAAGACAAGAATTTATTTTTACTTATTTTTATTGCTTTATTATTTTGTTGTAAAGGAGTTATTGTTTCTGCAAATCCTTTGTTTCCTTTAGAATTTTCTTCAATAAAAGGTTTGAAATGGGCTTCACCACAGTATTTATATGAATTATCTGCACAGAATGGTAGATTTATTCCACTTAAAGATTCGTTTACGTTTGAAGAAGTAGCTAGAATGAATACAACTGAATATTTTCAAGCTATTTTTTTTCAATCATCTTCTCGAACAATAATTTTTCTTTTAATTATTTGTTTAACAATTTTCAATTTGTTAATAGGCTTCTATAAAAAGAATTATTTTATAAAATCGTTAATATTCTGTTGTATAGTGAAATTATTAATAATATTAATTTTTTCTAATCAATTTAGATTTTTATTAGATGTATTAATTATTGATTTATTAATTATTTTTAAATTAGTTAACTTAAAAATATTTAATAAATATTCAGAATTATTAAGTTTAATATTTGTATATATTACTTCATTTATTTTAATATTTTCTATTTTTAAAGGTGATTATTTCAAAAATATTAAATCATTTTCTTATATAAGAAGTATAAATTTTGATCAAATTTTAATTCCAGGAAATTATAAAGAAAATGAATTGGACATTAATAATTTAAAGATAAGTAAAACCAAATTAGAAAAATTTCTACAATATCAAATTTATCTACAACAAATTGATTCTACTGATGTAAAAAAAGGCTTTTATTTTGAAAAAATGGACAGAAAAAAAAGAGAGAAGATTTTAAACATTTTGAAAGAAGAACAAAAAAAGCAAGTTAAATAACTTGCTTTACTATTATTCTGCTTTTCCTTTTATTCTGAAAATTTTTCGAGAAGAAACTGGATCGTTAGATGTAATTGTTACAGATTTATTAAAATCTCCAGTCACAGAACCACTTGAATATTTAACAGTAATATCCGCAGATTTTCCTGGTTCGATAGGTGTTGTAGGATATTCAGGAACTGTACATCCACAAGATCCAACAACGCTTTTAAGGATTAAAGGTTTATCACCTGAGTTGGTTACTTTCATCTTAGCTGTTACTTCAGTATTCAACTTTATATTTCCAAATTGAATTTCTTCTTTTTCTAAACTAAGTGTTTGAGCAAATAAACTTGTAACGCCTAAAGCAAAAGCACCTAAAAACATTAATTTTTTCATGACGATAATTAATTTATAATCAAATGTACAAAAGAATTTTACTTTAAATAAAATTACTTTCGAATTTATTACAAATAACATTCCAATTTTATAATATATATTTAATATACTAGGCAGTTTAAGGCAGATTGTGTAAATTTGCCCAAATTTATTTTAAGTCATATATAAATAATGGAAATCGCATCTAAATATACGCCAACGGAAGTTGAAGGAAAATGGTATGAATACTGGATGGAGAAGAAGTATTTTAAATCTACTCCAGATGAAAGAAAAGCTTACACAATCGTCATTCCACCACCAAATGTAACAGGAGTCTTACACATGGGACATATGTTAAATAATACGATTCAGGACGTTTTAATTCGTCGTGCGCGTATGCGTGGATTCAATGCTTGTTGGGTACCAGGGACAGACCATGCTTCGATTGATACTGAAGCGAAAGTTGTTGCGAAATTAAAAGAGGAAGGTGTTTCTAAATTTGATATCGGTCGTGAAGAATTTCTTAATCATGCTTGGGATTGGACGCACAAACATGGTGGAATCATTTTAGATCAATTAAAAAAGTTAGGAGCTTCTTGCGATTGGGATCGTACAAAATTTACGATGGATCCAGATTTATCTGAATCTGTTCAACGTGTTTTTGTTGATTTATATAACAAAGGATTAATTTACCGTGGATACCGTATGGTAAACTGGGATCCGGAAGCGAAGACAAATATTTCTGACGAAGAAGTTATTCATGTTGATAAAAATGGAAAATTATATCATTTAAAATATCAAGTTGACGGAACTGATCAATATATTGTTGTGGCGACAACTCGTCCTGAAACAATTTTTGGTGACTCTGCGGTTTGTATCAATCCAAATGACGAGCGCTACGAATGGTTGAAAGGAAAACAAGTTATTGTTCCAATCGTTGGTCGTAAAGTAAATATTATCGAAGACGAGTATGTTGATATCGAATTTGGTACAGGATGTCTTAAAGTTACGCCTGCGCACGATGTAAACGATTACGAATTAGGTAAAAAACATAACTTAGATTTCATTGATATTTTTACAGATGATGCGAAATTGAATGATTTAGGATTAAGTTATGCTGGATTAGATCGTTTCAAAGCGCGTAAAGAAATCGAGAAAGAATTAGAAGAAAAAGGTTTACTTGAAAAAGTAGAAAATTATAATAATAAAGTTGGTACATCTGAAAGAACAGGAGCGGTGATTGAGCCTAAAATCTCTAATCAATGGTTCTTGAAAATGACAGATTTAGCTAAACCAGCTTTAGATAATGTAATGAATGATACGATTAAATTTCATCCTGCGAAATTTAAAAATACGTATCGTAATTGGATGGAAAATGTAACAGATTGGAACATTTCTCGTCAATTATGGTGGGGACACCAAATTCCTGCATTTTTCTATGGTGATGGAAACGAAGATTTCGTTGTGGCTATAACAAAAGAAGAAGCTTTACCATTAGCACAAGAAAAAACAGGAAATGTAGCATTAACAATCGAAGATTTACGTCAAGACGAAGATGCGTTAGATACTTGGTTTTCTTCTTGGTTATGGCCAATTTCTGTTTTCAACGGAATTAATGAGCCAGAAAATGAAGAAATCAATTATTATTATCCAACACAAGATTTAGTAACTGGTCCGGATATTATTTTCTTCTGGGTAGCGCGTATGATTGTGGCTGGATATGAGTATCGCAACGAATTACCTTTCGAAAATGTATACTTTACAGGAATTGTTCGTGATAAACAAGGACGTAAAATGTCAAAATCGTTAGGAAATTCACCAGATCCAATCGAATTGATGAATGAATATGGTGCAGATGCAACACGTATGGGAATGTTGTTAACGGCTCCTGCTGGGAATGATTTACCTTTCGATGTTGATTTGTGTTTACAAGGACGTAATTTCGCTAATAAAATTTGGAATGCGTTCCGTTTGATCAAAGGTTGGGAAGTGAAAGAAGATTTAGAACAAACTTCTGCTCAAGCAAAAGCGGTTGACTGGTTCGAAAATAAATTCCAACAAGCGTTAGCAGATATCGAACATAATTACGATCAATATCGTTTATCTGATTCATTGATGGCGATTTATAAATTGATTTGGGATGATTTCTGTTCTTGGTATTTAGAAGCGATTAAACCTACTTTTGGTGAGCCAATTGATGCAAAAACTTATGTAGCAACAATTTCTTATTTAGAAAATGTATTGAAAGTTTTACATCCATTTATGCCTTTCTTAACAGAAGAAATTTGGCATTTAATTGCTGAAAGAACGGATGATGAAGCACTGATTGTTTCTAAATATCCAGAAGTAACATCTTTCAACGAAGAAATTATCAAGAATTTCGAGAATACAAAAGAAGCAACTACAGCAATTCGTGGATTACGTTCAGAAAAAGGAATGTCACCAAAAGAAGCTTTAGAAGTTTTTGCTGATGCTCAAGCTGCGAACGAAATATATGTAGATGTTTTCTCTAAATTAGGAAATGTTTCTAATTTCAATACAGGAGATAAACCAGAAAAAGGTTTTGCTTTCCGCGTTGGGACATTAGAATTTATGGTTCCGATGTCTGATAATATCGATATTGAAGCTGAACGCGAGAAATTACAAAAAGAGTTGGATTACAACAAAGGTTTCTTAAATTCTGTTCGTAAAAAATTATCAAACGAAAAATTTGTTGCTGGTGCGCCAGAACAAGTAATTAATGCAGAACGCAAAAAAGAGGCAGATGCTTTAGAAAAAATTGCACAAATTGAAGAACAATTAGCTTCATTGTAATTTTTATCAAAATAAAATTTAAAAACCACTTCATTTGAAGTGGTTTTTTTATTGATTTTTTTCAATTAACTTTAATAAAGTCTCAAAAAAGTAGATATGTCAAGCGAATTAAATTACAAAAAGGAAAAGTTATATTCTGAATTTTTAAATCAAGAAAGAAATATTTTTGTTTGGATTCCAGAACGTTTTAAAAATGAAAGTTTGCCTGTTTTGTATTTATTGGATGGCGGCATTAATGAGAAATTTAAACAAATAACAAAGCTTATTGATGAGTTAATTAAATCAAATCGTATTCAACCATTGATGATTGTGGGAATCGAAAATATCAATCGAAATTTTGATTTTACAAGAAATACAAATGTTGTAAAAGACAAAAAATGGGTTCCAGAATATGGAAATGCAGAGAATTTTGAAAAATTTATTGTGTTAGAATTGCTTCCTCATATTTCGAAAAATTACAAGACAAATAACTCGAAAATCATTGTAGGTGAGTCTTTAGGCGGATTGTTGGTAATGGATATATTGTTTTATTTTCCACATTATTTTGATTCTTTTATTGCAATTGATCCTTCGCTTTGGTGGAATAATCACGAATTGTTTGATTCTTATTTTGAAAAATTTGATTTTAATCTGTTAGTAAATAAAAAGATTTGGATTTCAAGTTCTAAAACAGTTTCAATTTCAAAGTTTACTGATCAATTTGTAGAAAAATTGCAAGAAAAAGATAACTTGAAATCAAATTGGAATTATTTACATGATCCTTCTCAAAATCATTTCACAATTTTCAATTCATCAATAGAATCAGCGTTAATATGGACGTTTAAGTAATATTTTTTTGAATGATTCATATGACTTCAATAGGTTTCTCCAACAAGTTTGTCTAAATTTGCAAACCTTTTTAAAAAGAATTAATGCAGTATTTAGAACTACTTTTAATCGGAATTTTCACAGCTTTTATTGGATCATCCATTCCTGGATTGTTGAATATGACGGTGGTGAAAATTGGGAAACAAGAAGGAGTAAAAAGTGCATATACTTTTATGTCTGGAACTGCGGTTACGATTGCAATTCAGGTTTATTTGGCAATTTTTCTAGCAAAATTTATTGATTTTAATGAAGAAGTTACCAAAATTTTTAGGGAAGTTGGATTAGCTGTTTTTGTAATTATTACGATTTATTTTCTCTTTTTTGCGAAGAAACAAGATCAAAAAAAGAAGAATAAAAAGCTAAAACAACAAGGTGATGTAAAACAAAAAAATAAATTCATTTACGGATTATTGTTATCCGCTGTAAATGTTTTTCCTATACCTTTTTATGTGTTTTTAAGCGCAACATTGGTTTCGTATAATGTTAATGTTTTTGGACAGCCAAACAGCTCAGTTTTTGCTTTAGGAGTTGTAGTTGGTTCGATGATTATTTTTGGTCTATATCTGAAATTTTTTAACTCTAAATCGGAAGAAGATTCATTTATTTTGAAGAATATCAACTATGTAATAGGAGGAGTGACGAGTGTGATTTCTTTGTTAACGATTTATCAGCTTTTTCAATAAAAATTTAATTCAAATTTTGCTTTGGATGGGAGTATTTAACCAAATATTCCATCACTTCATCGCATTCTTTTCCTTCTAAAATATAACTCAAAATATCCTCAATTAATTCATCAATAATTTGAGGATTAAACTCAAATTTTTTAGCCAAATCAATGCAAATTGCCTTTTCATTTTGATGAATATTCAAATCCACAACCATTAACAAAACAGCGTCGTACAACAAAGAAAGTCGATCTGTAAATGTTTTAGGCAACGTAAAATCAAACTTCGTGTTTTCGTTCAGAATATAACTTACATCTTTAGCAGAAAGTTCATGGTATTTGGCAATATCAGAGATAATTTGAATCTCTTTTTCATTCAAATTTCCATCACTTTTACCAATAATAAATAAATTTTTGATGTGATTTAATTTATCAACCAAAGTAAGATTATTTTTCATTTGTTGCTTTTTGGGATTAAAAATACTCAAAATAGTAGTAAATTAACGTTCAAATTTTTTCATGTGTCAGATTTTAAAACGAAAATAGATGAGATTTATGATAAGCAATGTGAGAATAAAGCAAATATTCGTCATCTTACTGTTTATCAGCGGAAAGAAAGTTTGAAAAACTTAGAAAATTCAATTCTAAATCATCGTGCTGAAATAGAAAAAGCATTGTTTTTGGATTTAAGAAAATCTAAAATTGAAGCTGATTCTACCGAAATATTTCCAGTTTTAGCTGAAATTCGATTATTTCGAAAGAATTTGAATTGTTGGACAAAAACGAAATCAGTTTCAAGTAATCTACTTTTTTTCGGTTCAAAAGCGCAAATTCAACCGGAAGCTTTGGGAAATTGTTTGATTATTTCGCCTTGGAATTATCCTTTTCAATTGTGTTTAGTGCATTTGGTTGCTTGTATTTCGGCTGGAAATACAGCAATTCTTAAACCTTCGGAGTTTTGTCCAAATGTTTCAAAAGTTCTTAATAAAATTATTTCTGAAGTTTTTGAAGAAAATCATGTCGCTCTAGTTGAAGGAGAAATTGAGGAAACAACTTATTTGTTAACCAAAAAATTTAATCATATTCATTTTACAGGTTCGCCAAAAGTGGGTAAAATTGTGATGCAAGCAGGTGCAAAACATCTTTCTTCGGTGACGTTGGAGTTAGGGGGAAAGTCGCCTTTGATTATTGATGGAACAATTCCGATGCAAGAAGTGGTTGAAAAAGCAGTTTGGGGAAAATTGATAAATTTTGGTCAAACATGTATTGCGCCAGATTATATTTTGATTAAAGAAGAATTTCAA
>RRZT011788969.1_pt1 | contig 16785 bp, 12 predicted proteins | sample 2165551 | NCBI WGS metagenome assembly RRZT01 (sample SAMN10456910, study PRJNA506462) | wastewater metagenome | biome: wastewater; feature: sludge; material: wastewater sludge; isolation source: wastewater sludge with Escherichia coli K12::gfp cells carrying plasmid... | place: USA: Moscow, Idaho...
AGATGGTGATGCCGGGCGACAACGTGCAAATGAACGTTGCCCTGATCGCGCCGATCGCCATGGAAGACGGCCTGCGCTTCGCCATCCGCGAAGGTGGTCGTACCGTGGGTGCCGGTGTCGTCGCCAAGATCATCAAGTAATTGATATGGTGCCCGTTTTGTGGCACCATATTCAACCCTTAGGCCAGTAGCTCAATTGGTAGAGTATCGGTCTCCAAAACCGAGGGTTGGGGGTTCGAGACCCTCCTGGCCTGCCAAATACAAGACTAACCGGCGCAGTGTCGCCGGTTGGTCTTTTGCTGTATCGGCAAAAGAAAACTGTCCGCATGGAACTGCAAGATAAACTGAAACTTGTGCTGGCCGGATTGCTGGTTGTGGCCGGGATTGCCGGTTACTACTTGGTGCCCGAGTCGCAAACGGTGGCGCGTGTTGCCATGGTGGTTGCCGGGGTGTTGCTGGCTGCCGGGGCTGTCTGGCTGTCTGCGCCAGGCAAGTCTTTCGTGACATATGCGCAGGACTCGGTTGGTGAGGCCAAGAAGGTGGTCTGGCCGACTCGCAAGGAGGCAACCCAGTTGACCGGGTTGGTGTTCTTGTTTGTCTTGGTGCTGGCGCTGTTCATGTGGCTGGTGGATTCCGGCCTGTCATGGCTGTTTTATGATCTGATTTTGGGCCGAGGATAACGTGATGAAATGGTATGTGGTTCACGCCTACTCCGGCTTTGAAAAGAGCGTCCAGAAGGCTCTGAAGGAACGTATCGAGCGTGCCGAGATGCAACACCTGTTCGGCAAGATTCTGGTGCCGGTCGAAGAAGTGGTCGATATCAAGAACGGCAAGCGCACGCTGGCCGAACGCAAGTTTTTCCCCGGCTACGTGCTGGTGGAAATGGAAATGAACGACGACACTTGGCATCTGGTCAAGAGTACGCCGAAAGTCTCCGGCTTCATCGGAGGCACCGCCAATCGTCCGGCACCGATCAAGCCGTCCGAAGTCGATGCCATCATGCAGCAGATCCAGGAAGGCGTGGAGAAACCCAAGCCCAAGGTGTTGTTTGAAGTAGGGCAAAAGGTGCGGGTTTCTGACGGTCCGTTTGCAGATTTCAATGGCGTGGTTGACGAGGTCAACTACGAGCGCAGTCGGTTGCGTGTGTCCGTGCAGATTTTCGGGCGCGACACGCCGGTTGAGCTGGAATTCAACCAGGTCGAAAAGCTGTAAGCGTTCTGGTTTCAATCCGCTGGCCATGTTGGCTGGCGTTTTTTATCGGGCAGCGGAGCTGATAACTCCGCGTTAACGACCCAAATCAGGAGTTTTAATCGTGGCAAAGAAAATTGTCGGCTATATCAAGCTGCAAGTGCCCGCTGGCAAAGCCAACCCGTCGCCTCCGATCGGTCCGGCTCTTGGTCAGCGCGGCCTGAACATCATGGAATTCTGCAAGGCCTTCAACGCCCAGACTCAGGGTGTTGAGCCGGGTTTGCCGATTCCGGTGGTGATCACTGCCTACGCGGACAAGTCCTTCACCTTCATCATGAAGACTCCGCCGGCGACCATTCTGATCAAGAAGGCCGCGGGCGTGCAGAAGGGCAGCCCGAAGCCGCATACCGACAAGGTGGGCAAGCTCAATCGCGCCCAGCTGGAAGAAATCGCCAAGACCAAGCAGCCTGACCTGACCGCTGCCGACATGGACGCCGCCGTGCGTACCATCGCCGGTTCGGCTCGCAGCATGGGCATCGAAGTGGAGGGCGTGTAATGGCTAAGGTTTCCAAGCGTCTGGCTGCCCTCAAGGCAACGGTTGACCGCAACAAGCTTTACCCGGTTGACGAGGCAATCTCGCTGGTGAAGGGTGCTGCTACGGCCAAGTTTGACGAATCCATCGATGTGGCCGTCAACCTCGGTGTTGATCCGCGCAAATCCGACCAGGTGGTGCGTGGTTCCGTGGTGCTGCCGCGTGGTACCGGCAAGAGCGTGCGCGTTGCCGTCTTCACCCAGGGAGCCAATGCCGAAGCTGCCAAGGCAGCCGGTGCTGACATCGTGGGTTTTGAAGACCTTGCCGACGAAGTCAAGAAGGGTAACCTCAACTTCGACGTGGTGATCGCTTCGCCGGACGCCATGCGTATCGTTGGTCAACTGGGCCAGATCCTCGGTCCGCGTGGCCTGATGCCGAACCCGAAGGTCGGTACCGTGACCCCGAACGTGGCTGAAGCCGTGAAGAACGCCAAGGCCGGTCAGGTGCAGTACCGTACCGACAAGTCTGGTATCATTCACGCCACTATCGGTCGTGCCTCTTTCGATGTTGAAGCGCTGCGTGAAAACCTCGGTGCTCTGGTTGATGCGCTGCAAAAGGCCAAGCCGGCTGCTTCCAAGGGTGTCTATCTGAAGAAGATCGCAGTTTCCAGCACTATGGGTGTTGGTGTGCGTGTTGATCAGGTGACGCTCGTCGCTCAGGCTTGATCGACATCCGGGCTGTCTGTAAAAGATGGCCCGGTTTGTATTTCCGGACTCGGGTCCGGTGTCGGGAAAGTTTCCGGCAAAAAGAACTTTGGGCTGGTTCCTCGCGGGACCGGATTGTCAAAGACCGTAGGAACCGGATGGTTTAATGACTGCCCGCAGCAGTCTCCTACGCAGATGGTGTACCCGAAAGCAGACGATTCCGCACTTCCGTTCGCGAGGTGCAAGAGATGTCTCCTGCGAAGGTCGCCGTTATGAAAGTGGTTCGTGACCCCGGTTACGAACCGTTTCCTCAACGCTAGGAGGGTAGACCTTGAGTCTCAATCTGGAAGATAAGAAGGCGGTAGTGGCCGAGATCGCAGCGCAAGTTGCGACTGCTCAGACCATCGTGGTCGCCGAATATCGTGGCATTGAGGTGAGCAGCATGACCAAGCTCCGCGCCAAGGCGCGTGAGCAAGGCGTTTACCTGCGTGTCCTGAAGAACACGCTGGCTCGCCGTGCGGTTGCCGATACCCCGTTCGCCGGTCTGGCCGACCAAATGGTTGGCCCGCTGGTCTACGGCATTTCGGAAGACCCGGTTGCTGCCGCCAAGGTGCTGAACGACTTTGCCAAAGTCGACAACAAGATCGTTATCAAGGCAGGTTCCTACGACGGCAAGGTGCTTGGCACCGCCGAAGTGGCTGAGCTGGCTTCGATCCCGAGCCGCGATGAGCTGCTGTCCAAGCTGCTGTTCGTGATGCAGGCCCCGGTCTCCGGCATGGCCCGCGTGCTCGCCGCTGTTGCCGAGAAGAAGGGCGAAGGCGAAGCCGTCGCTGCCTGATTCCACAGATCTACTACCGAATACCCAATACTGGAGATTTAACAAATGGCTATCACCAAAGACGACATCCTCGAAGCCGTTGGCGCGATGACCGTGATGGAACTGAACGACCTCGTGAAGGCGTTCGAAGAGAAGTTCGGCGTGTCCGCTGCTGCCATGGCCGTTGCTGCCCCGGCTGCCGGCGCTGCTGCTGCTGCTGAAGAAAAGACCGAGTTCGACGTGGTCCTGACCGCCGCTGGCGACAACAAGGTCAACGTGATCAAGGTCGTGCGTGCCCTGACCGGTCTGGGCCTGAAGGAAGCCAAGGACATGGTTGACGGCGCTCCGAAGACCGTGAAGGAAGGCGTGTCGAAGGCTGATGCCGAAGCCATGCTGAAGCAGCTGACCGAAGCCGGTGCCAAGGCTGAAATCAAGTAATCGGTAAGCCAATTACCGATCGCAAGGCTGGCGGAGGAATCCGCCGGCCTTATTGCGCTTGTAACCTTCCGTGCCGATCTTTAAAGACTGAACAACGTTGCCGGTCCCGAGTCATCAAACGTCAACATTCAAACGCAGCAGCCAGGCTGTTGACCTTTGATTCCTTGCGCCACCCACCTCGATGGAGACTCTATGAGTTATTCGTTTACTGAGAAGAAGCGGATTCGCAAAAGCTTCGCCAAGCGCGAAACCGTTCTCGACGTCCCATTCCTGCTGGCGACGCAGATCGACTCGTACGCCGACTTCCTGCAGCTCGGCGTGCCGTTCGACCGGCGTGAGAATGCGGGCCTCGAAGCAGCGTTCCGTTCGATCTTTCCGATCCTCAGCAACAACGGTTACGCACGTCTCGACTTTGTCCACTATGTCCTGGGTGATCCGCCGTTCGACGTGCCGGAATGCCAGCTGCGCGGCATTACTTTTGCCGCGCCCCTGCGTGCGCGCATCCGCCTGACCATCCTCGACCGTGAGTCCTCCAAGCCGGTCGTCAAGGAAGTCCGCGAAAACGACGTGTACATGGGTGAAATCCCGCTGATGACCCAGAACGGTTCGTTCATCATCAACGGTACCGAGCGCGTCATCGTCTCCCAGCTGCACCGCAGCCCGGGCGTGTTCTTCGAGCACGACCGCGGCAAGACCCACAGCTCGGGCAAGCTCTTGTTCTCCGCCCGCATCATTCCGTACCGCGGCTCCTGGCTCGACTTCGAATTCGATCCGAAGGACCTGCTCTATTTCCGTATCGACCGTCGCCGCAAAATGCCGGTGACGACGCTCCTCAAGGCACTGGGTTACAGCGAGGAGCGCATCCTGTCCGAGTTTTACGATACCGACAGCTTCCGTCTGACCCGTGACGGCGTCTACATGGCCGTGGTGCCCGAGCGCCTGCGCGGTGAAGTGGCCAAGTCCGACATCGTGGCACCGGACGGTCGCGTGCTGGCTCAAAAAGACAAGCGCATCACCGCCAAGACGATCCGTGACATCCAGGCTGCCGGCATCACCGAGATCGAGGTGCCGGCCGACACCCTGCTGGGCAAGGTGCTGGCCAGGACCGTGATCCATCCGGAAACCGGAGAGATCATCGCGCGCGCCAACAACGAAATCACCGAAGAAACGCTGGCCAAGTTTGCCATCGCCGAAATCGAAACCGTTGACGTGCTGTTCGTCAACGAACTGGATCATGGCGCCTACATCGCCCAGACCATGCGAAGCGATGACGTCAACGACCAGCTGTCGGCCCGCGTTGCCATCTACCGCATGATGCGCCCGGGCGAGCCGCCGACCGAAGATGCGGTCGAGGCCCTGTTCCAGCGCCTGTTCTTCAACGAAGAATCCTACGACCTGTCGCGCGTCGGCCGCATGAAGTTCAACCGCCGTGCCTACGCCCATCTGGACGACAAGGCACCGGGCTGGATCAAGCGTTTCTACGAACGCGTCGGCGAGCGTGGCGAAATCGGTCCGGGCACGCTGGACTACGACGACATCGTTGCCGTCATCATGCTCCTGGTGGAAATGCGCAACGGCCGCGGTGAAGTGGATGACATCGATCACCTCGGCAACCGTCGCGTGCGTTCGGTCGGCGAACTGGCCGAAAACCAGTTCCGCGCCGGCCTCGTGCGTGTCGAACGCGCCGTCAAGGAACGCCTGAACCAGGCCGAGTCCGACAACCTGATGCCGCATGACCTGATCAACGCCAAGCCGGTCAGCGCTGCCATCAAGGAATTTTTCGGCTCCAGCCAGCTGTCGCAGTTCATGGACCAGACCAACCCGCTGTCCGAAGTGACCCACAAGCGCCGCGTGTCGGCCCTGGGCCCGGGCGGTCTGACCCGCGAACGCGCCGGCTTTGAAGTCCGTGACGTGCACCCGACCCACTACGGCCGCGTGTGCCCGATCGAAACGCCGGAAGGCCCGAACATCGGCCTGATCAACTCGCTGGCCATCTACGCGCGTACCAACGACTACGGCTTCCTCGAAACGCCGTATCGCCGCGTGGTCGACAGCAAGGTGACCGACCAGATCGATTACCTGTCGGCCATCGAAGAAGGCCGCTACGTCATCGCCCAGGCCAACGCCACGCTGAACGCCGACGGCACGCTGGTCGACGAACTGGTGACCTGCCGCGAAAAGGGCGAAACCATCCTTGCCACGCCGGATCGCGTCCAGTACATGGACGTGGCTACCAGCCAGGTGGTGTCGGTCGCGGCTTCGCTGATTCCGTTCCTTGAGCACGATGACGCCAACCGCGCCCTGATGGGTGCCAACATGCAGCGCCAGGCCGTACCGTGCCTGCGTGCCGAGAAGCCGTTCGTCGGCACCGGCATCGAACGCGCCGTGGCCGTCGACTCGGGTACTGCCATTGCCGCCCAGCGCGGCGGCGTGGTCGACTATGTCGATGCCACCCGTGTGGTGATCCGCGTCAATGACGACGAAGCCGTCGCCGGCGAAGTGGGTGTCGACATCTACAACCTCGTCAAGTACACCCGCTCCAACCAGAACACCAACATCAACCAGCGTCCGATCGTGAAGGTCGGCGACGTGGTGGCGCGTGGCGACGTGATTGCCGACGGTGCATCGACTGACCTGGGCGAACTCGCCCTCGGCCAGAACATGACCATCGCCTTCATGCCGTGGAACGGTTACAACTACGAAGACTCGGTGCTGATCTCCGAGCGCGTGGTGGCCGACGACCGCTACACCTCGATCCACATCGAGGAACTGTCGGTCGTGGCCCGTGACACCAAGCTCGGACCGGAAGAAATCACCCGCGACATCCCGAACCTGTCCGAGCGCATGCAGGGCCGTCTGGACGACGCCGGCATCGTGTACATCGGTGCCGAAGTCGAAGCCGGTGACGTGCTGGTCGGCAAGGTGACCCCGAAGGGCGAAACCCAGCTGACGCCGGAAGAAAAGCTCCTGCGCGCCATCTTCGGTGAAAAGGCCAGCGACGTGAAAGACACCTCGCTGCGCGTGCCGACCGGCATGCAGGGCACCGTCATCGACGTGCAGGTGTTCACCCGCGAAGGCATCGAACGCGACAAGCGCGCCCAGTCGATCATCGACGCCGAGCTCAAGCGCTACCGCCTCGACCTGAACGACCAGGTGCGTATTTTCGAAAACGACGCCTTCAGCCGTATCGAACGCCTGATCATCGGCAAGGTGGCCAACGGTGGTCCGAAGCGCCTGCCCAAGGGCACCGCGATCGACCTCGAATACCTCAACAGCCTGCTGTCCAAGCACGACTGGTTCGACATCCGCATGGCGGATGAAGACATCGCGCGCCAGCTGGAGCTGATGAAGGAATCGCTGGCCCAGAAGCGCGTCGAATTCGACGAAAAGTTCGAAGACAAGAAGCGCAAGCTGACCCAGGGCGACGAACTGCCCCCGGGCGTGCAGAAGATGGTCAAGGTGTACATCGCCGTGAAGCGTCGCCTGCAACCGGGTGACAAGATGGCCGGTCGTCACGGTAACAAGGGTGTGGTCTCGAAGATCCTGCCGGTGGAAGACATGCCGTACATGGCTGACGGTACGCCGGTCGACATCGTGCTGAACCCGCTGGGCGTGCCGTCACGCATGAACATCGGCCAGATCCTCGAAGTGCACCTCGGGTGGGCCGGCAAGGGCATCGGCCAGCAGTTCGACAAGATGCTGAAGGCCGAAGCCGCCGTGGCCGACCTGCGCGCCTACATCGAAAAGGTCTACAACAGTGCCGGCAAGCAGGAAGACATTGCCGGCCTGAGCGACGACGAAATCCGCATGCTGGCCGAAAACCTGCGTCGCGGCATGCCGTTCTCGACCCCGGTGTTCGATGGTGCCAAGGAAGAAGAAATCCGCAAGATGCTGGATCTCGCCTATCCGGACGAAGACCCGCGCACGCCGCAACTGGGCTTCAACGGTTCCAAGACCCAGATGACCCTGTTCGATGGCCGCTCCGGCGAAGCCTTCGACCGCAAGGTCACTGTCGGCGTGATGCACTTCCTGAAGCTGCACCACCTGGTTGACGACAAGATGCACGCCCGTTCGACCGGCCCGTACAGCCTCGTGACCCAGCAGCCGCTGGGCGGCAAGGCACAGTTCGGTGGTCAGCGCTTCGGTGAAATGGAAGTGTGGGCACTGGAAGCCTACGGTGCCGCCTACACGCTGCAAGAAATGCTTACCGTCAAGTCGGACGACGTGAACGGCCGGACCAAGATGTACGAAAACATCGTCAAGGGCGAGCACAAGATCGACGCCGGCATGCCGGAATCGTTCAACGTGCTGGTCAAGGAAATCCGTTCCCTCGGCCTCGACATCGACCTCGAACGTTACTGACCCGTGAGTAGTGGGGCGGGTGTCAAGATGACACCCGCACCTGCGCCTCACTTCTCACCGGAGAAGACATGAAAGCTCTGCTCGACCTCTTCAAGCAAGTCACGCAAGAAGAAGAATTCGACGCGATCAAGATCGGCATCGCGTCGCCGGATACCATCCGTGCCTGGTCTTTTGGCGAAGTCAAAAAGCCCGAGACCATCAACTACCGTACCTTCAAGCCGGAACGGGACGGCCTGTTCTGCGCCCGCATCTTCGGCCCGATCAAGGACTACGAGTGCCTGTGCGGCAAGTACAAGCGTCTCAAGCACCGCGGCGTGATCTGCGAAAAGTGCGGCGTTGAAGTCACCCTGTCGAAAGTGCGCCGTGAGCGCATGGGTCACATCGACCTCGCCTCGCCGGTGGCCCACATCTGGTTCCTGAAGTCGCTGCCGTCGCGTCTGGGCATGGTGCTCGACATGACCCTGCGCGACATCGAACGCGTGCTGTACTTCGAAGCCTACGTGGTGACCGAGCCGGGCATGACTCCGCTCAACCGCAAGCAGTTGCTGACCGAAGAGGACTACCTCAACAAGCTCGAAGAGTACGGTGACGAATTCGAAGCCCTGATGGGTGCCGAAGGCGTGCGCGCACTCCTCAAGAGCCTGGCGCTCGACAGCGAGGTGGAAACCCTGCGTGCCGAACTCGACGCCACCAATTCGGAAACCAAGATCAAGAAGATCGCCAAGCGCCTCAAGGTGCTCGAGGCCTTCCAGCGCACCGGCATCAAGCCGGAATGGATGATCCTCGAAGTGCTGCCGGTGCTGCCGCCGGAGCTGCGCCCGCTGGTGCCGCTGGATGGCGGCCGCTTTGCGACCTCCGACCTGAACGACCTCTACCGTCGCGTCATCAACCGCAACAACCGCCTCAAGCGGCTGCTGGAACTGCGCGCACCGGAAATCATCGTGCGCAACGAAAAGCGCATGCTGCAGGAATCGGTGGACTCGCTGCTCGACAACGGTCGTCGCGGCAAGGCCATGACCGGCGCCAACAAGCGTCCGCTGAAGTCGCTGGCCGACATGATCAAGGGCAAGGGCGGCCGCTTCCGCCAGAACCTGCTGGGCAAGCGCGTCGACTACTCCGGCCGTTCGGTGATTACCGTGGGCCCGACCCTGCGCCTGCACCAGTGCGGCCTGCCGAAGAAAATGGCGCTTGAGCTCTTCAAACCGTTCATTTTCCACAAGCTGGAAGTGCTGGGTCTGGCGACCACCATCAAGGCTGCCAAGAAGCTGGTCGAGCAGGAAGTGCCGGAGGTGTGGGACATCCTTGAAGATGTCATCCGCGAACATCCGGTCATGCTCAACCGCGCACCGACCCTGCACCGTCTGGGTATCCAGGCATTCGAACCGGTGCTGATCGAAGGCAAGGCCATCCAGCTGCACCCGCTGGTATGTACCGCCTTCAACGCCGACTTCGACGGTGACCAGATGGCCGTCCACGTGCCGCTGTCGCTGGAAGCGCAGATGGAAGCCCGCACCCTGATGCTGTCTTCCAACAACGTGCTGTCGCCCGCCAACGGCGAGCCGATCATCGTGCCGTCGCAGGATATCGTGCTGGGTCTTTACTACATCACCCGTGACAAGATCAACGGTCGTGGCGAAGGCATGACCTTCTCCGACGTGGGTGAAGTCAGCCGTGCCTACGAAACCCGCCAGGTCGAACTCGGTACCCGCATCACCGTGCGTCTGGTCGAGTGGGAAAAGGACGAGCAGGGCGAATTCCAGCCGGTGCTGCGCCGTGTGCAAACCACCGTCGGCCGTGCACTGCTGTCGGAAATCCTGCCCAAGGGCCTGCCGTTCGAGCACATCAACAAGGCGCTGAAGAAAAAGGAAATTTCCAAGCTCATCAACGTCTCGTTCCGTCGCTGCGGCATCAAGGACACCGTGGTGTTCGCCGACCAGCTGATGTACACCGGTTTCAGCTACTCGACCCGTGGCGGTATCTCGATCTGCGTGGATGACATGCTGATCCCGACCAACAAGGGCGAACTGCTGGCCGAGGCCCAGAACGAGGTCAAGGAAATCGAAGAGCAGTACCGCCAGGGTCTGGTGACCCAGGGTGAGCGCTACAACAAGGTGGTGGACATCTGGGGCAAGTGCGGCGACAAGGTCGCCAAGGCCATGATGGACCAGCTCAAGACCCAGAAGGTCATCGACCGCGAAGGCAAGGAAGTCGACCAGGAATCCTTCAACTCGATCTACATGATGGCCGACTCCGGTGCCCGGGGTAGCGCTGCACAGATCCGCCAGCTGGCCGGCATGCGGGGCCTGATGGCCAAGCCGGACGGCTCGATCATCGAAACGCCGATTACCGCGAACTTCCGCGAAGGCCTGACGGTGTTGCAGTACTTCATCTCGACCCACGGTGCCCGCAAGGGTCTGGCCGATACCGCGCTGAAGACCGCCAACTCCGGTTACCTGACCCGTCGTCTGGTTGACGTGACCCAGGATCTGGTAGTGATCGAAACCGATTGCGGCACCAGCAACGGCGTCGTGATGAAGGCTGTGGTACAGGGCGGCGACGTGGTCGAAGCCCTGCGTGACCGCATCCTCGGTCGCGTGGCCGCGATTGACGTCGTCAACCCGGCGACCGGCGAAACCGTGATCGAATCGGGCAGCCTGTTCGACGAACAGCTCGTCGACCTGGTCGACCAGCTCGGCATCGACGAAGTCAAGGTACGTACGCCGATCACCTGCGAAACCCGCTACGGCCTGTGCGCCAAGTGCTACGGTCGTGACCTGGGTCGCGGCAAGCTCGTCAACACGGGCGAAGCCGTCGGCGTCATCGCCGCCCAGTCGATCGGTGAACCGGGTACGCAGCTCACCATGCGGACCTTCCACATCGGTGGTGCAGCCTCGCGTAATGCGGCCGCCAGCCAGGTGGAATCGAAGTCCAACGGTGTGATCAGCTTCTCGAGCCAGATGCGCTACGTCAAGAACGACAAGGGCGAACTGGTCGTGATCGCACGTTCCGGCGAGGTGGTGGTGCACGAAGAGCTGCCTGACGGCCGTACCGGTCGCGAGCGCGAGCGCCACAACATTCCGTACGGCGCCACGCTGCTGGTGACCGACAGCCTGTCGATCAAGGCCGGCACCGTGCTGGCGACCTGGGACCCGCACACCCGTCCGATCATCACCGAATACGGTGGCCGCGTCCGCTTCGAAAACGTCGAGGAAGGCACGACCGTCGCCAAGCAGGTGGACGATGTGACCGGTCTGTCGACCCTCGTGGTGATCGACCCGAAACGTCGTGGCTCGGCTTCCAAGGTGCTGCGTCCGCAGGTCAAGCTGCTGGACGAAAACGGCCTCGAAGTGAAGCTGGCCGGCACCGATACGCCGGTGAACATCACCTTCCAGGTCGGCGCCATCATCACGGTGCGCGACGGTCAGGAAGTGGGCGTCGGCGAAGTGCTGGCCCGTATTCCGCAGGAAACCTCGAAGACCCGCGACATTACCGGTGGTCTGCCGCGCGTGGCCGAGCTCTTCGAAGCCCGCTCGCCGAAGGATGCCGGCATGCTGGCCGACGTGACCGGTACCGTGTCGTTCGGCAAGGACACCAAGGGCAAGCAGCGCCTGGTGATCACCGACCTGGAAGGCATTGCGCACGAAACGCTGATCCCGAAGGAAAAGCACGTGCTGGTGCACGACGGTCAGGTAGTGAACCGCGGCGAACTGATCGTCGACGGTCCGGTCGATCCGCACGACATCCTGCGCCTGCAGGGTATCGAAGCACTGTCGCGTTACATCGTGCAGGAAGTGCAAGAGGTCTACCGCCTGCAGGGCGTGAAGATCAACGACAAGCACATCGAGGTGATCATCCGCCAGATGCTGCGTCGCGTGATCATCAACGATGCCGGCAACACCGACTTCATCGTGGGTGAACAGGTCGAGCGTTCCGAGGTGTACGACGTCAACGACCGCATGGCTGCGGACAGCAAGGAAGCTGCCCGCTTCGATAACGTGCTCCTCGGCATCACCAAGGCCTCCCTGTCGACCGACTCGTTCATCTCGGCGGCGTCGTTCCAGGAGACCACCCGCGTGCTGACCGAAGCCGCGATCATGGGCAAGAAGGACGACCTGCGCGGCCTGAAGGAAAACGTGATCGTGGGTCGCCTGATCCCGGCCGGAACCGGTCTGGCCTATCACAAAAACCGGCATCGCCAGAGCCAGATCAATGATCTGCTGACCGGTGATGCCATGACCGCCAGTCCGGACGGTCAGGCGCACTCGGCGTTCTAAGGCAAAAAACGCCGACGCCCCAACGGGTTAGCCCGCTGGGGCGTCGGTGCTTGCGTTGACGTCTGCCCGATGGCTCCCCTATAATCCGGCGTCTTTTTGGCGGCATGTTGCCGCCGTTGACACTTTAGGAACCTTAAAGTATGCCAACCATCAACCAGCTCGTCCGAAAAGGACGTCTCGCCATCAAGGCGAAAAGCAAGGTGCCGGCGCTTGAAGCCTGCCCGCAGAAGCGCGGTGTCTGCACCCGCGTGTACACCACCACGCCGAAGAAGCCGAACTCGGCTCTGCGTAAGGTGTGCAAGGTGCGCCTGACCAACGGCTTCGAAGTGATTTCGTACATCGGCGGTGAAGGCCACAACCTGCAGGAACACAGCGTCGTGCTGATCCGCGGCGGTCGTGTGAAGGACTTGCCGGGTGTGCGTTACCACACCGTGCGCGGTTCGCTGGATACCGCCGGCGTGAAGGACCGCAAGCAGTCCCGTTCGAAGTACGGCGCCAAGCGTCCGAAGTAATCGGGTTTGCTGGAACGGCACTCCTCTGTGGAGGCCGGAGTAAGTGGTCATCCTGCTGGGTGATCGCGGGCGGAAAACCGCTCAACTGAACAATTATCGAGGTTGTTATGCCAAGACGTAGAGAAGTCCCCAAGCGCGACGTATTGCCGGATCCGAAGTTCGGTAGCGTCGAGCTGTCCAAGTTCATGAACGTCGTGATGATCGACGGCAAGAAGGCTGTTGCCGAACGCATCGTCTACGGCGCCCTGGCGCAAGTCGAGAAAAAGACCGGCAAGAACCCGATCGAAGTGTTCTCGACCGCCATTGCCAATGCCAAGCCGGTGGTGGAAGTGAAATCCCGCCGCGTGGGTGGTGCCAACTACCAGGTTCCGGTTGAAGTCCGCCCGGCACGCCGTCTGGCTCTGGCAATGCGCTGGCTGCGCGAAGCCGCTCGCAAGCGCGGCGAAAAGTCGATGGATCTGCGTCTGGCTGGTGAATTGCTCGATGCGGCCGAAGGCCGTGGCGGCGCAATGAAAAAGCGCGACGAAGTCCACCGCATGGCCGAAGCGAACAAGGCGTTCTCGCACTTCCGCTTCTAATGTTCTTTGTTTGCTGAAAAGGTTTTGGCTGTGGCTAGAAAAACCCCCATTGAGCGCTACCGCAACATCGGTATTTCCGCTCACATCGACGCCGGTAAGACGACGACGACCGAACGCATCCTGTTCTACACCGGTGTGAACCACAAGATCGGTGAAGTGCACGACGGTGCTGCCACCATGGACTGGATGGAGCAGGAACAGGAACGCGGTATCACCATTACCTCGGCTGCGACCACCACCTTCTGGAAGGGGATGAGCCTGCAGTTCCCGGAACACCGCTTCAACATCATCGATACCCCGGGGCACGTGGACTTCACCGTTGAGGTGGAGCGTTCCATGCGCGTGCTGGACGGTGCCGTGATGGTGTACTGCGCGGTGGGCGGCGTTCAGCCGCAGTCCGAAACCGTGTGGCGTCAGGCCACCAAGTACAAGGTGCCGCGTCTGGCGTTCGTCAACAAGATGGACCGCCAGGGTGCGAACTTCTTCCGCGTGGTCGAGCAGATGCAGACCCGCCTGCGCGCCAATCCGATTCCGGTCGTGGTGCCGATCGGTGCCGAAGACGGTTTCGAAGGCGTGGTCGACCTCCTGAAGATGAAAGCCATCATTTGGGACGAAGCCAGCCAGGGCATGAAGTTCGAATACGGTGACATTCCGGCCGGCCTCGAGTCGGTGGCCCAGGAATGGCGCGAAAAAATGGTCGAGGCAGCTGCCGAGGCCAGCGAAGAGCTGATGAACAAGTACCTGGAAGAGGGCGAGCTCTCGGAAGAGGAAATCATCGGCGGTCTGCGTACCCGTACCCTGAACTGCGAAATCCAGCCGATGCTGTGCGGTACCGCGTTCAAGAACAAAGGTGTGCAGCGCATGCTGGACGCCGTGATCGAACTGCTGCCGTCGCCGATCGACGTGCCGCCGATCACCGGTGAAGAAGACGGCCAGCCGGCCATCCGCCCGGCTTCGGACGAAGCTCCGTTCTCGGCTCTGGCATTCAAGCTGATGAACGACCCGTACGTGGGTCAGCTGACCTTCTTCCGTGCCTACTCCGGCGTGGTCAGCTCGGGTGACACCGTGCTGAACTCGGTGAAGGACAAGAAGGAACGCATCGGTCGTATCGTGCAGATGCACGCCAACGACCGCAAGGAAATCGACGAGGTGCGTGCCGGCGACATCGCCGCTGCCATCGGCCTGAAGGATGTCACCACCGGTGAAACCCTGTGTGCCGTTGATGCACCGATCATTCTGGAACGCATGGAATTCCCGGAGCCGGTGATTCACGTTGCCGTCGAACCGAAGACCAAGGCCGACCAGGAAAAGATGGGCATCGCCCTCGGTCGCCTCGCTCGCGAAGATCCCTCGTTCCGCGTCCGTACCGACGAAGAATCCGGCCAGACCATCATTTCGGGCATGGGTGAACTCCACCTCGAAATCATTGTCGACCGCATGAAGCGTGAATTCGGCGTGGAAGCCAACGTGGGTGCCCCGCAAGTGGCTTACCGCGAAACCATCACCAAGACCGTGACCGATGTTGACGGCAAGCACGTCAAGCAGTCTGGCGGCAAGGGTCAGTACGGTCACTGCGTGATCACGCTGGAACCGTCCGGTGAAGGCAAGGGCTACCAGTTCTTCGACGAAATCAAGGGTGGCGTGATTCCGCGCGAATTCATCCCGTCGGTGGACAAGGGTATCCAGAACACCCTCAACAACGGTATTCTGGCCGGCTTCCCGGTGGTTGACGTGACCGTGCGCCTGACCTTCGGTTCCTACCACGACGTTGACTCGTCGCAGATCGCCTTTGAACTGGCCGGCTCGATGGCCTTCAAGGAAGCCATGCGCCGTGCCAGCCCGGTCATCCTTGAACCGATGATGGCTGTCGAAGTGGAAACCCCGGAAGAGTACATGGGTGACGTGATGGGTGACCTGTCCCGCCGCCGCGGTATTGTCCAGGGCATGGATGACGACGGTCTTGGCGGCAAGAAGGTTCGCGCCGAAGTGCCGCTGGCTGAAATGTTCGGCTACTCGACCGACCTGCGCTCCGCTACCCAGGGTCGTGCGACCTACTCCATGGAGTTCAAGCACTACTCGGAAGCACCGCGCAACGTCGCCGAAGCCGTGATGGCTGCCCGCAAGTAATTTTCAAGGGCCGGCTAGGCCGGCCCGCTCTTTCTGATCTTTAGAGACAAGGATTTAGCAAAATGGCTAAGGAAAAGTTCGAACGTACCAAACCGCACGTGAACGTCGGTACCATCGGCCACGTTGACCACGGCAAGACCACGCTGACTGCTGCGATCACCACCATTCTGTCGAAGAAATTCGGCGGCGAAGCCAAAGACTACGCAGCCATCGACAGCGCACCGGAAGAGCGTGCACGTGGCATTACCATCAACACCGCCCACGTTGAGTACGAAACCGAAGGCCGCCACTACGCACACGTCGACTGCCCGGGGCACGCCGACTACGTGAAGAACATGATTACCGGTGCTGCCCAGATGGACGGCGCCATCCTGGTGTGCTCGGCCGCTGACGGTCCGATGCCGCAAACCCGCGAACACATCCTGCTGGCCCGCCAGGTCGGTGTGCCGTACATCATCGTCTACCTGAACAAGGCTGACCTGGTGGATGACGCTGAACTGCTGGAACTGGTTGAAATGGAAGTGCGTGACCTGCTGTCGTCCTACGACTTCCCAGGCGACGACACCCCTATCGTGACCGGCTCCGCCCGTCTGGCGCTGGAAGGCGACCAGTCCGAAATCGGCGAACCGTCGATCTTCCGTCTGGCCGACGCTCTGGACAGCTACATCCCGACTCCGGAGCGCGCTGTCGACAAGCCGTTCCTGCTGCCGATCGAAGACGTGTTCTCGATCTCCGGCCGTGTCACCGTGGTGACCGGTCGCGTCGAGCGCGGCATCGTCAAGGTTGGCGAAGAACTGGAAATCGTGGGTCTGAAGCCGACCGTCAAGACCACCTGCACCGGCGTGGAAATGTTCCGCAAGCTGCTGGACCAGGGTCAGGCTGGTGACAACGTGGGCGTGCTGCTGCGTGGCACCAAGCGTGAAGACGTCGAGCGTGGCCAGGTGCTGTCCAAGCCGGGCTCCATCACTCCGCACACCGACTTCGTCGCTGAAGTGTACGTGCTGAGCAAGGAAGAAGGCGGCCGTCACACTCCGTTCTTCAACGGTTATCGTCCGCAGTTCTACTTCCGTACGACTGACGTGACCGGTGCCGTGACCCTGCCGGAAGGTATCGAGATGGTGATGCCGGGCGACAACGTGCAAATGAACGTTGCCCTGATCGCGCCGATCGCCATGGAAGACGGCCTGCGCTTCGCCATCCGCGAAGGTGGTCGTACCGTGGGTGCCGGTGTCGTCGCCAAGATCATCAAGTAAT
>RRZT012082131.1_pt1 | contig 16783 bp, 19 predicted proteins | sample 2165551 | NCBI WGS metagenome assembly RRZT01 (sample SAMN10456910, study PRJNA506462) | wastewater metagenome | biome: wastewater; feature: sludge; material: wastewater sludge; isolation source: wastewater sludge with Escherichia coli K12::gfp cells carrying plasmid... | place: USA: Moscow, Idaho...
CAGTTGCACGGTGTAGGCGTTGAACGTCTGGTTGGTGGCCGACGACGCACCCGGCACGCTGTCGAGTCGTCCGTCGTCGCCCACCACCGTCCAACCCGGCACCGCGCCCACCGGGGGCATCGGGGCGCCGAGGTAGGTCGAGAAGCCGAACTGCGAAATGCTCAGAATGTTCATGGCGGCTCCGATCACGACGTGGCGAACAGTTGGGTGGCGAACAGCACGCCGGACGAACTCATCGCGCCGAAGGCGGTCACGTTCTGCCCGGTGGCGAACTGGGCGAAGTCGGCGCTCACGCCGTTCAGCCGAATGACGGTGGCGGCGTCGGTACTGACGCTCAGAATCGTCTGCGGCGTCTCTTGCAGCACCAGCTGTGGCGCGGTGATGCTCAGAATGCTGCCCTGGTAGGCCTTCACCGGCGGCACCCACAGGCTGACGCTCGGCTCGGGGGTGGCCGAACCCTGCAGCTGTTCGTAGTTCAGCGAGTAGACGTCGCGAATGATGTCGACGGCGATGGCGGCGGCGGCGAAGTCGTCGGTGCGGGCCAGGAACGACCCGTCCGGGCGGTACAGGTCGAGGTGATAGTCGTCGGGCGAGCGGCCGAGGCCCTCGTACGACAGCACGTACAGGTAGCCCTGCGGCTCGACCGCCACGTCGAGCCAGACGGTCTGGTCGGTCGCGTTGGCCAGGGGCATCGTGGCCTGCTTGGTGCCCGAGCCGGTGGGGTCGAAACAGGGCAGCGGGTTGCCGCTGGTGTCGAACGCCTGCAACCGGCAGGTGCCCTGCTCGAGCACGAAGATCTGGCCCTGCATGCCGAACGTGATGGCCCGGGGCACCGACACCAGACCGATCCGCGTGCCGGGTCCGGCGAACATGCAGGCCTTGGGGGCGGTTTCGTTGGGCTGGCCGGCGGCCGGCACCTTGAGCACGTAGATCTTGCTGTGGTTGGCGTCGAAGCTGATGCCGGCGACGTAGTCGTTGAAGGCGGCCAGTCGATCCATCGGGAAGGGGAAGCGCCCCCAGCTCAGGCTCGGGTCGGGGTTGAGGTTCGGCGGCTGGCTGCCGCCCGACTCGGTCCACACCAGTTCCAGCCGGCGCAGGTGCGCCTCTTGCCCGATGTTGGTGGCCGGGTTCGCATCGAGGTAGAAGTTGAGCCCGGTGCCGTCGTAGGCGCCGGTGCGCTGATAGGCGAGTGCGGGCTTGACCACCATGCCTGACTCGGCCGCGTAGGCGCTCTGCGGGTTCTGCAGCAGCGACACGTTCTCGACGGTGAAGTGGCTCGCGTCGGTCTGGTAGGTGTAGCCGAGCATGCCGGCGCTCTGGCTGATGGTGATGCCGTCGAGCCGGGTGAGGTCGGTCTCGGTTGCGACCGTCGCCGTGGGTTGCGTGGCCGGCGGCTCGCTGGTGGTACCCAGCCACTGCCGCGAACCGTCCACCAGGATCGTCTTCTCGGTGAACTGGTACACCGAGAACTGATCAAGCGGTGGTGCGTTGTTGGTCACGATGACGCTCACCGCGCGCGTGGACGGGTTCGGTCCGGTGCCGTCCCCCTTGGCGTCCACCCAGTCGCTCTGGCCCTGGCCGGCCTGCCACCCGGTGGGCGAGTACATGAAGACGCTCACCTGAATCTGGCCGCCCGCGGGCAGGCTCGAGAAGTCGAGGTGCAGGGGGGTGTTCCAGGTGGTGGCCGGCATTTGCAGGGTGGTCACCGCCGGGGTGGCGTTCGTCGAGAACGCGATCGACACCTGGTAGGTGCCGCCGATCGCCTCGGGCGGAAACTCGTGCATGGTTTCGTCGGGATTCATGGTCAGCGACAGGGCGAAGGTGCGGGCGATGTCGGTGGTGAACACGAACGGCGAGTCGACCACCTCGACGATGGTCTGGCTGAGTTGGGCCACCGTGATGGCGCCGTTGAAGATCAGCGAGGCGATGTCGAGAAACGGAATCGATTCCACTACCGCACCCACCGCGATCTGGGCCAGCAGAATCACGCCGTAGGCGCAGCCGGTCTGCAGCAGATCGGGCAGCAGGCTCTCGGCGAGAAACTTGCCGATCGCCTCCGCGTCCTGCTGAATCATCGTGGCGGCGTTGAGCTTGGTGTTCATCACCACGCCGACGATGGTCTTGGCCAGGTTGAACATCGTGCCCTTGTGGTTCCACACGCTTTCGGTGAGGGCTGCGCTGTCGACCGTGGCGGCGTCGTACATCAGCAGAATCATCGGCAGCGCCAACTCGAACACCGCGGTGAACGAGATGCCCAGGGCGCAGACGTCCTGGTCGTAGGGGCCGCGGCCCAGCCCGCCCCACATGATGCGGACGACGTTGGCTTCTTTGGGCAGGTAGTCGATGGTGAGGGTGGTCGGGGCGGCGGGCACCGGAATGCCGCAGATGGTGCCGGTCGGGCTCACCCAGGTGAGGAACTTCTTGGTGTGGTCGGGTTCGATGAAACCCATGCCCGACCAGATCGGGTCGTCAACGTTGCAGAAGTCGCCGGGCCACTTGGTGTTGACGTTCTCGATGATCCAGTGGCCGGGCTCCGACGGGTCGGGCACCTTCACCTCGGTGTCGCTGGCCCCCAGGTCGATCGGTACCAGGGTCTGCGACGAGCCCTCGCCCTGGTACTTCAGAAACTGCACGTAGGCAGACAGGTGCCGCAGCCAGTGGTTGGTGCAGTCAAGGGTGAGCTGCCCTGCGTAGTCGGGGTACTTCGGGTTGACGTCTTTGCTCATGTCGACCTTCAGCGAGCTCGCGTCGACACTCAGCCCGCTGCCGGGTGACAGGTTGGTCACCGTCCAGGTCACGTCGTCGTCGGTCGCAGTGGAGTCGGCCACCGTCGCGTGGGCCCGAGGCGTGTGGGCGCCCGACGGTGTGGCGTGGTAGTCGGTGGACGCCACGGCGTCCTGCGTGTTCCAGGTGACACCTTCGAGTTGCTCGGCGTTCTTGGCCGCCTGCAGCGCAGCCCCCAGCGAGCCCGAGAGGGCCGGCTGCAGGGCGTCGATGTTCAGGCGCTGCGAGTACACCCAGTCGCCGGGCTGCGAGCCCGAATCGGTGGGTTGGGCCGCCCGCGCGGTGAGCAGCTTCTCGATCGCGGGGTCGTTACCCTCGCGCCACAGCAGCGGGTCTTTGGTGAAGGCGTCCACCGTCGGGGGTGACGGGTAGAGCAGGTGTTCGGTCGGGCTGAGCATCACCGCGTAGGGGTCGCTGATCCAGCTCTGGCCCTGCAGCAAGAGCTCGCCGAGCTGTTGGGCCAGATCGCCGGCGTTGGGCCTGATGCAGGTGTCGAGAATGTAGCTGGGCACCGTGAAGTCGTCCTGCGATGACAGGTTGGCCAGATTGTTGTGCAGAAACAACAAAGCGCAGGCGAGGTCTTCGGAGTCGTTGAGCGGGTCGTCGGCGCCCGGAATCGAGATCGCGAAGGTGACCAACTGGTTGTAGGTCTGGGTGCCCGGCCCCTTGGGTCCGTCGACGGTCACCGGTGTGCGCACCGCCTGAATCACCACGCCGTCGGACGGGCTGGTGGCCACGCCTTTCACGTAGTGGGTGATGCGATGGTGGGCCGCCTGCAGCCTCTTGCTGCCGCCGACCGCCGCCGCGAGGGTCGCCGGCGTATGCCGGTGAATGGGGTAGCTCCGGCCCCGCTTGTGAAACGTGTAGGTACGGTTCGGGTCGAGGTGCGACAGGTCGAACTGATAGCTGATACTCATCGATTTGCACATTCCGGTAAATGCGCCTGCACGCGGGCGCGCGGGGGCAGCAGGGCGATTGGACGGTCGGTGGGCGGGGGGTCGTTGCCCACAGTGCTCGAGGGTGGGTGAGCATTGCTGGGCCTTTTCTCAGGCTTGAGTAAAGGGCCGGCCAGATGAGCATGCTCTCTCATCGCATTGCTCGTCAATAGCGTGATCATGGGTACTATTGCGAACCCCGGCATGGGCGTTCGGGGGTGACCAGCAGGTGTGGGCGGGTATCGTGCATGTGCTCCCAATAGTGCAGTTTACTAGGTGTTACTCACGTCTTGGTGCTTGTTTCTGGGGCTCGGCCCGCGCGGTTTCGTCGCTGGTTGCTAATGCCGCATCGGTGGGTGTGCGCCGGCTTGGCTTTCACGCCGGTCGCTCTTTCGTGCGCTCGATCGTTGTTGAACCAAGTTATATTGCACGAGACTATGGATAACGCGCGGCGTGCTTTTTGTCGTTCGTCAGAAAAATGTATTGGTCAGACCGCGTAGTCGACGACCACGGGGGAGTGATCGCTCATTCGATCCTCGTAACTGGGTTCACGGTCGGTGCCGCCGGTAACGGCGCCGGCCGCCAGTGCAGGTGAGGCCAGGTGGTAGTCGATGCGCCAGCCGGTGTCATTGCCCCAGGCCTGGCCGCGCCACGTCCACCACGAGAAGGGTCCGGTGTCATGGGGGTGCAGGCTGCGCACGACGTCCACCAGGGTGCGCGGGCCGAGCAGCCGTCCGAACCACTGCCGCTCGTCGGGTCGAAACCCCGGTTGCCGCAGGTTCGCCGTCGGGTTGGCCAGGTCGGCCCGGGTGTGGGCGATGTTGAAGTCGCCGAGCACCAGAAACTCGCGGCCCGCGCGCCGCGCATCCAAACGCGCGCGGGTCAGGTAGCGGCCGAACGACGCCATGAAGCGCAGCTTGCGGCGCTGTTTGGCGGCCCACTCGGGGCCGTAGTCAGGGTTGCCGCCCTTGGGCAGGTACAGCGAGCCGACGGTCAGCGGTGGTCCGTCCGGCGGGTCGAGATCGACCTCCAGGTAGCGGCCCTCGTGGTCGAAGCTGCGGCTGCCGAAGCCCGTGCGCACCGCCGACGGCGCCCAGCGCGCCAACACGGCGACGCCGTTGCGCCCGGCACGGCTGCCGGCGTCGTAACTGAGCCGGTACTGCGGCCACGCGTCCACCGGCAGGTCGTCCACCCCGCACCGCACCTCTTGCAGGGCCACGATGTCGGGCCCGCGCTGCTCGAGCCAGGTACCGAAACCACGCCGCACCGACGCCCGAATGCCGTTCACGTTGGCGGTGGCGATGCGCAGCGTGGTCACGGCAGCCCAAGTTACCTGCCCTGGCGTGCCGAGTGCTCGACGCGAATACTGACCACCATGGGCACACTCAGCTACGGCATGATCACGTCGCTCGACGGCTACGCCGAGGGCCCGGACGGACGGTTCGACTGGGCGACGCCCGACGAGTCGACTCACCGCTTCGTCAACGAGCGCGAGCGTGAGTTCGGCACCTACCTGTACGGCCGGCGCCTGTTCGAGACCATGCAGGTCTGGGCCGAGGACGACTGGCTCGAAGGCGAGCCGGACGTGCTGCACGAGTACGCCGACATCTGGCGCGACCGCGACAAGATCGTCTACTCCACCACCATGGCCGCCCCACGCTCGCCCGCACCCGGCTCGAACGCACCCTCGACCTCGACGCCGTGCGGGCCCTGAAGGAATCGACGGACGCCGGCATCTGCGTCGGCGGGCCCACCCTCGCCGCTGCGTTGATGAGGGCGCGGCTGGTGGACGAGCTGACCATGTACATCGCACCGGTGGTGGTCGGCGCCGGTGCGCCGGCCCTGCCGGGGGTGTCGCTCGACCTCACCCTGCTCGAGGAGCGCCGGCTCGGGGAAGGATTTCTGTACGTGCGTTACGCGATTCGCAACCCGTGACGAGGGCTCACCTTCTCGGGGTCAGCGATAGTTGGCGAATTGAACCGCGAAGTCGTAGTCGGCTGCCTGAATCAGTCGTTGGCAGGCCTGCAGGTCGTCACGCTTCTTGCTGAACACCCGCAGCTCGTCGCCCTGCACCTGGGTGCGCACGCCCTTGGGCCCCTCGTCGCGAATCAGCTTGGCGATCTTGCGGGCGTCGTCGCCCGAAATGCCCTGCTGCATGGTGGCGGTCAGCTTCCAGATCTTGCCCGACAGCCGCGGGTCGCCCGGCTTGAGCGCCTTCAGGTCGATCTTGCGCCGCACCAGCATGGTCTGCAGCACGTCGAGCACCGCCTTGACCCGCTCTTCGCCGGACGCCTCCAGCTCGATCACGTCGCCGGAGTGCTTGATCGAGGCGTCGGTGCCCTTGAAGTCGTAGCGATTGCGGATCTCTTTGCTGGTCATGTTGACCGCGTTCTCCAACTCTTGGGCGTCGTACTTGCTGACCACATCGAACGAGCTGTCTCCGGCCATCGTCGCTTCCTCATCTGTGACTGTCGTGGATTGGTGGGCTCCGGCCCGGTGTTGCTATCTTTGTCGTCGGCCCCAACCTGGCAGGTTGCCCGAGCGGCCAAAGGGAGCGGTCTGTAAAACCGTCGGCATCGCCTACGTAGGTTCGAATCCTACACCTGCCACCGCCACGATCCCCTGGTGAACGATCTGTTCGCCAGGGGTTTCGCCTTGTCGCCCCGCTATTGCCCTTACCGGCGAGCGCAGCGTCCCGAATTCTCGTTCCGGCGAATCGCCGAAAGCGACTTCGGCTCGATCTTCGAGGTTGTCGCAGGCGTGTCACCTAGACTGGCCGACATGCTCATGCAGCGAGCGCTTCCCTTGCCAACGCCGGCGAGGCCGGCAGGCGTAGTGATCCGACCGCAGGTGGCGGGTGACAGTGCTGCGCTGGGCGCCCTGTACTGGGACTCCTACCCCAAGGGCGTGGCAGCCGTCGATCTCGAAGACGCCATCGAAGAGATGGAGGGCGTGTTCGAGGGCGAGTACGGCACCCCGGTCGAGTCGGCTTCCCTGGTGGTCACCGACAACGCGGGCGCGCTGCTGGGCTGCATCCAGACCGTCACCAGCCCGCCGTGGGAGGGCATTCCCGCGGTGCCGTTCGTGATCGAACTGTTCGTGCACCCGGGTCAGCGGCGCCGCGGCCTGGGTTCGCTGCTGTTGCTGACGGCGGCGCAGGCCGTGCACGAAGAGGGCTGGGAGAGCATCGCGCTGAACGTGCAAGAAGAGACCGCCGCCGAGGCCACCCACCTGTACCGGGCGCTCGGGTTCACCGAGATCACGCCGGCCGCGGTCGAGAGCTGAGCGCTCGCCCGACACGCGCGCCCCGCTAATTTGAGGCCCGCGCCGTCCCTCGTGTAGTGTTTCCTGCGGTCCAGGCCCCTATAGCTCAGTCGGCAGAGCGTCTCCATGGTAAGGAGAAGGTCTGCGGTTCGATTCCGCATGGGGGCTCTGCGTTTGGGGTAGATGGAACAAACCGCCCATCGTGCCCGTTGGGTACTCCGAACGGGGCGGGATAGCTCAGGCGGTAGAGCAAGCGGCTCATAATCGCTGTGTCGCGGGTTCGAGTCCCGCTCCCGCTACCAAACCGGCAACACCCTGCAAGACGAGAGAGAGCAACGCGATGGCCAAGAAGCAGTCGGAGATCCGGCCGAAGATCACCTTGGCGTGCACCGAGTGCAAAGAGCGCAACTACATCACCAAGAAGAACCGGCGTAACGACCCGGATCGTCTTGAGCTGAAGAAGTTCTGCCCCAAGTGCCACCTGCACACCGCGCACCGCGAGACTCGCTGAGCGCATCAACCATCGAGCCGCCCCTACCACGGGCGGCTTTTTGGCGTTCGCGGTAGTTGGGGACGGTTCCCATCTCCCGCCACACAGGTGCCGGCATCAGTCTCTGGTGCCGCTTTCTGTCGCTGCTGCCGTGTTATAGCCAGGCACCACACAGTCAAGCCGGCACCAGTGATCGATGCCGGCATCAGGGGTCTCGTTTGGCGGTAGTTGGGGACGGTTCCTATCGACCGCCAGGCCGACGGCCAACCCGGGTGGCTGCGATGCGGCGGACGAGGGCACGCACTAACCTGTCGCCCATGATTACCGACAGCCACATCGGTCGGACCTACCCGGCGACCGACCCGTACGTGGTCAGCGCCGCGAAGGTGGCCGAGTTCGCTGACGCCCTGGGCGACGCCGCCAACCCCGCCTACGCCGGCCCCGACGCGGTCGCACCCCCCACCTTCGCTGTGGTGTTGTCGTCGGCGGCGTGGGGTGCGATGTTCGACGACCCCGAGTTGGAGTTGTCGTTGAGCCGCACGGTGCACACCGACCAGCGGTTCACCTGGCGCCGTCCGCTGCGGGTGGGCGACCAGGTGACCGCCACCCTCACCATCGAGAAGTTCCGTGCCCGTGGCTCCAGCGCGTTCATCACCATCGTGGTGGGGTTGGACGACGCCGACGGCGAGCGGGTCTGCGACGCGACGTCCACTCTGTTGCACACCTGGCCCGAGGAGGTCGCATGAGCACGGTCGAGTTGGCCACCACGCAACCGGGCACCGTGCTGCCCGGCATCACCGCCGCCTTCACGCGGGGCGCCCTGGTGCGCTACGCGGGGGCGTCCACCGACTTCAACCCGATTCACTGGAGCGACCGGGCGGCCGCCGACCTCGGGCTGCCCGGCGTGATCGCCCACGGCATGCTCACCATGGGCACCGCGCTGCGGGTGGTCACCGACTGGTGCGGCGACCCGGCGAGGGTGCTGAGCTACTACGTGCGGTTCACCAAGCCGGTGGTGGTACCCGACACAGAGGCGGGTGCCACCGTCAGCTTCGGCGGCACGGTCACCAAGGTCGACGACGGTGTGGCGACGGTGAGCATCGAAGCCCTGTTCGACGGCGTCAAGGTGCTCGGTGCGGCCACCGCCGAGGTGCGCCTTGACTGAACTGCTGGCCGACCACACCACCCTGCGCGTCGGCGGCCCCGCCCGACGTTGGGTCGAGGCGACCACCCTGCACGAACTGGTCGAGGTCGTCCGCACCGCCGACGCGGCCGGCGAGCCGGTGCTGGTGCTGGGCGGCGGCTCCAACATGCTGGTCGGCGACGACGGCTTCGACGGCACCGTGGTGCATGTGGCCACCCGAGGCATCGAGATAACGGGCGGCAGTTGCACCATCGACGAACCAGGCGCGGCCCAGTGCGGGGGAGCGGTGGTCACCGTTGCCGCCGGCGAACCCTGGGACGGCTTCGTGGCCACCGCGATCGAACGCGAATGGCGCGGCATCGAAGCCCTGTCGGGCATTCCCGGCAGCGTGGGTGCCACCCCGATTCAAAACGTCGGGGCCTACGGCCAAGAGGTGGCGCAGACCCTGTGGTCGGTCCGCACCTGGGACCGCCACACCAACGCTTATGCCACCTTCGCCGTCGGCGACTGCGGCTTCGGCTATCGCACGTCGCGGTTCAAGAGCGAACCGGGCCGGTACGTGGTGCTCAGCGTCACCTACCAGTTTCAGCAGGGTGACCAGTCGATGCCGATTCGGTTCGGCGAGCTCGCCACCCGGCTCGGCGTGCAGGCCAAGGGCCGGGCACCGATGACCGAGGTGCGCGAGGCGGTACTGTCCCTGCGCGCGGGTAAGGGCATGGTGCTCGACGCCGCCGACCACGACACCTGGAGCGCCGGGTCGTTCTTCACCAACCCGCTGCTGGACGCCACGCAGGCCGCGGCCCTGCCCGAGGCGGCTCCGCGCTACCCGCAGCCGGACGGCACGGTGAAGTCGAGCGCCGCCTGGCTGATCGAGGCCGCCGGGTTCGGCAAGGGTTTCGGCACCCCGCCGGCGACCCTGTCGACCAAGCACACGTTGGCCATCACCAACCGTGGGGGAGCCTCGGCCGACGACCTGCTGCGGCTGGCCCGGCAGGTGCGCGACGGCGTCCGCGATCGGTTCGCGGTGACTCTGGTACCCGAGCCCGTGCTGGTGGGCGTTTCCCTAGACTGAGCCGCATGGCGTCCATCTTCTCTGCAGTTCCGCTTGCTCCCCGAGACCCGATTCTCGGCCTCACCGAGGCCTTCAACGCCGACCCCAACCCGGCCAAGGTCAACCTCGGCGTCGGGGTCTATCAGGACGCCACCGGCAAGCTGCCGCTGCTCGAGTGCGTGCGGCTGGCCGAGCAGCGGCTGGCCGAGAACCCCAAGCCGCGCGGGTACCTGCCCATCGATGGGCTGCCCGGCTACGTGGCGGCCGTGCGTGAACTGGTCTTCGGAGCCGACTCGCCGGTGCTGCCGCGCACCATAACGGTGCAGGCGTTGGGCGGCACCGGGGCGCTCAAGATCGGTGCCGACTTTCTGCGCCGCACCGCCCCCGAGGCCACCGTGTTGATTTCGAACCCGTCGTGGGAGAACCACGAGGCACTGTTCACAAGGGCCGGTTTCAGCGTGGGCACGTACCGCTACTACGACGAGCAGGCCAAGGGCGTCGACTTCGACGGCATGATCGCCGACCTGGCCGCAGCCCCGGCCGGCACCGTCGTGGTACTGCACGCCTGCTGCCACAACCCCACCGGCTACGACCTCACCGCGGACCAGTGGGCCACGGTGCTCGACACGGTGCGCGCCGGCGGCCTGGTGCCGTTTCTCGACATGGCCTACCAGGGCTTCTCGGAATCGCTCGAAGCGGACGGGGCGGTGGTGCGGCAGTTCGCCGAGAGCGGCATCGCGATGCTGGTGGCGACCTCGTTCAGCAAGAGCCTCAGCCTGTACGGCGAGCGCATCGGCGCCCTCTCGCTGGTCTGCGCCGACGCCGACGAGGCGGCCCGGGTACTCAGCCAAGACAAGATCGTGGTGCGCACCAACTACTCCAACCCGCCCACGCACGGCGCCCAGCTCGCCACCACCGTGTTGACCGACCCCGAACTGCGGGCGCTGTGGGTCGACGAACTGGGTGGCATGCGCGACCGCATCAAGGCGATGCGGCATCGTCTGGTGGCCGGCCTCGAGGCCGCCGGCATCACCGACATGGGGTTCATCGCCACGCAGGTGGGCATGTTCAGCTACTCGGGGCTGACCAAAGACCAGATGGTGGCGCTGCGCGAGCAGCACGGCGTGTACGGCACCGACAAGGGCCGCATCTGCGTGGCTGCGCTCAACGACAACAACGTCGATTACGTGTGCCGAGCCATCGCGGCGGTGCGCGGCGCGTGACCCCGCAGGCTGGGGCCGTGCCGGTTCGACTCGCTTCGGCAAGCCCGGTACACTTCTTGTCTTGGTGAGTTCACCTCTGATCGGCCATGCCCACAGCTCACAAGGCACCGGGCGCCGGCCTGAGGGGGTTCACCACGAAGGGCAATAGCTCAATTGGCAGAGCAGCGGTCTCCAAAACCGCAGGTTGGGGGTTCAAGTCCCTCTTGCCCTGCTGGACCAACCGAGTGTGAAGGATCTTTTGTGGCGCAGGAGAAGGACAATGCCGACGGCGACAACGGCGTTCCCGCTGCCCAAGATCCGGCGCGCGAGGTAGCCAAGGCGGCGGCGAGCAGCCGTCCGGTCCGCAAGTCGGCGTCGAACGACGAGACGTCGACCAAGAAAGACCACGCGACCCCCAAGCAGCGCGCAGGCGGTGCCCGGGCCACCCGCAAGCGCACCACGCCGGTGTCGTTCGTCCGCGAGTCGGCCGACGAACTGCGCAAGGTGGTGTGGCCGACGGCCACCCAGCTGCGGCAGTACTTCGTGGTGGTGCTGGTGTTCGTTCTGCTGGTGATCGCCTACGTCAGCGCCCTCGACCTGCTGTTCGGGTGGGGCCTGCTGAAGATCTTCGGCTGAGACAAGTCGATACGAGAGAAGTAACTGTGTCTGAAACGCATGCCACAAACGATGACGCCGAGTTCGAGATCGACCTCGGTCCGGCCGACGCGCCCGCGGCCAGTGACGACTTCGAGGTCGACCTGGGGTTCGGGGCCGAGGTCGACGAGCCCGACGACGGCCTGTCGATCGACCTGAGCGAGCCCGAGCCGACGGCCGAAGAGGCCGACGAAGACGACGACGCCGGTGACGAGGCGGTGCTCGCCGAGCTGCGCGAGAAGCTGCGCACCCAGCTGGGCGACTGGTACGTCATCCACACCTACTCGGGCATGGAGAACCGGGTGAAGCAGAACCTCGACTCGCGGGTGAAGACCCTCGGCATGGAGGAGCTGATCTTCGAGTCGGTCGTGCCCACCGAAGAGGTGGTCGAGACCCGCAACGGCACCCGCAAGACGGTCACCCGCACCCGGATGCCGGGCTACGTGCTGGTGCGCATGGACCTGACCGACGAGTCGTGGTCGGCCGTGCGGCACACGCCGTCGGTCACCGGCTTCGTGGCGCACGCCAACGCGCCGGTGCCGCTGTCGCTGCAAGAGGTCGAAGACCAGCTCGCCCCGGCGGCCCTGGCCGCGGCCGCAGCCGCCAGCAACGGCCCCAAGAAGCGCACCCGCAAGGTCGAGGTCGCCGACTTCAAGGTGGGCGATTCCGTCATGGTCGTCAACGGGCCCTTCAGCGGGGTGCACGCGACCATCACCGAGATCAACGCGAACAGCCAGCGGCTCAAGGCGCTGGTGGAGATCCTGGGTCGTGAGACCCCGGTCGACCTGACGTTCAACCAGATCGCCAAGGTCTAGTTCGCTAGCAATAACACAACCAGTTAGGACCCAACCAACCATGCCTCCCAAGAAGAAGGTAGCGGCGATCGTCAAGGTCGCCCTCAACGCGGGTGCGGCCACTCCGGCTCCGCCGGTGGGCACCGCGCTCGGCCCGCACGGCGTCAACATCATGGAGTTCTGCAAGCGGTACAACGCAGAAACCGAAGCCATGCGCGGCACCATCGTGCCGGTCGAGATCACGATCTACGAAGACCGCACGTTCACGTTCATCACCAAGACGCCGCCGGCCGCCGAGCTGATCAAGAAGGCCGCCGGAGTCAAGAGCGGCTCGGCTCGTCCGCACACCGACAAGGTCGGCAAGATCACGGCCGCCCAGGTGCGTGAGATCGCCACCACCAAGCTGCCCGACCTCAACGCCAACGACCTCGAGGCCGCGGCCAAGATCGTCGAGGGCACCGCGCGCTCGATGGGCATCACCGTCGAGGGCTGATCACCCGCCGGTCGAGCTTGTCGAGACCAGCACCGCAGTAGAACAAAGAGCGGGAGGACGCCCGTCCGCACCGCACCTGGCAATCGGCCACACGAGGCCGTATTCACAAGGAGACCAGAATGAAGCGAAGCAAGGCCTACCGGGCCGCCGCGGAGAACATCGACGCGACCCAGCTCTACAGCGCCGAAGAGGCGCTGGCCCTCGTCAAGAAGGGCGCCAGCGCCAAGTTCGACGAGACCGTCGAGGTCGCGATGCGGCTCGGCGTCGACCCACGTAAGGCGGACCAGATGGTCCGTGGCACCGTGAACCTTCCCAACGGCACCGGCAAGACGGCAAGGGTCCTCGTCTTCGCCACCGGTGAGAAGGCCGCGGACGCACTCGCGGCCGGCGCCGACGAGGTGGGCGCCGACGAGCTGATCGAGAAGATCACCGGCGGCTACCTCGACTTCGACGCAGTCGTGGCCACCCCCGACATGATGGGCAAGGTCGGCCGGCTGGGCCGGGTGCTCGGCCCGCGCGGCCTGATGCCGAACCCGAAGACCGGCACCGTCACCATGGACGTGGCCAAGGCGGTCAGCGACATCAAGGGCGGCAAGATCGAGTTTCGCGTCGACCGGCACGCCAACCTGTGCTTCGTGGTCGGCAAGGCGTCGTTCAGCCCCGAGCAGCTCAGTCAGAACTACTTCGCGGCTCTCGACGAGGTGCTGCGGCTCAAGCCGTCCGCCTCGAAGGGCCGGTACCTGAAGAAGGTCACCGTGTCGTCCACCATGGGTCCGGGCGTGAGCGTCGACCCGACCCGCCTGAAGCCCGCCGAGGTCTGATCGGCACCGAGGTCTGAACCAAAGGAACCGTCCCCTGAACTGCAGGGGGCGGTTCTTTCGGTTCAGGGGACGGTTCCCTCGGTTCACCGACGGCCTCGATTTGATGGCCTCTTCACCGTGGCCTAGAATGGGGGAGCCGAAGACCGCTGGTGGCGCCGAAGGGTGTCCTAAGGATCAACGATCGCCCGCGCAGGTAAATCTGAACAGCTCGTCACGAGTTTGCCCCGGATTGCCCTGCGCGCCGGGGTTTTTCCACGTCTACGGCATCGACGGAAGTGGGAAGGAGACTCATGGCGAGGGCTGACAAGGCCGCAGCCGTGGCGGAGCTGAAGGACAGCTTCACCAACTCGGCTGCCGCTGTACTGACCGAGTACCGCGGTCTCACCGTGAAGAATCTGCAGGAACTGCGCAGGTCTTTGGGTGAGAACGCCACCTACGCCGTCGCGAAGAACACGTTGACTGAGATCGCTGCCCGTGAAGCGGGCATCGAGGGCCTCGAGCAGCAGCTCGCCGGCCCCACCGCGATCGCCTTCATCTCCGGCGACGTCGCAAACGTCGCCAAGGGACTGCGTGACTTCGCGAAGGCGAACCCGCATCTGGTCATCAAGGGCGGTGTCATGGACGGTCGTGTCCTCGATGCCGATTCGGTGAAGAAGCTGGCCGACCTCGAGTCTCGCGAGGTTCTGCTCGCCAAGCTCGCGGGCGCCATGAACGGCAACCTCGCGAAGGCCGCCGGACTCTTCGCCGCGCCGCTCAGCCAGGCCGCTCGCGTGCTGGCTGCCCTTCAAGACCAGAAGCAGGCCGGGGCCACCCCGGCAACCGATGCAGCACCCGCTGCGGAGGCCACCGAAGACGCGGCTGACGCTGCATCGAAGTAAGAACGAAAGGAACAACCATGGCGAAGCTCAGCTCGGACGACCTCCTGGAGGCGTTCAAGGAGATGACGCTGATCGAGCTCTCTGAGTTCGTGAAGCAGTTCGAAGACACCTTCGGTGTCACCGCGGCCGCTCCGGTCGCGGCCGCCGCTGCCCCGGCCGCTGCCGGTGGTGCCGGCGACGCTGCCGAAGAAGAAGAGGTCAGCAACGAGGTCGACGTGATCCTCGAGTCGGCCGGCGACAAGAAGATCCAGGTCATCAAAGAGGTGCGCGCGCTCACCAGCCTGGGCCTCAAGGAGGCCAAGGACCTGGTCGAGGCGGCTCCGAAGCCCGTTCTGGAGAAGGTCACCCGCGAAGCCGCTGCCAAGGCCAAGGAGGCCCTCGAGGCCGCCGGCGCCGCGGTCAGCGTCAAGTGAGCTGACAAATCCCGTCAAGTGACCTGAGGTCACCGACGCACCACGACAGCGGCGGACCCCCCGGGACGATCCGAGGGATCCGCCGCTGTCTGCCTCTGCCTCCGCGGGCCCAAATTGCTAATCGGCGGCGGAACCTCGTGGTTCCGCCGCCGATCTGCCTGCGGGGGTGGGATTGGCTGGATTGAGAGGCCTACTTCACCGACTTGGTGAACTTGACCGATTGCGGCCACCAGCCCTCACCGCCGGCGTGATCGCCCTGAGTGGCTGCGCTGATCGGAACGATGGCGACGGCCAACAGAGTTGCGGCGGCCACGATGGCCTTACGGATTCCCTTCATTGTTTCTCCCCCGGAAGAAGTGGTTGTGCATTGTGCTGACAATGATGGTCGAGACTTGACGGATATGTCAAGTAGTGACAGCCTGAGTGACAGACCCCCGGAGGAGGTGCGTTTTGTCGGCGTCGCTAGCCCACAGCGAGTTTGGAGCGCGGCTGCGCGAGACACGTAAGCGTCTCGGTCTGTCACAGAGCGAGCTGGGTGGCGACCGGTACTCCGGCAGCTACATCTCCCATCTGGAGAGCGGCCGTCGGGCCGCATCGGCCGAGGTGATCGAGTTTCTGGCCGGGCGACTGGGCGTCGAGGTCGAAGAGTTGGGCATGGTTGCCGCTCCGCCGACTGCGCTCGAAAGCGTCGAAGACATTCAGGCGCTGGAGATGTTGCTGGTCGCCGATCGGGCCTGGCACGACCGCGACTGGGGTATTGCCGGTGAACTGGCGCTGCGCGCCGCGGCGTCCGCCCTGCAGGCGGGGCATGCCGAGCGGCACTGGCAGGCGCTGTACCTGCGGGCGCAGGCGGCGCTGGCCGAGGGCGACTTCACCGATGCGATCCACTTCGCCGAGCAGTTGGCCACCCACCAAGTGGCCGTCGCGTCGCCTACTCTTCGTGCGCGCGCGTTGTGCCTGTCGGCCACCGCTCACCGGGCCGGCGACGAACTACCGATGGCGTTGGTGCACGCCGGCCAGGCCGTCGAACTGGCCCACGACGCCCCACCCATCGTGCTGGCCGACGCACTGATGTGCCTTGTCAGCGCAGTTTTGGAAAGCGGGCGTCCGACCGCGGAGTCTGATCGTCTGTGTCGCCGCCTCGAAGACGTCAGCCTGCACGTCGAGTCGTCGCACGCCCGCGGCGTCATCTACTGGACGTTGGGCACCGCATCGTTCAAGTCGGGCAACGTCAGCAAGGGCCTCGAGATGCACGACTCGGCCCTGCAGTTGCTGAGCCCTCGACGCGATCTGCGCCTGTGGCTGCGGTTGAACATGTCTGCGGCCGGCTGCCGGCTGAGCGCCGGCATCACCGAGGGCGTCAAAGAGTTGCTCGACGCAGCAAACGGCGGCCTGATGCTGATCGGCAACCCGTTCGACATCTTCGAGTTGCGACATGCCGAGGCGAAACTCGAGTTGCTCGAGGGCCGTCCGCATGAAGCGCGCAAGCTGGTCAAGACGTTGATAGCTGATCCGGGCCTGCGGTCGGCGGTGGCGACCAACGGTCGCGCCGAAGAGTTGTTGGCCGACATCGAGCTCGATCTGGGTGAGAAAGACCTTGCCAGGGCGGCATTCATTCGTGCCGCCGGCCTGTACGGAATTCAAGAGCAGTTCCGCCAGGCCAGCCTGTGCTGGCAGCGTGCGGTCGACCTCGAAACCCTGCGTGTCCACAATATGGACACTGTCGCAGAAGCTAGTTGACAAGACTGTCAAGTGATGGTCGAATAACTGTTGTCGACGGCACAACCCCCCGATAGCGTCGTTGATGGGCACTGCTGATCGGTGTTCGCCTTGTGAGTTTCCTCCCGTTGCCCGAGGCGA
>RRZT012552633.1_pt1 | contig 16782 bp, 22 predicted proteins | sample 2165551 | NCBI WGS metagenome assembly RRZT01 (sample SAMN10456910, study PRJNA506462) | wastewater metagenome | biome: wastewater; feature: sludge; material: wastewater sludge; isolation source: wastewater sludge with Escherichia coli K12::gfp cells carrying plasmid... | place: USA: Moscow, Idaho...
GAGTTCATCGGCGCCGTTGTTGGACGGCGACCCGGTCGGGGGTTGTATCGCCGGCCGCAGGTTCGACGGGTAACCGTCGGTCGGGGGTTGGGTCCTCGCGGGCCCCTCGAGCTGGAGCGGTCGTTCCTCCGGCGGATTCAACCCCGCTCACTTGGTGAGTAGGTTTGGATAGGTTTTATTGAACGGTCGAAGCCAAACGAGCACACCAGGCAAGTTTCGCCATCCGGTTCTACCGCATAAACCCCATACGATTCAGGGCTGCAGCCCGGCAAGACCGGCTCAAGCGATTCCATCTCGTCGTCCCAGGCCAGCGCACTGAGGTTCAGCTTGACGAAATTATTGGCAGGAACAAGGCCGCGCTCACCGGTGAAGATGCGAATAGTACCCATGATGATATCCTCTGTAAACGTTGAAAAGACTACAGAAGGTATAGGCATTCGTTCAGAGGTGTGAGCGCGCTTTATTCACCCAGGCCTTAGTGGCGTCTGCGGCTGAGTCTACCTTGTCCAAGGCAACTGTGGCACCACGTCGCGCTTTTCCCGCCATGCATTGTTTGTATACGTCGAGTTCGCCTCGGTAAAGAGACCACTCAGTCTCTGATGCGCCCTGGCTCGGCAGCGACGGCATGGTGCAGACAATTTCAGGCCCGCTACACGCGGCTAGGCCGAAAACGAAAAGCAAAGGCAGGAAGGGGAGGGCACGTGGCATGAGAGAAGGCGGGTAAGTAACTCAGCAACCAGTTACTGAGCTGCTGGGTATAGCTAAAATTGTCAGGTATTGCTTTTTTCTGGCAGGTTGCTATACTAAAGCCTAATAGCTAACCCCAACAAATTATGCCTGACTTTACTGTTCAACAGGGCACTGCCCCTGCCGATTTCGCCGTTCAATCCCCGGTGGCTGTTGTGCCACAGCTGCCTGCCGAACGTTCGCTCACTACGCGCGAAATGGTCGCGAAGTCGCTGCACCCGCAAGACCCGAGTGTGGCGCACGTTGCGCAGAGCTCCAACAACTGAAACCCATGGCGCCTGCGCTGTCGCTATACAGCAATAGGTCACCTTTCATTTGCTTGACCCGCAAACATTCAAAGGAAATACAGATGTATAAGTCGCAATCTGTTCGTCGTTCTGTTCTGGCCGTCAGCCTGCTGGCAATGACCATCGGCAGCCTGCCGGCTGAAGCTCGTGTGGGTTCGCCCTCGGCGGCTTCGCGTTCGGTAAGCGTCAGCAGCGCTCGCCCGTCGGCGGCCCCGGCTGCTCCGGGTCGTATTGGTGGCGGCCAGTCGATTGGCATGCAGCGCTCTACCGTGATGTCTTCGGTGCGGAGCGCTCCGGCCCCGGTTCAAGCGCCTGCTCCGCTGGCTAGCGTCGCCCGCCCGAGTGCTCAGTCGATTCCGATGGCCCCGAGCGCTGCTGCCTCCGTCAAGAAGGACCGCAGTTGGGTGGCGCCTGCTCTGGCGGGTGCCGCAGTTGGTGCTGCCGCAACGTATGCGCTGTCCGACCATGGCAATCACCAAGCTCCTCAGCAGTATGCCCCGGCTCCGGCACAACCGCAGTACGCACCGCAACCACAGCAATACGTGCCGCAACCGCAACAGCCGCAGTACGCTCCCCAAGTTGGCCAAGGCTACACTGGTGGCGTGCAAGGTGGCTATGCCGCTCCGATGACCGCCCCGGCGGTGGCCGCGCCGCAATCCTCCTCGGGTTTCGGTTTTGGTTCCTTGCTGGTGCTGCTGGTTCTGGGTGGTGTCGGTTTTATGGCTTATCGTATGGTTACAGGTAACCAAAGTTCCAAGACGTCCTCGGGCATTAAGTCCGCCACGCCGGTGGCTTCTGCTGTCTCGGGTAGCTCGGACTTTGCGGTAACTGCTAAGCAGTTCTTTATCGACCTGCAGAACCTGAACAACGCAGGCGACATGGATGCACTCAAGCAGAAGACCACGCCGGACATCTACGAAGCGCTGGCCCATGACATCCATACGCGTACCGCAGCTTCGACAACTTCGGTTGTTCAGCTCAACGCTGAAGTGGTGGACGAAACGACTGAAGGCTCTCGCCGGATTGTCAGCGTTCGCTTCATCGGCCTGGTTAGCGAATCGCCGAACCATGCTCCGGACGCTGTGGATGAAGTGTGGCATTTCATGCAAGAAGCCGGCGACACTCGTTGGAAAGTTGCTGGCATCGAGCAAGTCTGACCGTTCTCACAACACCTTCAAGTCGGCCCTCGTGGCCGACTTTTTTGGCTATTCCAGAAAGACTCTTGTGAAGTACATTGTCACCATCGACGAGAATGACCGTGAAGAGCTGTTTACCTTTCCACGGATGGTCCATCATGACGCGATGGCCGAAATGCTGGGGCTCATCAAGAACCAGACCCACGGGAATTGGCATCGGGTCAGGCGCATGCCCGTGGCGGCCGGCTTTGTTAACGCGGACAACCAGTGCTATGGCGCCAGCGAAACCCTAGGCCTGATTGCGCGGCCGGCCCTGGACTCTGATTTGCTGCGCAAACAGCTGGACTAGTGTTTCTGCTAAGCGGTTGGCTTTAGCGTCGCACAATATCCAGAAGCTGAATCTCGAACACCAGCGTGCTGTTGGGCGGAATTACGCCAGGCACCCCCTGCGCACCGTAGGCCAGCGCCGGTGGGCACACCAGCTGAGCCACTTCGCCCACGCGCATCTGGGCAACCCCAGCCGTCCAGCAAGGGATTACGGCCGAAAGACTGAAGGTGGCGGGGCCGCGCTTGGCCGAGCTATCGAACTCGGTGCCATCAACCAAGGTGCCGCGGTAATGCACCCGCACGGTGTCGCTGGCTGTCGGGGTAGGGCCATCCCCGTCCGTAATAGTTGTCAGGCGAACACCCTCGTTCGCAAGCGCTACGCCCGAATTACTCAACAGGCAAAGCATCATCAACGCCAACAGTTTTTTCATGAAATTCTCCTTGTAAAGCCTTCCGGCTGGCCACGGTATAGCAACTACCCTGAACGACAGCACCTGACATTCTTTTGGCGGTTGCTAGACTAGGTGCAATGGAGTACAGTATTGCGCATAACAAGGCTGAACGTTAGGCCGCTATAAAGAGAAAAACAAAGATGCAACACCCCACTATTACGCCGGGCTCTTACTCGGTGTATGACTTGAAACAACTTACGGGACTTTCTGCCCCCGAGAAATCCGCTGAATTCAAGGCTTGGCTGAAGGCGGCGCAGGCAAGCGGCGCCTTGGTAACTTACCTGTCGGGTCGCCGCGGCCCACCTCAGGAAGTTTTGACAGGCACCGTTACAGCCCACCCTAAAGGCTTTGGATTCATCGCAGTTAAGCCTGACCAACGAAAGCAAGCCGCTGAAGTTTTTGTGGCGCCCGCGACTATGGGCCAGCTGCTGACCGGCGACCAGGTAACGTTTCACCTGGTGCCAGGCCGAGATGGCCGCGGCGACGTCGCCGAAGTGATTACGGTCAATCGGCCTGAGACCGCTTGGCTTGGCACCCTGCAGCCCAGCGGGTCCGTTAGGCTGCTGAACCCGGACACCCCCGCAACTCCTCAGCTGGTGGTTATTGGCGCCCCTGCGGACGTTGGGGACTCCGATATCATTCTTGTGCATGTTCCTGCAGGTGCTCCGCTCGGCCAGTCGGTCGACGCCAAGTTCATAAGGAACCTCGGTCCTCGGACACGCCCTGGGTTCGATACGGACTACGCTATTGCGTCCTTCATGCTGCCTAGCGACTTTAGCGCTGAAGCCCTGGCAGAGGCCGAGTCTCAGGCAGACCCCGCCCAAGAGCCTGGCCGGCGTGACCTACGGGCCACCAATTTTGTGACCATCGATGGCGAATCTACCCGCGACTTCGACGACGCCATCTCGGTTGTCTGCCATGGCGACTACTTCGAGCTTAAGGTGGCCATTGCCGACGTGTCACATTACGTCAAGTCAGGTAGTGCCTTGGACTTGGAAGCGAAAGAACGTGGCACCTCGGTGTATTTCCCAGACCGAGTTGTGCCTATGCTGCCGGAACTTCTTTCTAACGGCTTGTGCTCTCTGAATCCAGAAGTTCCGCGCCTGGCGCTTGTCTGCCAGATGCGTATCAGCTTGACTGGTAACATCGAGCACTACGAGTTCTATAACGCCTTAATTCAGTCCCAAGCACGGTTGACCTACGGACAAGTTGCAGCGTTCGCGGAGGGCATCACGATTGCTGTGCCCGCAGAGCAGGTATCGCACCTGTACGACCTGATGTCCTTAAGCGCCGCCCTGGAAGTTCAACGAGCCAACGCAGCAGCCTTGTCGTTGAGCTCAAAGGAAGCCAAGCTTTTCCTGGCGGCAGACGGGTCTGTGCAAATCAAGTGGTCCGGCCCCACGGTGGCCCATCGCTATGTCGAGTTGTGCATGCTGGCTGCCAACCACTGCGCGGCTCGCACACTGAAAGACAGCGGGCTGGCCGGCCTATTTCGCCACCACAAGGGACCAGCACCAACCGACTGGGCCGAGGCACGTGTTGCGCTTAGGGAGCGAGGCGTTGAACTAAAGGAGACCCCCACTCTTCGTGAAATCGTTGAAGTCATGGCCCGTACCAAAGACCAAGTGGACGGCCCCCAGATTGAGAACATCTTGCTCAAGATGCTCCCCGCGGCGTCTTACGACGCAACCCTGCCAGAGCACTTTAGCTTGGACATCCTGCAGTACACACACTTTACCTCGCCCATCCGCCGCTACCCGGACCTGATTGTTCATCGGGCGCTCAAAGCGCATATTGAGTCGAGCGCCAGGGAGGCGGCACTGGCCGAAGGCCTTGCTGAGCACTGCAGCGACCGGTCGGCACGGGCACAAAGGGCGTCGAACCAGGTATGGACTAAGCTGAAGCGCCGATATGTGGCTCAGCACCAAATTGGCGGGTTGTCTTTAGCGAAGGTCGTAAAGGCCAGTGCGCGGGGCATCAAGGTCTACCTTCAGGAGTGGCAGACTATGGCCTGGCTGCCTAGCTGTGCCGAGCCGCTTCCTAGCGTTGAGGAGGGTCAGCTTTTGCAGGTCCAGGTGCTCAGCGCTACGGAATCCGAAATTACGGTGGGGCTTGCACCCGCCGGACCAGGGGTCACAGCTAATGCGGAGCAAGCTCTACCGCTTATGTGAACCACGGCAGTTCAAGGGCCTAACAGCTCCCGCGCGTTATCCCTTGAACCGCAAGCCTTACGCTCTCACCTGAGAGTTTTCACACCCCCCATGTACGGCACCAAGATGTTCGGAATGGCAATTGACCCATCGGCCTGCTGATAGTTTTCCAAGACTGCAACCAAGGTTCGACCCACTGCCAAGCCAGACCCGTTGAGGGTATGGACAAGCTCAGGCTTTCCCGTTCCGCGCTTGAATCGAGCCTGCAGCCGCCGGGCCTGGAAATCCTCGAAGTTGGAGCAGGAGCTGATTTCCCGGTAGGTGCCTTGCGCCGGCACCCAGACTTCCAGGTCATAGGTTTTCGCGGCAGAGAAGCCCATATCACCGGCACACAAGGCCATTCGCCGATAGGGGAGGGCCAGCAGTTGCAGCACGCGCTCCGCGTGGGCGGTCAGCTCCTCGAGCGCCTGGTAGGAGTCTTCTGGACGCACCACTTGCACGAGCTCAACCTTGTCAAACTGGTGCTGGCGGATAAGCCCACGGGTGTCACGACCTGCCGCCCCCGCTTCGGAGCGGAAGCACGGGGTATGGCATACCAGTTTCAGCGGCAGTTCTTCGTCGCGCAGCACCGCATTACGAATCAGGTTGGTAACCGGCACTTCTGCGGTGGGAATCAGGTAGAAGCTGTCCGGGCTGCCATCGCGCGGCACCTTGAACAGGTCTTCTTCAAACTTAGGTAGCTGACCGGTTCCTCGCATCGAGTCCTTATTGACCAGGTAGGGCACATAGACTTCGGTATAGCCGTGTTCCGTCGTGTGCAGGTCGAGCATGAACTGCGCAAGCGCGCGATGCAGACGGGCGATGCCCCCGCGCATGACTGTAAAGCGAGAGCCCGCAATCCGGGCGCCCGCTTCAAAGTCGAGCCCCTTGAGCTGCTCCCCGAGCGCTACATGGTCCTGAACCGGAAAATCAAAGAGGGGTGGAGTTCCGTAGGTGCTCTGCACTTGATTACCCGTCTCATCAACACCGTCGGGGATGTCAGCCGCTGGCACGTTGGGGGTACGCAGCAGCAGGCTCTCCAGCTCCAGTTGGAGCTCAAGCAGCCTCTTGGCCTTGCCATCGAGAACGTCTGGAAGCAGGCGGGCCTGAGCGGTTAGGGCAGGGGCTTCGTTGTTGGGGTCACCGGCCTTCTTGAGCTGGCCCACCCGAGCGGCAAGCTGGTTGCGAGTAGCTTGCAGCGCCTCTACTTCAGCCTGGAGGGACTTTCGTTCCAGCTCGAGGGCGTTAAAGGTGTCGCTATCAAAGACAAAGCCGCGGCGAGCAAGTCCCGCAACGATGGTCGCCGGGTTTTGGCGTAGCTGATGGATGTTGAGCATTAGGGTTCTTCGAGTGGGCAAGGAAAAGGTTGCACGATGTGCAATTTCAACCAATATTTTAACAGGCGAGGCATGGGCGCACAATAACCTGCCAGTAAAAGGCCGACTTTTATAAGTCACAGCTAGTGACCCGCGAGGTGGCTAACTGCTGATGGCAGGCCTCGGCTACAAGGCTACCTAAGCGCGGCCCGGTTGCTGATGGTTAATCCGGAAATGCACGCACTGGGGCCCAATGATAGGGGAACCAGCGGGCGCTCGTGACGGGTTGAGTGCTATACATGGTTTAGGCCAACCATGGAGTAAGTCATGAACACCGCTTTTCAAATCACCGATGAAGATGTCTGCAATGTCCTGCGTCAGAACTGGACGAAGGTAGCTGATACCAAGGGTCTTTCGTTTGAGGCCTACGCTGAAGTGTTGTTCGAAGACCTCAGCCCTGAAGACTTTGGCGCCATCGAAGCAGCCGCACTCGCTGGCGGCGATGACATCATCGAGGAACAGCTTCCCGCTGCATACGAAGAGCTGCGCACCATTCTTGTTCGTGATGGTGTGTTGAAGAGCTAAACCCCCTTTAAAGAGGCCTTCCGGGGCCTCTTCTTTTTTGCCAGTGCCCTACCCCTCTGTTCGCTATATCAAGCCGGATACCGCAGACGCTTCCCGTGGGAGCCTGAAGCAGAGGCGCGTTTCAAGTGCGTTCAGCCGGAACTCTACTCGAAGCTCAATTGAACAAAAGCAAAAAGCCCAGGGTTGCCTGGGCTTTTCGTTTCTCTTGCGGCTGCTGAGCTCAGTCGTTGGGCTTATTCAGGTCAAGGCTGAGCGGGGCGGGTGCGACCTCGGCGGCCGGAAACAGCGCGAGGTCCCGGACGTTTTTTTGCACGGCAATCACCGAGAACAGCGCCAGTGTGAAAGACATGCCGTAAAAGCCTTTTTCGCTGAAGCTCAGTGTGGCGTTGAACAACCCGATAACCAGAAGCAAAATCGCGATGCCCAGCGCAGACCAGCAAACGCCAGCATAGATGCCAGTCACAGGAATGCCCTCCGCCTTATCGCGAACCGTCTTCTGGAGCGAAATCGCAGCGAACAGGCCCAGCACGAGGACCGTAAAGTAATAGCCCTTCTCGTTCAGCTGCATGGTAGGCGCATTCCAGAGGCCAATCAGATAGGCCAGGGTGCCCACCAGCAGGGACGCCCAGGCGGCGCCAACGAATGCGCCAGTCGGTTGCAGCGCAGTCGGCTGCAGGTTGTTTGAGTATGTCACGTGATTCTCCAGTAGGATTTCGTGTTTAGGGCTAAAGGCTATGATTTAGCCTGTGCTCGTGTGGGTATAGCTACCGCCGGCCGGCGTCACTGCTCGCGCTAATCACTGTGACGGTGCACAATGGGTCCTGGCAAGCTTCTTTGCGTTCGAGCCAGTCCATCACCGATTTAACGGTCACGGTTTGAATCTTGCTGTTCCAGCGCAACTCATCCGGATGGTCGTCAAAGGCGATGTTTGCCTTGGTTACTCGGGCGCCCAGGCGAGTGCCCGCCCCGAGCTCTAGTGTTGTTGGCACATACTGCTCTTGTTTCAGCCAGGACTGCGCCGCTTTGCGCGTGTCGGCTTCATACTCTGGTGCCATGCTAAAGGCGAGCAGCTCGAGCGCCCAGCCATTCGAGTTCTGGTATTTCTCGCTGAAGGGATAGGCCAGCATGCTATACGCGGGGTAGCTGTTTCAAACCCTTCAGGAGCACCTGGGAGGCCTCACCTACCCGTTCGACACGGGTTACCACCCAGGAGGAGAGCGCCGCCAGGCTCTTGGTCGACCACTTTGAGGCCTCCACCGCAGTGGAGCCGGCAACCAAGGCGACACCGCTGGCCACCGCCACCGGCAGCACTACGCTAAACGCCCCAATGGCAGCACTTACTTCGCTGGGGTTGCCCGTGCCCCCGGCAAACACATTGGACATCATGAACGGAGCGACAAGCCCCAGAACGACAGCAGCAAATTTGCGCTTCATGGTATTGCGGGACAGAGGAAAACCCTCAGGATAGCCCAGGCGCAGACCTGCCAAGTCCCATTCCTTTCTCGAATTGCTATCAAGTGGTCACCTTTTAAAAGGTGCTGCCCCTGGTATAGCCACCTGGTGCGAAATTAGGCGGGCGCTATACCCCTGGTCGCCTCCCCTGCAGGAAGTTAGTTGACTTACTTTGTTAGGTGGCGTATATTTAATTCAAAGGAACTCTCTCTGCTGCAGAGAGCTCTGCAGGGCTGAACGCGAAATGGCGAGCGGCCGTGAAACGGACACGGTGAAGGCAATAACCGCAAGCAGCGAAATCAGGTCGAGTATTTTGCAGTTGCAGTTGCAGGCTTCGTGAGGGGTCTGTATATGATGCGCGTTTGAATCGACCAGGAGCCCTGAGTAATGACCAGGGTGGCATTGCTTGTGCGGGTTCGAGTCCCGCCAGTCCTGCAGAGCTTTCTAAGCATAACCTAGGAAAAACCCATGACCCTCCTTGTCACGCAACAAGACGCACGCGAAGCCCTGGACTCGCTGGACGACTTCGCCCGGATGGACTGTGGCGTCGACGCTGTCGGCCCGCGGGGCGTCCTCGAACGCTTCATCGAACAAGCGGGTGCCCAGAAGGAGGAGTCTATCCCGCCGATGGTGGGCCCGGCGTTCACTGGCTATGGCGACTTGAATGGTCTCCTTAACGACCTGGAAGCGCTCAAGCAAGAAGCCACCCTTCGCGGGAACGACCTTCGAGCCGATGACCTGACGCGAGCGCAAGCGCAAGCCGCTGCCGGGGCTTACGCCTACTGTCAGCTGCGCCTCCAACAACAACCGTAAGGGCCAGGGCATGGGCTGGAAAACGTTTAAAAGCCATTTTCAAATCAACCACCATATTGTGCAGGTGGCGCCGGATAATCCTGGCCGTCTGCACATCGGCTACCTCGGGAACCTGATTGAGGTAGACATGGCCACCGGTGTCGTTACTGCGGAAGACGGATTTTCTTCCTTTCTGCGCACGGCCTACCCGGCCCTGAGCAAGGCGAGCCCCGCGGAAGTCCTGGCCCAGCTGGAAGCCGAAGATGTTTTTGAGACGAGCATCCCGGTATTCACGTTTGACGGTGGCGACATTATCGAAAAGCGATGCGAAGCCCTAGGCTGGCCCAATCTGACACATGATGGCTATCTCATGCACAAGAACCGCTACCACCCGGATAAAGCCCGTGTAGTGGAGTGGGCTCTCCATGATGCAGCAGCCGGCGCTAAATACATGGCGAGCTGTGTTGGCATAGCTCAACGTGAGCTGGCCCGGCTCGAGGCCCTAAAGTTGAGCTGCGAAGCTAACCTGGCCAAGCTTCAAGCTCTGCTGAGCAGCCCCAAGTAACCAAAAAGGCCTGAGAAATGGCTCTCCAGCTCCAGGTCACCCTCGTCAGGGAAGTAGCCCGGCACCAGGCGGACACCAGCTCGACCATGGTGACCGAAGAAGACATCTCGGGTCGGTATGCCGAGGTCAATCGTAGCACCCTGTATTGCGAAGCGCTCAGCCTATACCTGGAGCTAAGCCGCGAAGGCATGGCACGCGCTCGCAAGGGAGAGCCGCTGCGAGTAAGCAGCACCTGTGTCAGCTAAAGGGGTGCCAATGCGACTGGCCGATATTCAGGAAGGTGGCGTCTATACGAATGCGGGCTCAGCCCAACTATTTTCGGCAGGTAGAGCTGATTGTCGAATCGCAGGAGCGGCCGGGTGGCCACGTTGTCACTTGGAGCACCGACACGTTTTTGGTTCAACGTTGTAACCGGGACACCGCGGGTAAGACCCACGGCAAGTGCGGCATCGCCACTTTCGCGAAGTGGGCCCCCCATCGTGTGGATAGCACGAAGCAGTCGGCTTGATAAGGTCGTGGCTATACGTCTAATACCAACAGGGAGTTTTTTATGAAAGCTACGCCTAAGTCTTGCTCTTGTGGCCAGTGCAAGCACTCCAAGCACACTCGGCCCGGCAACCAGTACATCAAGTTTGAAGAGCGCGCATTCCGCCATGCCAGCAACCAAGCGTTGCGCCAAGGCCGGGAAGACCTTGTGCCTGCAGGCACCCGAGACCGGTTGGGCTGACCTCATGGACGACTTGCGAATCAAGCGCGTGGTCATCCGCGGCGAAGACCCCGCCCCTTCGGCCTGCCTGGGACAGCCTTTGGCTTTTCAACAGCGCCTAGCTGGCCTTGCCATCAACACGTATGCCGATGTCTCCCGAATGCCGTATATGACGGGGGCGGAGCAGTTCGCCAACGTGTTTGCGATTCGGCTCCTCGACAAACTGTTGGCTGAAGGATTGGTTGTACTTCCTGAGCCCCCCAAGCCCGCTCCCGACCCCGCCAGCACCTGAACAACAGTATCTGAATGGCCTTAAAGCAAGAGCCCCACCCGAGTGGGGCTTGCTGTTTCAGCGTTTGCTTGGGGCATCCGTAGGAGTAGCTTTTCGCCGGGCCCGTGGCCGTGCTACGGAAATAGGCGCTTCTGACTCAGCGCGCTCCTCCTCCTCAGCTTTTGCAATCCGGTCGAACCGACTACGAATGTTTTCTGCATCCAACCACAGGTCCTGGCCATTCATAATGTTCGAGATTTCCTCAGGCAACAGGAACGGATAGCAGATGGACCTGAACAGGTTCTCAAAGCTTTGGCTGGCGGCCCGCACTTCTGCGAGCTGCTCGTTCCCTTTGCCGAGCAGGCCCGAGCTGTAGTTGTGCAGCATCAGTTGCGCGTTATCCGGAACCATCTGGATGTCGCCTGCCAGGAAGATAAAGGCGCCCATTGAGCATGGCCGCCGCGCATCCTCCGACTACAGCGCGTAGCGCTTAGTCGCGGGAGTATTCACGTGAAACAGGTGTTTCTGTATAGCGAATATGGCTTATATACGTCTGCGTCCTAGGGGGTAGCTTCGGTACCGTCGAATACCGGAAAGCACACCCGCACTGTAGGCTACAGCCTGACAGAATTGATTTAGGTTACGTGCAGCAAAAGGACGGACCGCCACGTTGATGACAAGCTGAACCCAGAAAAAGTAGCCATAGAGTGCCTTGTGCCGGCAGAGAACAGCGCTGAGGCCGCGACCGTAAGAGAGTTGCCGGCGGAGCTGAGCCTTAGAAAGTGGATTCAGGGTTTTTGCCGGATGAAACACAATCGGGGTGGGTTGATAGATGCCGACGGCCCCAACCTCCAGAAGACGGAGGACCAAGTCCGTCTCTTCGCCGGCACCGTAGTAAGGCGCACCTACCCCTAGGTCTTCATCAAAGCCACCCACATTGTCTAGCCAGGAGCGCCGCACGAACAGGGTGGGGGAGAATAACGGCATCAAGCGTTCATTGATGCCGCAGGGCTGTTTCGGGAGTGGAATCGTTGAGACATCCCGCTCCGCATCGCGAGAGCCAACGCCAAGAAAGCCTAGCATTGGGTTTTCTCGAAAGACGCGCAGCACTTCGACCAGAACGTCAGGTGCGTACAGGCAGTCATCATCAGGGAACGCGATGAGGTTGCCTCGAGCCCGGGTAAGCCCTACGTTCCGACCTCTTGAAAGACCTCGGCTCGACTTCACGTGAATAAAGCTAAGCCCGGAATGTGCTGTTAGCTGGCGTTGGAAGGCAGAAAGGCAGCCTTCGAGTCGGTCATCCTCGTTCTGGTCCGACACAATGAGTTCAACCTGAATTCCCGGGGGGAGCGCTTCAAACGCGGTGAGCAGCGACGCCAGGTAGGCCTCCAGTTCGGTGACCCGGCCTTTGGTCGACAGTATCAGGGAGAAGTCCATATTTTTTGGGGGTAACAAGCTAACGCTTTTGCGAGGAAGGCCTTAAGTATAACAATTAACTGTCAGGTTGAGCAAGATGGCGCAGCAGTTGTGAATTAATTGACAGGCTGTGAAGATGGGCCTAGACTAGCGATAATCCTGACAACTTCTGGCGTGGCCGCTTAAGGCCACGCCTCCTATCGGTGCCCTTATGTCCCACTTTGATTACAGCATCACAGCCGAGCCGGCCTCCTTCCGTGAGCGACTCGCTGAGATTGTCAGCCACAAAGAGCTTTTGTGGATGTTGGCACTGCGAGACACGCTGGTCCGTTTCAAGCAGACCTATGCCGGCTTGGCATGGCTTATCTTGAAGCCTTTTCTGCTACTCGTTGCCCTGACCTTCCTTTTCGGGCGCATCACCCGCTTTGACTCCACCGCAGCTGAGCCTTATGCGCTTGTTGTTTTGGCGGGCCTTATTCCCTGGCAGTTTTTGGCGGCTAGCCTTACTGACATCACGGGAAGCCTTAACGCCAATCGAGGCATCATCACCAAGGTTTACTTTCCACGAATCCTGATTCCAGCCGCCAGCTTGTTTACTGCGGTGGCTGACCTGATTGTGGCACTGGTGCTGCTGGTTGGAATCTACGCCTGGTATGGCTATATGCCGGGTTGGCAGCTCCTCGCTCTTCCGTTCTTGCTCCTGCTGCTGTTTACGTTTTCGATGGGCATTGGCATCTGGATGTGTGCGTTGAACGCTCAGTATCGTGATGTTCAATATCTTTTGCCGTTCATGCTGCAGTTGGGCATGTACCTGTCCCCTGTAGCGTACAAGTCCAGCCAGGTTCCTGATGAATGGCTTTGGCTTTACCACCTGAACCCGGTGGCCGGAATTATCGAAGGCTTTCGCTGGTGCCTTCTGAATGGCACTTCCGGTTTTCAGTGGAAAGTTTTGGGCGTGTCGACCCTTGTTTCGGTGGTCCTGCTCCTGAGTGGTCTGCGCTATTTCTATCGCGTTGAGAAAAAACTGGTGGATGTACTGTAATGCTGACGCTTAAAGTTGAAAACCTGAGTAAGTCGTTTCTCTTGAACCATAACGCATCATCTCTTAGCTTACGGGACGCGTTCAACAACATCACTCGAGCTTTGCTGGGCAAAGAGAAGCAGCATGCGGTGCCGGCGAGCGAAACCCTGTGGGCGCTGAAAGGGCTATCCTTCGAGCTGGGTGCGGGGCGGTGTCTCGGCGTTCTGGGCTCCAATGGTTCAGGCAAGAGCACCTTGCTCAAGGTGTTGTCTCGCGTCATGGGCCCTACGTCCGGGGCTATCCACGTCAAGGGGCGAATGGCCAGCCTGCTGGAAGTTGGCACAGGCTTTCACCCGGACCTGACCGGTCGCGAGAATGTGTTTCTGAATGGGGCGCTGCTGGGTATTCCCCGTCAGGTTACCCAGACTCGGATGGACCGTATCCTGGACTTCGCCGAGGTGACCCAATTCATTGATACCCCAGTTAAATACTACTCGAGTGGTATGTATGTCAGGCTGGCGTTCGCGGTTGCCATCAACCTCGAGCCGAATATCTTGATTGTCGATGAAGTGCTGGCAGTAGGCGATGAAGCCTTCCAGGAGAAGTGCCTCCAGCACATGGAGCAGTTTGTCGCTCGTGGCGGCACGCTCTTGTTTGTCTCGCACAACTATGAGCTGTACCCCAGGCTGTGCACCGATATCCTTTGGCTCGACCATGGGGTTCCGCGCTACGCGGGCAAGGATATCTCGCAATGCGTAGCCGCTTTCAAGGCGACCTACTGACATGCCTCAAGGCGTTTTGCTGGCAAGCTGGCTGCTACTTGCCCTTGGAGCGTGCCGCTTTGCGCCCCCGCTCCAGGGGCCTGCCCCCCGCTACCCGGCTATCGAAGGCCTGCGGGGGCTGCTGGCCCTAATGGTGGTCTGGAGTCACGGGCTGCGCATGCTTACCTTGATGCCGCGACCTGGTGTGCCGTATTGGAGCCCGCTGTTTGCCGAGCATCAGCCCTTTCATAACCTGGGCTCCCTCGCTGTCGCGTTTTTCTTTTGTGTTACGGGATTCTTGTTTTGGGAGCGGCGGGCACCAGCCGACCTGAGCAAATTCCTGCGAGGGCGTGTTCGCCGGCTGACGCCGGCGTTCCTGGCGCTGGCCGGGCTAGCCGCGTTCCTGACAGGCCTTTTGATTCTGGCAGGAGCTGAGTCGCTAGGCTGGCTGACGCGCGTCAAGCAGCTGTTGAGCTTTGCCACTTTCGGATTCACGGACCTGACCGTGCACCCCTCTGCGGTAGTCACGATGGGGATGGCTTGGTCACTGGCCTATGAGTGGGCGTTTTACCTGGCCTTGCCTTTGCTCTGGGTGCTTCGCGCGCATTCGAGGCTTCTGCCGCATGGTGTGTTTCTCGTGTTCTGCGCGTATGCCTTAGCGGGCCCAGCCCGGCACATCGCGCTGTTTCTTTGGGCGGGGATGTTGGTTGCCGAAGCAACACCGTTCTTGTTGGGTGCGCTTAACGAGCGGGTCCGCGTGTGGCTCAGCTGGTCCGCGGTGCCTTTGTTTGGAGCATGGGCCGTTGCTGGAACTTTTGACTTTCAGCCCCGTGCCCTCCCTTTGGTTGCAGCGTTGTTCCTGACGGTAACGTTAGCGGTGCCTGGCCGCGGACCGTTAGCAGGATTTTCTGCGCTGGCCCGTCTTGGCCAGATGGCTTACTCGCTATATCTCGTCCATGGCGTCGTGCTGTTTTTGTTGTTCCTGCCGCTGGTGCCCATGCAAGACACGATAGGCCCGCGCAGCTTCGAACTGTGGGTCGGTATTTCAACAATAGCCGCGATAGGCGCTGCCCGCGGGTGGTATCACTTTTTTGAGAGAAAGTTTATTCATGCAAACTCCTAGCCGTTCATTGCGGATAGCCGTCATCAGCAAAGCAGATGCGGGTGGCGGTGGCGCAAGCAAAGTTGCCGAACAATCGGTCGCCTGGCTAAAGGCGGCAGGGCACCAGGCGACCCATTTCGCAGGGTTTACCACCCGTCCGAGTCGGCATGCTCAGAAGCTTTACTGGCCTGTTACCAAAGCGGGCATCTACGGCCATCGCCTGCTGAAATATGCCGGGATTCCGGAGCTGGTCCCTCTTGAGCTTCCGAAGCTCTGGCCGGCTATCGTGGGTAAGTACGACCTGGTTCACTTTCACGACCTTGCTGGAACGATTTCTCCGGTAACGCTACGCGCGCTTGCTGCAAAACTTCCTGTTGTCTGGACCATCCATGACTGCTCGCCATTCACAGGGGGCTGCTTGTATCCGATGGGCTGCACCAAGTTCCAGTCCAGCTGCGCCGGCTGCCCGTCCAAAGAGTGGCCTATCGACAATGCATTCGTTTTCACGCGACTGCTGCAGAACGTCAAGGCTGGCGTGCACGCCAACCCGAACATTACCTGCGTTACGCCGTCCCAGTGGATGGCCGATACAGCGGCCAGCGCCAGCATTGTTCAGCGTAAGCCATTGGTTATCGCTAACGGTATCGACTTGACCGAGTACCGCGGGCTCGAGAAAAATCTCGTCCGTAGGGTGCTGGGCTTGCCTGAAGACCGCCCCCTGGTGCTTCTCTCGGCAGGTAATCTCAAAGACCCCCGCAAGGGAGTTCGAGAGGCCATCCAAGCGCTGCATGGATTGTCTGGCCCGAAGCCTCTCGTTCTGCTGCTCGGGCACCCTGACGCGGAGACTGACAAGCTCCTTTCGGGCCTTGCCGCGCATTCGTTTGGCTATGTGTCGGACTCCCGATTGTTGAACCAGATTTACTCAGCCGCCGATGTGTTCTTGTTTCCGTCGTTCGCGGACAACCAACCACTTGCCATTCTCGAGTCGCTCGCTAGCGGCACCCCTGTGGTTGGATTCGCCACAGGAGGCGTGCCTGAGATGATTCGTAATGGGGTCACGGGCCAAATGGTGCCGACTGGCGATGTGCCGGCCTTAAGCGCAGCGCTTGCGGGCTTTCTTGCCGACAAGGTGACCCCGTGGCGGGACAACTGCTTGGACGCAGCGCCTTACTATGACAAAACGATGTTCGTGGCTCGCCATGAGGACCTCTATGCCCGACTGATTAAGGATTTCGCATGAAACAAGTTAGCTCCTGGGCGGCGGCAGCCCAGCATATCCGGGCCCAAGCCGCGGATGTATTCTCGTTCGACATCTTCGATACGCTGCTGCTGCGCAAGTATCATCCGGACCTCGTGCTTGCACGAGTTGCGGCCTGGCTGGACGAGCGCCAAGGGAAGAGCGAGGGTACGTCGCTGAGGACGTTTCATGCGCTGTACCAAAAGCTTGCGGCTGAGCAAGAGCGCGCCGGTCACGACCGAGAAGTCCTTGGTGACGCTTTGTTCGCAGCGTGGGGCGGCGAGGATACCGCCGCGCTGCTCGATTTCTACGTATCCCTGGAGACCGAAGCGCTGGCTCGCAACGACCGATACCACGAATTGCTGGGGGAGCTGACGGCACGGGGTGATACGGTTTTGATTATTTCGGACATGTATCTGC
>RRZT010974986.1_pt1 | contig 16769 bp, 16 predicted proteins | sample 2165551 | NCBI WGS metagenome assembly RRZT01 (sample SAMN10456910, study PRJNA506462) | wastewater metagenome | biome: wastewater; feature: sludge; material: wastewater sludge; isolation source: wastewater sludge with Escherichia coli K12::gfp cells carrying plasmid... | place: USA: Moscow, Idaho...
CTCCAGCTTGCGGAATAATTTCGACCAAATCAAATGATTGACAACTTTTTGGCAAACCATTAAAAATTAAAGTAAAATTGAGAGACGAACCTTCTTCGATATACGTCCAATTTGGATACATCGTAATTCCGTCAGCAAAAACCAATTGACAACGTTTTCCTGACTGGTTATCAATAATAAAAGTAGAAGGCCAAATACGTGCGGCATTTGCATATTCGTCTGCCGTCATACAACAATGTATAATAACCTGACTTTCTTCTTCGATATTAGTTAAGAGTTCAGAATCAATAAAAATCTTTTCTTCAAGAATAGTTGCACTCATTATTTTGCAATTTTTTTGATGTACAATTCTTCCACTTTTGCACGTGCCCAATCTGTTTTTCGAAGAAATTTCAACGATGATTTCAAACTTGGATTATCATTAAAACATCTGATGTTAATTTGGTTTCCCAAACCTTCCCAACCGCCGTAATAAATCACTAATTCTTCGATAATATCGTCTAAACGTTTTCCGTGTAATGGATTATTTTTTTGACTTTCCATTTTGCAAATTTACGAAAATGTTGGCTTACTATTTTAAAATAAACTCTTTTAGGTTACTTTTAGATTTTCCGCTATTTTCTACCACTTTTGAAAAAACTGAATACAGAATAACACCAGAATTATGCGTAATTTGTTTCATATTGAATAGAAAAGAAATATCTAAATTTTCTGATTTTTTCGATCCAAATTTATTTTCGATTTCGTTGATTAATTTCTCTTCATCGACTAATTGATCCATCTTTAATGTATACGTTTCATCTTCTTCGTTAATATCAATCAAAGTATAAATTTGTTTGTATTGCAAAGGTGTATTGGTAAAAGGATTTGTTAATTCTACTTCGGTAACCAATGGGTTTTTAGAAAATTGACTGCCATAAAAATGATGATATTGATTTAAATCTTGCATCAAATAATTCTGAAAAAGTTCATCATTATCAATAAATTGGTAAATCATATTTTTTTCTGTTTTTTGAAAATTATCTTTTGAAATAGCTAAATCAAAAAGTTTTTTGTAGAATTTTTTGACTTCTTTTAAATTGATAATGTTTTCAACAGCCCCAAACTCATCAGTTTTATAAAGAATGGTATAATTATTAAATTCTTTTAAGTTTTTTTCAATATATTTTTTAATCTCAGGATTATCATCTGGTATTGGAAATTTTGTTTCCCATTTTAAGGTATAAGAATTTGAAGTTGAGTCAATAATAGTTAATTTTAAATCGTATTTATTTTCCTTTTTAGTAATAGTGTCAAATCTATTGTATTCGAAAGTTGACTCGATCACTTCGTATTCAAAAATGTCGCCTTTACTCCAATAAGGAATAGCATCAGCTGTTTGATTTATAGCATTATATTGCCCAAAAGTCAATGAAGATATTAAAAGTATAAACAAAAGATAAATTTGCTTCATTTTACAATGATTAAGATTTATTGTAAAGGTAAAAAGAATTGATTGCTCAATTCTTTTATTCATATTTTTCTTCCAATTGTTCTGCTAAATGTAAAATATCATCCACTCGCGCCAATTGTTCAATCCAATTGGTCGGAATTGTTTCTACATCATAATAAATTCCTGCAATTCCGCCTGCAATACATGCAATTGTGTCCGTATCATGCCCTAAATTCACAGCTTTCAAAACACAATTTTTATACGAATCTGTATGCAATAAACACCAAATAGAAGCTTCTAAACTATCCATAACATAACCAGTTGATTTAATTTCATCTTCTTTTAAATCAATTAGTTTTCCGCGTAAAATTCGCTCGAAATATTGAAATTCATTTTTATAAATTTCATTTTCTTCTAAGAATAATTTTAACCAAAAATTTGTATTCAGATAAGCTTCTTCTAAATTTTCGGAATCCAAAACATTCAACGCAAATTCAATATAATAAATACACGCCAAAACAGAACGATTGTGCGCATGCGTGATAGAAGAAACTTCTTTGACGATTTCACAACGTTCATCAATTGATAAATCTTTCGTGAAAATTGCTAAAGGAAGAATACGCATTAACGACCCATTTCCATTATCAGATTCGGCTGTAGAACCAGCTTCGGTTGGATTTTTTACAACTCGTAAACGATTTATTGCTTTTCGTGTAGAAATTCCCACATCAAACACTTCTCCGTCAGCCGTCCAATAACCTTCATGCATCCACATCTGAAATTTTTCTGCAATATCATTTACATTATAACCATTGCACAAGGATTCTGCCAAGCAAAACATCATCGAACTATCGTCAGAAAAAGTGCCTGGAGGCATATTATATGTTCCATAACCCGTCATATCGGTTACAGGATTTTGTTGCAGATATTGCCTGCTTTTAAACTCAACAGGAACTCCTAATGCGTCACCAACCGCCGATCCAATTAATATATTTTTCGAAAAATTTCTTCTATTCATAACCTTCTTTTATAAATGAAAAATAATTGTTTTTTTTGAATATATCCAAATTATTTTTGAAAATTTATAAATTAATCATAATAAATTTATTCATTTCAGATAAAATATTAAAAAGTCTACAATAAAGAAAAAAGTATAAGTCGTATTGTCAGTTTTGATTAAATTGGAACTGATTTTGATTGAATTAAGGCACAAACTTATTAATTACTATGGCTTTTATAGATTATTATACAACATTAGGTCTGCAAAAGACCGCATCACAAGATGAGATAAAAAAAGCTTATCGGAAATTGGCACGTAAGTATCATCCCGATCTTAATCCAAATAACGATGAAGCTGCACAGAAATTTAAAGAATTAAATGAAGCAAACGAAGTGTTGAGCGATCCAGAAAAACGTAAAAAATACGATAAATACGGAGAAAATTGGCAACATGGTGAAGAATATGAGAAAGCTCGTCAGCAACAACAGCAACAATATCAATATAGTAATAGCGATTTTGATGGAGCTGAAGGTTTTGGTGATTTCGATGGCTATTCAGATTTTTTCAGTTCGATGTTTGGACGTGAAGGTAGAAGTAGATCAACAGGTTATAAAGGGCAAGATGTAAATGCCAGTTTGACACTAAATTTGACAGATACATTGACTTCGCACAAACAAACTTTTGCGGTGAATGGTAAAAATATTCGAATTACAATTCCGGCTGGAGTAGAAGATGGACAAACGATTAAGATAAAAGGTCACGGAGGAAAAGGTTATAACAATGGACCCAATGGAGATTTGTATATCACGTTTCATATCGAAAATAATACCTCGTTTGAAGTGAATGGAGCAGATTTATCTACTACTATTGTAGTCGATTTATACGATGCAATTTTGGGTGGAGAAGCAATGGTTGATACGCTTTCTGGAAAAGTAAAAGTTCCGATAAAAGAAGGAACGGAAAATAATAAAAAGGTAAAATTGAAAGGAAAAGGTTTGCCAATTTATAAGAAAGATGATCAATTTGGAGATTTGTATGTGACATTTTCTGTAAAAACTCCAACTAATTTATCAGCAGAAGAGAAAGAATTATTCGAGAAATTACGTTCACTTAAAAAAGCTTAAAACCATGAAAAATGTAACGATATCTGTTATTCAGTTTAGTAAATATCATCAGATTGAACCTCAATTTGTGATTGATTTGTACAAAAATGATTTGGTTGTTTTGCATGAACGTAACCAAGAATATTTTATCGAAGAAAATGATTTGAAATTAATCGAACGATTTATTGAATTTCATTATAATTTGGGCGTTAATTTAGAAGGTTTAGAAGTGATTCATCATCTTTTGAAACAAATCGAAACTCTACAAAAACAACTTAAATAATCGAAATCAAAAGCAACCTTTGCAGAAAACTGCAAAGGTTGTCTTATTTTTGCATAAATATTTTTGTATGGATACTCCCGAAAAGAAGAGTAAATTAAAAAAATTACATTCGCGCAATCGTCATTTAGCGCCTTATAATTTCGAAAAATTGTGTGCGATTTATTCGCCACTTTCCAAATATATCAAACCGAATAAAGAGAACGAACCAACGATTAATTTCTCGGATAGAGAAGCTGTAAAAGCGTTGAACAAAGCGTTGTTGAAAACATATTATGACATCGATTATTGGGAATTGCCAAAAGATAATTTGTGTCCGCCAATTCCTGGTCGCGCCGATTATATTCATTACGTTGCCGATATTTTGGGCGAAAGTTTTGATGGAGTAATTCCGCGTGGAAAAGATGTAAAAGTCTTGGACGTTGGTGTTGGTGCGAATTGTATTTATCCGATTATTGGAAATTACGAATACGACTGGAACTTTGTTGGCGCAGAGTTGGATTATGCTTCTTTCAAAAATGCGGAAGAAATTGTCAAGAAAAATGCTCGATTACGTAACAAAGTTGAGATTAGAATGCAATTTAATCCAAACAATATTTTCAAAAATATCATCAAACAAGGCGAAAAATTTGATATTACAATTTGTAATCCTCCATTTTTTAGATCAAATCAAGAAGTGATGGAGCAAACAATGCGTAAACTGAAAAACTTGGGTCAAAAATCTGATCAAAAACCAATTCAAAACTTTGGTGGAAATAATTCTGAGCTTTGGTGTAGAGGAGGAGAGCGCCTGTTTATCACAAAAATGATAAAAGAAAGTGCAGACTATAAACATCAAGTAAAATGGTTTACAACATTGGTTTCTAAGAAAGAAAATGTTCGAATTTTAGAAGGAATTTTAAAACGTGAAAAAGTAAGAGATTACCGAATTGTAAATATGCAACAAGGGAATAAAATTTCGCGTTTATTAGTTTGGAGATTTTAATTGATTTATTTTTAATTTATTAAAGATTTTATTTAAAATTATTCCAAATTTTTCTGAAGGGTTTATTCGGTTTAAGATTTGTTTTACCTTGTATAAACAAAATTATTACAAATGAAAACAAATAGAATAATGGCTTCTTTGGGAGTTTTAGCGTTGATGTTTAGTATCTTTTCGTTTACAACTTCTCGCCAAATTGACACAGGAAAAGCAATTTCAAGTTCAGAATGGAAAAACCTAAAAGTGTTACCACAAAACATTTCAGAAGATAGTTTGAAAGGTTTGATGCGCGGATATAATGCTGCTTTAGGTGTGAAATGTAATTTTTGCCACGCCGAAAATCCAGATACGAAAAAGATGGATTTTGCAAGTGATGCAAAAAAAGAAAAGGAATTTGCACGTCATATGATTGTGATGACACGTGATATAAACGCAAAAAATTTCAACTGGGAAAACTCAAAAAATCCAGAAATGATCAATGTTGTAACATGTGTAATGTGCCACAGAGGTAACGAAAGTCCTACAAAATCATTGATTGAGCCTGTAAACGTTGAGTTGAAAAACGTGAAAGATGTTGCAAAAGAAAAATTAGCTCCAGCATCTGGTTCAGCGAAAGTTGAGAAAAAATAAAGAATAGAAATATAAGCTCCATTTTTGGAGCTTTTTTTATAAATTTAAGCTTGTTAACATTATTGGTATGATTAAATTTTTATGCATTCTTGTTGCTTTATCGATATTTAGTTGTAATAAAACAGAAAGAAATATTCAAAATAACTCGGTTACAAAATCCGGTTCTAAAGACTTAATCGTAAAAAAATATTATCTTGGTTTTGGAAAGTATTCTCATCCATTAGATTTATATGATGAGTTTGAAATGAAAGATTCAACTAATGTTAAAAATGCTTATTATATTGGATATTATAGAGATAATAGATTAGTCAAAATTGAAAAATATCTTCATCAAAATTTTGAATATGGATTTATTTATAATTACAATGAAAATGGAGATCTAGAAAAAGTTATTAATTTACCAATAGAAGATAAAAAGTGAGATGTATAAAATTTAAAAAAGCCATTCTTACGAATGGCTTTTTTAAATTTATTTCGAAGTAATAATCTACTCTTTAACCTCCGATTTATTCGAAATTAGCGACCAAATAATTGTTGTTAATAGAACTCCACCAATGATTGATAATGAAACTGTCGATTCGAAATGATAGAATGGCATAATAATCATTTTAATTCCGATAAAACTTAAAATAATCGCTAAACCGTAATGTAGTTTATTGAATTTATCCATTGAATTTGCCAACAAGAAATACAATGAACGTAGTCCTAAAATGGCAAAAATATTAGATGAATATAGAATAAATGGATCGTCTGGAGCAACAGCGAATATAGCAGGAATACTATCTACAGCGAAAACCAAATCGGTAACCTCAATCACCATTAAAGCGACGAAAAGAGGTGTTGCCATTTTAATTCCGTTTTGTACAGAAAAGAATTTATCGCCATCAAAATTTGGTGTAACCTTAAAGAATTTGTGTACCAATTTAACACCAAAATTTTGTGATAAATCTTGATTTTCATCATCGTCACTTGATTTCCAAGATTTGATTCCAGCAACAATTAAAAAGAATCCGAACAGTGTTAACACAACATTTGGACGGAAGAATTGTTTTGCTTCAAAATTTGCATGAGTAGCTTCATCACCAAGATTGAAGTGCCAATCTCCAATTGAAAAAGCTGGTAAATAAGTCATTTTAATTAACTCAACTCCTGCAAAAATAAAGATTGCTCTAAAAAGAAGAGCACCTAAAATTCCCCAAAAAAGGACTTTATGTTGATATTCTTTTGGAATTTTGAAGAACCCAAAAACGAGGATGAAGACGAATAAATTATCAACGGATAAGGCTTTTTCTATCCAATATGCCGCCTGAAATTGCGAAAATTTATTGATGGCAAATGCATGTCCATCTGCTTCTTTAAAAACGAAATAAATTACACCACTAAAAATCATCGCCAAGGAAATCCAAACGACAGTCCAAGTAAGCGCTTCTTTGTTCGAAACCGCGTGCGCATTTTTATTAAAAACACCTAAATCAAGTAGCAACATAATAATTACTGCAACCCCAAAAACAGTTATTAGTCCAGGATGATTCAACATGCTATCCTGTACAACACTGAAAATACTCATATAAATTTATTTAATTTGACAATTTACTATAAATTTACCAATCCTAACTTGATTGGCCTTTAAAAAATGTTTCTAAAAAAGAAAAAACAAGCAAAATTAATTTATTCCGGAATGAAAAGAGTAATCGCATACGTATTCTTAACAATTATTTTACCTATAGCTTCGAAAGCGCAACACGTTTCGCCATTGTACAAAGATTCTATTCAGATGAAATGGGTGGATGAAAAGTACAATTCTATGTCGTTGGAAGAGAAAGTAGGTCAGTTATTTATCGTTGCAGCCTATACAAACAGAGATGCGGTGCATGAGAATGATATTCAAAAATTAATTGAAGAAGAACATATCGGAGGATTAATTTTTATGCAAGATCAAGCGGCTCATCAAATTGAGTTGACAAATAAATTTCAATCGATTTCTAAAATTCCATTATTGATTGGTATGGATGCAGAATGGGGATTGGCAATGAGATTGAAAGGAGTGGAGCGTTTTCCTTGGAATATGACGCTTGGCGCTTTACGCGATAATAAATTGGTTTATCAAGTTGGAAAACAAATTGGTATACAAGCGAACAGAATGGGTGTTCAGTTTAATTTTTCGCCTTCGGTTGATGTCAATGTTAATCCAAATAACCCAATTATTGGGAATCGTTCTTTTGGTTCAAATCCTGATCGCGTTGCAGAAAAAGGAATTGCTTATATGGATGGGATGCGTGCACAAAACGTGTTATCGTCTGCAAAACATTTTCCTGGACATGGAAATACAGACCAAGATTCGCACAAAGTTTTACCTTTAATTCCAGATAATAAAGCAGATTTAGAGAAATATCACATTGCGCCTTTCAAAAAAATGATTGATGCAGGTGTACAGTCAATTATGGTGGCACATCTAAATGTTCCAGCTTTAGAACCAGATCCAAAAATGCCTTCAACGTTGTCAAAAAATATTATTACAGATTATTTGAAAGGTGAGTTACAATTCAAAGGAATTGTGATTACAGATGCGTTGAATATGGATGGTGTAGCAAAAATGTTTCCTGCTGGTGATGTAGATTACAGAGCGTTTGTGGCTGGAAATGATATTCTGTTGTTTTCGCAAAATGTACACGTTGGGAAACAAAAAATTATTGATGCAATTAATAAAGGTCAGATTTCTGAAGCGCGTTTAGAAGAGAGTGTGAAGAAAATTTTGATGGCGAAATATATCACAGGTTTAAATGAAATTAAAACTTTAAATCCTACAAATGTGTTAGAAGATTTAAATTCTCCTGAAAATTTAGCTTTAACAACTAAGATTTTCGAGAAAGCTTCGACAGTTGTAAAGAATGAACACAAACTTTTACCAATTAAAAAATTAAATCAAAAAATAGCTTTTGTTCCGCTTGAACAAACAGATTATGATCAATTTTTAACACATTTACAAAAATATACAAATGTTGAGTTAGTGAAGATTTCAAATCCAAATCAAATCAATTTATTGAATGATTATGATGTAATTATCTCTGGAGCGTTTCTATCGAATGAAACGGTTTATAAACCTTATAAATTGTCTGATAATTCGAAAGCAATTTTGAAAGCGTTACCAAAAGACAAAAAGAAAATCTTTTCGTTATTCACAAGTCCTTACGGGTTGAAAGATTTAGATTTATCAAATTTAGACGCGGTTACAGTTCATTATCAAAATACAAAAGATGCTCAAGCAGCTGCTGCACAAGGTATTTTTGGAGCAATTGATGCGGATGGCACGTTTCCAGTAGATATCAATCAAAATTTGAAAGAAGGACAAGGAATTGTAACAAAACATATCAAACGTTTAGGGTTTACAGCTCCTGAAAATGTTGGATTAGGAAAAAAAAACTCTCAGAAATAGATAAACTTGCCGAAGAAGCAATTGCAAATCATTACACGCCTGGAATGCAAATTTTAGTCGCAAAAGATGGGAAAATAGTGTATGATAAAAGCTTCGGAACACAAGATAAAAATTCTTCCAAAAAAGTGGAGTGGACAGATTTATATGATGTCGCTTCGGTAACAAAGGTGACGGTGACGTTGCCTTTGTTGATGTTGGAGGTAAACGAAGGAAAATTAAACCTCGATCAAACAATTGGAGAAATTGATAATGATGCGAAGAACTCTAACAAATCTTCTTTAAAAGTTCGTGAAGTATTAGCGCATCAAGCTGGTCTTAAACCTTGGATTGGCTTTTATAATGAAACGGTCAATGTAAAAAATGCACGATTATATTTAGATTTCTATTCGAGAAAGCAAGACGAAGAACATCAAGTAAAAGTTACAGATAACATTTATATTATCAATTCTATAAAAGATACGATTTACGAAGATATTTATAAATCTTCTTTAAGTCGTAAATCATACGAATATTCAGATTTAGGTTATTATATTTTCAAGAAGAAATTAGAAAAGGATTTTGGGAAAGATATGAATCAACTGACACAAGAGAAATTTTATCAATCATTGGGAATGTATCGCACAACATTCAATCCAAAGGAAAAATTTAGTTTAGAAGATATTATTCCAACCGAATATGACAAAACCTACAGAAATCAACTCGTTCATGGTTTTGTACACGATCAAGGAGCTGCAATGATGGGCGGAATTGCTGGTCATGCTGGTTTATTTTCCAACTCGATTGATTTAGCAAAATTGATGCAAATGTATTTGAATGGAGGCGAATATGGTGATGAGGTTTATTTGAAGCCAGAAACGGTGGCGGAATTTACCAAACAACAATTCAAAGGCAATCATCGTGGAGCTGGTTTTGATAAAATGCAAACAACGTCTAAAATAGGTCCATCATCCGAAAGTTTTGGTCATACAGGTTTTACAGGAACGATGGTTTGGGCTGATCCTCAGTATAAAATTGTATATATTTTTCTTTCGAATCGTGTCAATGAAACTGTCGAGCCAAATTATCTTTCCATTAAAAAAGTGCGAGAAAATATTCGACAGGTAATTTATGAAGCAATTTTACCTTAAATTTGTCTAAATAAAAATCGCGAATGAAAATAGGAATTGTATGCTATCCAACCTATGGAGGAAGTGGAATTGTGGCAACAGAACTGGGAATGGATTTAGCAGAAAAAGGTCATGAAGTACATTTTTTTAGCACAAATGTTCCTGCGAGATTAAACATCAAATTACCAAATATATACTTTCATCGAATTCATGTCGAAACGTATCCATTGTTTCAATATCAGCCATACGATTTGGCATTGAGTACAATTTTATACGATAAAGTTTTGCATTACGAATTAGATTTGGTGCATGTACATTATGCAATTCCACATGCGTATGCAGCGTATTTTACGAAGCAAATGTTGGCGCGAAAAGGTTATAAATTACCAATTGTGACAACTTTACACGGAACGGATATTACATTGGTTGGGAAACATCCTGTGTATAAAACGGCTGTTGAGTTTTCGATAAATGAATCGGATGCAGTAACATCAGTTTCAGAAAGTTTAAAACAAGATACACTTTGTGCATTTGACATTACAAATGAGATAGAAGTTGTACCCAATTTTATTGATAACGATCAATATTTACCAGAGAAATGTGTGTGTTGTCGTGATAATTTTGCACAACCAAAAGAGAAGGTTATTTTGCATACGTCTAACTTAAGAAAGGTAAAACGTATTCAGGATGTAATTGGTACATTTAATTTAATTCAGAAACAAATTCCTTCGAAGTTGATTATTGCTGGAGAAGGACCAGAATGGGAAATGGCGGATCAAATGATTCAAGATTTAGGTATTCAAGATAAAGTAAAAAGTCTTGGTATGGTAAGTGATTTGAATGATGTTTTGAAAGCAGCGGATTTATTCCTTTTACCATCTGAGCAAGAAAGTTTTGGTTTAGCAGCACTTGAAGCTATGGCAGCAAGTGTACCAGTCATTTCGTCGAATGCAGGTGGAATTCCGGAAGTAAATATTGATGGAGTCACTGGTTTTGTTTGTCCTGTTGGAGATATCGAAATGATGGCGCAAAAAGCAATCTATATTTTGGAAAATGATTTGCGTTTAGCACAATTTAGTCATCAAGCAAAAGAACAAGCAATACGATTTGATAAAACAGCAATTCTTCCGCAATACGAAGAACTTTATCGCAAAGTTATCGCAAAATCTAAAATCGGGTAAATCCCGATTTTTTTTATATTTAATTGACCTAAAACTTAAACTCTATGCACTCTACTATGAAATTTGGATTGACTTCGAAAGTCCATTATGAAAATTCTACTATCGAATTAAAGAAGATTTACGAAGTTAAAATGTTTCAAGATGAATTAAATCTAAAATATCTTGAAATTCATAAAATTGATAAAACTTATGTAAACAATGAAGAATTAACATTGTTAATAGATCAGTTAGCTGAAAAATGTTATGAGGTTATTTTTCCTTTAAAATTGATTAAAGAAAATGACTTAATGTCAATTGAGGTGACCAACCAAAGTGATATTTTGCATAGATGGAATTCAACTATATTAGAAATAGAAGGTTATTTTAAAGGAGATTTATCGCTAAAATATTGTAACAAATTTGATGAGGTGATTAATGATAATATTTTATTGAATCAATATCTTCAAAATGATATTTTTATTTATTATTTCACTCAACTCAAGACTATTTTAGGAAAAAGTTATTTGAATAATTATAAACATTATATCCCAATTCAACCAACTTTAGAATTACCTTTTGTAACAAAAGAAGTGTTTATTGCAGATAAAGTGAATGAAGATGGATTGACTTATTTTGAGATAGAAAGTGAGATGAATAACGATTATTCCAATTCTTTAATCTTCAAATTAACAAAAAACAAATTGTTGGTTGATGATCCAAATGAGTTAATGTGGAGTTACAGATTAAATGGTTATGTTTCGAGTGAAAAGACATTGCATAATTTAACAATGATTATTAATATTGGAAATTTGAAACAGACTAAAATAGAAATAGATATAGCCAAAATGATCTAAAATTAATACCTTAGTAAACCTAACTTAAAATCTACTACCTATGAGTGAAAAACATTTTGTTGTTCAAGGTGCAACTTGCGTTTGCAATTTTGGGACAACACCAGATAAATTAAAGGTTCTGACTCAACAGAAACATTATGCCAATGATAAAGATGGCACGAAAAAACTTATCGTTACCGATAAAGATTTAGGAACAACGTTCGAAAAAAATACATTCGGTTCTTGTAAAAAGACCAACAACTCTCCGTGTTCAGCTACTGTTACTTCTTGGACTGGAATGTATGATAAAGTTACTTTAAGTAATCAAGGGAAAATTATATTAGAAGACAGTAAAGCAACTTGCCCTATTGGAGGAAAAGATTGCATTAAGATCATTAATCATGGACAAATAGCAGAATTGAGTTCTCAGAATGTGAAAAATTCGGATCCAATTATTCAAACAATGATTAACCCACTTGTTGATTCATCAACATTATTGGAAGAAAATAATAAACCACTTGATTATAAAATTGTAGACCTATGGGAGGAATAAAACGAATCTTTTGGAGAAATTCTTCTGGTGATGCAAAAGCAGAAAGAAAAGGAGATAAAATTTTGATGGATGCAGGAGAATTGTATGTGACACTTGGAGTGGAATGGCTACCTAACACAACAGTTGAAGAGAAGAAATTAGGTGTTAACTGGAGAATACTGAATGAAGATAAAACGCCAAATAGCGAAGGTGTTCATACAGCTTATAACCAAGATTATGCACCAAGAATAACAAAACCATTTGCTGGAGATTATGTTTTTTATATTGAGGCTCGTAATGGTAATTCAGTTGCTACAATTCCGTTACAAGGAAGTACTGATCCCAAAATTATAAAAACGGAGTGGCGTGTAAATGGAGGAAATAAAGATTTACGTTATTCACAATTTAAATTTAATGAAAATGTTGTTTTTTATGCAGAGACCGAAGGTCTAAATGGGTGTTTTGTTGAGATAGAAATTTTTTATATGAACAGCGAAATAACCATTGAAAAAATTACGGCATTAATTAACAGCGATTTTATTGATCCATTAAATGATGATGGTAATTACAGAGTTTTTAAAAATAAAGTTTTTGTTGACCAAGGTTTTATTAACGGAGAGTTTACGCCAATAGCAAACAAATCGTTTATTGATAAAACAGAGGAAAACAAGTTTTATGTTAGAGTGAAGTATAATGGAAAATATGTTAAAGATGATGAAAGAAAGCCATCAGTAATTCATGGACGATTTCTACGAGTAAAAGGTGAAGCAGAACATTATGGTATAAAGCCTATGGAGGATATTGTGACCGTAAAACCTGTTTTAGTAGGAGATGCAGCAAAAAATACCGCAGCAATACATAGTTGTAAATTTGAGAAGATTGAGATTGTAGACAATCTATTACCTTATACAATTTTTAATGTAGGCAGTTTTTCTAAAAATTTTAAACCTGGAGGATACCATGATTTTATCTTGGATATTCTGTATGATTATGATAAACATGCAATTCGATCAGATGCCAAAATAGTCCTAAATAAAATTGCAAGTTATTTGTTAGATGGTAATGCCTTTATTCCTGTCGAGATAGGTTCGCATACAGATGAAAGAGGAAGTGATGTATACAATATTACACTTTCACAAAAAAGAGCACAATCTGCAGTAGATTATTTGATAGCGAAAGGAGTAAAAAAAGAATTGATAAAAGCTGTAGGTTACGGGAAATCGAAACCAATCGTCAAAAATGCAGCGACAGAAGAAGAACATCAGATAAATAGACGTAGTACCTTAAAGTTTTTGATTGAAGAAAATCAAGCCAAACCAATAATTATCGATACCATTGCGCCAGATTTTGAAGCAAGAAAAAAGAAAAATTTGCAGATAAAAATTGACAAATGGACAGACAAAGGATGTACACGTAAACACCCTAAAACAGTAAGGATAAAACAAGGGTTAGGCGAAAGGACATCCTATGATCTCAAAAAAGATGCGCTTACGATTATTAATCAAGACGTACATTCGCTAAAAGCAGCATTGATTAGTTTGTTGGTTGATAGTACAGGTATAGGATACAATAATACCTATAAAGTTGCACTTAATACATGTGCTTATTATTCAAATGCAAAACAAGAAACCATTTACATTAATGCTTTTACTGATGCGGTATTTAGCTATAATTTCTCTTATGGTTTGGACAAGGAAGATTCTCCAGTTTTGTTTAACGATATTCCTTTAGTATTATACGCTGGTACACCAAAATTGGATCAATTTATAAAAGAAATGTATGACTATTCATTAATGTATGATCAGTTTGGGAAGTACAAAAAAATGATATTTGAAGCTCTGTATGATACATTTATAGCAGATGCAACCCAAAAAGTAGCAACGGGATACTTTATGTTAGCAAACTTTGCCAATAACAAAGACCGTAAACAGCCAGAGAAAAGAGATCATTATTTACACGAGCATTATATTTTAGCAGAAATACAGAATATCATCCTCTTTGCTACAGTAGAGTTTTTAATTATTTTGATTACACGTGGCACAAAATATTTGGCACAACTACAAAAAATAAAAAATATAGAGAAGGCAGAAAAACTTAAAGAATACGCAAAATTCTTAAAAGATAATGGTTTCTCTATTATTATACCTAAAGTTTCTACTTATCGCGTAGCTTACCTGGATGTAAACAAAGGCGGAATGAACCGTGTGTACAAAGAACGTGTAAAAGCCGACCCTTTGATAGGAATAAATTTTAAGCAAGAATTTAAACTCGTTGATCTTTCTGAACAAAACAAAACCTTAGATAAATTATACGATAAATATGCAGGTAATAATATAACAGCTTTTATCTCTTTTTCGAGCACTATTACTTTAGATTACGAACTGAAAATTAACCTAAGTACGCGACAATTCAAACTAACAAATAACGAAAAAGGCTTACCAAAAAATTTGATAGAAACCATTACCAAAAGCAATGCATCTATTACACCTGGTGCAAAAATTATTGGCACAGCTGAAATTAAAATAGATGGAAAAGTAGAAAAAAACATTGATTTTATTCCTTTTGTCAACCCAGTGAGATTCAGAGTAGAAATTAGTGGAAAAGCAGAAATAGGTGGGTACATTGCCTTTACCCGAAAGTTTAGTATGGATAACTTCCCTTTAGTAGAAGACGAAATCTATTTCTCTGGAATTAAAGGAAAGATAAAACTACCAATTAATACAGAAAAAAATGATGGAAACAGAGGATGGGAAAAAGTAGAATCTGCTAGTGGAGAATTAGACTACGAATTTACTTTATTCAAAGAACGCACATGGAAATTTAAAAAAATAGCTTTAATGATATAATGTATGAAAAAACTAATTGTATTAACTGTATTATTCCTGAACATCTTTGCATGTTCACAAACCAATGAAAACCCAAAACCAATGAATCAAGATAAAATTACTATAGAAAATTATAAAGAAAAGATGCTAAGCGAAATCAAGCATTATCCGCAAGAGCCAATGTATTACATCTATGTACACAACAATTTGTGTTTGTACGAAATGTTAGTGAATGATTATCCTATCGAAAAACGTTTTGAATATTCAACATCAGGAACTCCTTTTTACATCAATACAGCAATCCTAAAAAGTGGTAAACAGAAATTAACATTTCGTATGTATCCTGCACCAAAAGAATACAACGAAGGGAGTGATGTGTTAGACCAATATGCTTCATTGGAATTTAAAATATATGTTAATAACAATGCGACAGGATTAAAGATGGCGAATGAAAAGAAAGTGTTAGAAGGCGCTGCAAAACAAATTAACTACGAAGATTCTAGTCAAAAATATTTTGAAGGAAAAGGCAAAAAGTATTACGAATTTACAGTAGAGTTTGATGCACAAGTGCCTTATAGTTTAGAGAGTTGGACAGCAGGCGAAGATTTAAGAAAATTTGACCAGAAAAAATTAGAAGAAAAAGCATTATCAATTTATGATTATTATCGTGACAATGTATCTGGTGAAAAAATAACTAATATTGTGGGAATTCATTATACTAAAAATATTAGAGATATGATTACTGAATACGAGACAAGAGACAAAGTAAATAGTATTTATAATAGTTTAATAAAAATATCAGAAACAAAAAAGGAATGGCAAAATTTCGGACATAAAATAGTTTTTAATGGAGATGGTCGAATTTTAACTTTAGAACAAAGCAATGATAGTGATGATAGATTGCGAGGTCGTTCAGCATTATTTTATTTGTATAATGATGAAGATAATGTGAAAATGTCTTATGATATATACTTACCACTCTACATCCCCAAAGGCGGAACAATAGACGATTTACAAGTGTTGAGGTAATATTGTGTCATTTTCAACTGGTTACTGAGCGTAGTCGAAGTACAGAATCCTCAACTTGTCAAAGCATCTAAATATCCCCTTGAGGGGATTATAGGAGGGATAAATCTAATTACAAAACCATGAAAAAAGCAATCTATCTAACGTTTCTTTTGTTAGTATCTTCACAAATCAAAATAAGAAACTTTTTTCTTTATCCTCATCATAAACCATTATTGAAAAACTGACAAAACATTTTATTGGCACAACGTTTGTCTTATTTATACTCGCTTTTCTAAATGAAAAAAACAAGAACTATAGCTTAGTTTTTCTATGATTATGAAAAGCTTTCGTCAGTTAAAAATAGTTTTACTGACACTTTGAACGTACAAAAAATTATGAACATAGACAATTTGTCATTAGCACAAGTAATGGAAGAAGAAATCGA
>RRZT011348477.1_pt1 | contig 16767 bp, 14 predicted proteins | sample 2165551 | NCBI WGS metagenome assembly RRZT01 (sample SAMN10456910, study PRJNA506462) | wastewater metagenome | biome: wastewater; feature: sludge; material: wastewater sludge; isolation source: wastewater sludge with Escherichia coli K12::gfp cells carrying plasmid... | place: USA: Moscow, Idaho...
CAACAGCGGCGCGATCCGCTCCCATTGATACTCCGTCAGCGCATGGCGCTTGATCATCGGTGAACTCTCTTCAACACAACTCTTCCAGATACGACACAAGTACACTTTTAGATGCCTTTTAATTGATGACAGGCCCTAGGCGATACCCCTTTTTTTCTCCAGGGGGCAGCGGTGAAGGTGTTTTTCAATGGACTCGGAACCCGCGCTCTAATTCCGATGTCTGGAACCTTCTTGGACAAGGAGTCATCGACATGGCCAACAAGCAGCTCTTTAAATCGCAACCGGGCCGGCTCGCGCCGGAAACCGACGCCCGTAACGAAGCCGGGGGCAGAGCCTACGCGCTCTCGCCCGAGGCCGCGCTCGCCCAATATGTCGCCACCGGTTGCCTGAACGCCACCTTCTACGCCGACGCGGCCACGCAACTGGACACCGTATTGGACCTGTGCGCCAAGGTGGAGCCGGCCTTCGTCGCCCAGGCGGCGGTATACGCTCGTCGGCACGGCCAGATGAAGGACATGCCGGCGCTGCTGACGGCGTGGCTGGCGCAGCACGGCCCGGACCGGCTGGAACCGGTCTTCAGGTGCGTGGTGGACAACGGCCGGATGCTGCGCAATTTTGTGCAAATCCTCCGTTCCGGCGCGGTCGGGCGCAAATCGCTCGGCAGCCGACCCAAGCGGCTGGTGCAAAGCTGGCTGAACGGGAGCACCGACGGCCAACTGTTGAGCGCCTCGGTCGGCAACGACCCGTCGCTGGCGGACGTGCTGAAGATGGTTCACCCGAAACCGGCGATGCCGGAGCGGGCGGCGTTTTACGCCTGGCTGATCGGAAAACCGCACGACGCGGCGCTGTTGCCGGAAACGGTCAAGGCGCTGGAGCGGTTCAAAACCAATGTCGATGAGCCGGTCCCGGACGTGCCGTTTCAACTGCTGACCGCCCTGCCGTTGCGGCCGCAGCACTGGGTCGCCATCGCTTGTCAAGCCTCGTGGCAGACGACGCGGATGAATCTCAACACCTTCGCCCGCCACGAGGTGTTCAAGGTCGGCGGCATGGCCCAGCGCATCGCCGAGCGGCTGCGCGATCCGGCGGCGGTTCGGCGGGCGCGGGTATTCCCGTACCAGTTGCTCAGCGCCTACTACATGACCGGCGAGCAGGTGCCGGATGTCGTGCGGGATGCCTTGCAGGATGCGCTGGAAGTGGCCCTGGAGAACGTGCCGGAACTGCCGGGACAAGTTTACGTGCTGCTGGACGTGTCCGGGTCGATGGCGTCTCCCGTGACCGGTCACCGCAAAGGCGCGACGTCCAAGGTGCGCTGCGTGGACGTGGCGGCGCTGGTGGCGGCGGCGATCTCGGCAAAAAATCCGGCGACGGAGATTTTGCCGTTCGACACCCAGGTTCACGCGCACCGGCTGAACCGGCGCGACAGCGTGCTGACCAACGCGCAAGCGCTGGCGCAATTCGGTGGCGGCGGGACGGATTGCGGGTTGCCGCTGGCCACGCTGAACCAACGAAAAGCTACCGGCGATCTGGTGATTTACGTTTCCGACAACGAGTCGTGGGCCGATCCGCAACGCGGGCGCGGCACGGAAACCATGCGGCAGTGGGAGGCGTTCCGCCAGCGCAATCCGCAAGCGCGGCTGGTCTGCATCGACATCCAGCCGTATGGGACGGCGCAAGCGCAAACCCGCGAGGAGGTGTTGAACGTGGGCGGCTTTTCCGACGCGGTGTTCGAGGTGCTGGCGCGGTTCGCCGCCGGGCAGTTGGGCGGCGTGCATTGGGTGCGCGAAATCGAAGCGATGGAGGTATAATTCAGCAACCGTTTTGCCGTCCGAACCGGAATGCCCGACCGGGAGTACATGCCTACTCCGCGTACCCCTCTCGGTCACTTTCCTCGTCCGGTCCGGGCGGTCTCGATTTGCGGCGGCGAATGCCGGTGGGAGTACATAGCTCCATGGGTGTACCAGGCAGGGCTGCTATCCTGCCCCCCGTTCAAAGCGGGGAAGTCTCTCGCCAATCCCTTGTCGTCGCCTTTCCGCTTGCCGTGGCGAATGCTCGCGGGACTACATTTAATCCCTGGGTCGCGGGTTCGATTCCCGCCATCATCCCTTCGGGGGTGATGTAGCTCAGCCGGTAGAGCAAGGAATGTCTCGCAATCCCTTGTCGCCACGCTTTATTCAGAACGGAGTGCGGATTTATGACTCGCACTCCGTTTCTTCCGAGCCGTCCGCCATGCCGTCTATCCTGCTCTCGACCCTGAACGCTCGCTATTTCCATTCCTCTTTTGGGCTGCGTTACCTTTTAGCGAACCTAGGCGAGTTGGCGGCGGATGCCGCCATCCGGGAATTCATCATCACCCAGCGTCCGCTGGACATCGCCGAAGCCTTGCTGGCCGAACAGCCGCGCATCGTCGGCTTTGGCGTTTATATTTGGAACGTGGGGGAAACCACCCAAGTCGTCGCCCTGCTCAAGCGGGTGCGGCCGGATCTCGTCATCGTGTTGGGCGGCCCGGAAGTCAGCCACGAGTGGGAAGAACAGCCAATTTTCCAACTGGCCGATTATCTGATCGCCGGTCCAGCCGATCTCGCCTTCGCGCAACTCTGCCGACGAGTGCTGGCCGGCGACCCGCCGACCGAAAAGGTCATCGCCGCCGCGACTCCCCCGCTGGATCAACTCGCGCTGCCGTATCGGCTTTATACCGACGAGGATATCGCCCGCCGGCTGATCTACGTCGAAGCCTCGCGCGGCTGCCCGTTCCAGTGCGAATTCTGCCTGTCGGCGCTGGACAAGACCGCTTGGCCGTTTCCGCTGGAGCCGTTTCTGGCCGAGATGCAACGGCTCCACGAGCGGGGCGTGCGCCACTTCAAATTCGTGGATCGCACCTTCAATCTCAACGCCAAAGTCGGCGCACGGATTCTCGATTTCTTTCTGGAGCGACTGGACGAGCGGCTGTTCCTGCACTTCGAGCTGATCCCCGATCATCTGCCGGAACCGCTCAAGGAGCGGATCGCCCGCTTTCCGCCCGGCGCGCTGCAATTCGAGATCGGCGTTCAGACCTTCAATCCCGCCGTGCAGGCGCTCATCCGCCGCAAGCAGGACAACCGCAAAACGGAGGAAAACCTGGTCTGGCTGCGCCGGCACACCCACGCCCACCTGCACGCCGATCTGATCGTCGGGCTGCCGGGCGAGGATCTGGCGAGCTTCGGCGCCGGCTTCAACCGGCTGGTGGCGCTCGATCCTCACGAAATCCAAGTCGGCATTCTCAAGCGGCTGCGCGGTGCGCCGATCACCCGCCATACCGCCGAATTTGACTGCCGCTACAGCCCGCAGCCACCCTATAACCTGCTATGTTCGGTGCTGCTGGACTTCGCCACCCTGCGGCGACTGGAGCGCTTCGCCCGGTTTTGGGATCTGATCGGCAACTCCGGGCGATTCCGCCACGCCCGTCCGTTGCTGCTGGGCAACGATCCGTTCGAGCGATTCATGGCCCTGAGCGACTGGCTGTTTGCCGGGACCGGACAAACCCACCAGTTCGCGCTGGAACGGCTGTTCGATCTGCTGTATCGGGGACTGGTCGAGGCGCTCGGCGTTCCCGCAAACGCGGCAGGCGCGGCATTGGCCGAGGATTACCGGAGCAGCGGCGCGAAAGGCAGTCCAGCGTTTTTTCGGTCGCACTCGGTCCAGGTTTCCCGCCAAGCCGTCCCCCGCCTCAAATCGGGCGCCACGCCGAACCGCCAAGCGCGGCACCGCTAAACTGACGCCCGAAGCCCGGTATTGCGCTGGTAACCGTATCCTCGCCGCTACCGATGTTGCTTAGCAACAATTTTTGTTGCACTGCGGGAACAAACGCGGTATGAATAGAACTAATTCAGGAGAGTGCTTATTTCCGAGGAGCCTAAGCCATGACCGATTCACGCCCCATCCATACCGTCTGCCCCCACTGCAAGCGCCCGGTGGTGGCCCTGCGCGAACAGCGTAGCGCCCGTTGCGCGGAACACGGCAGCGTCGTTCCGATGCGCAGCGCCATCGCCAACCCGCCCCTCGCGCCGACCTCGCGTCGAGAAGCGGCGTGAAAGGGCAAACGCGACCGGCGGCGGACACTCACTCCGGCCGCAGGTGCGGGAACAGCAGCACATCGCGAATGGACGGCGCATCGGCGAACAGCATCACCAGCCGGTCGATGCCGATCCCCTCGCCCGCCGTCGGCGGCAAACCGTATTCCAGCGCCCGAACGTAATCCGCGTCGTAGTGCATCGCCTCGTGGTCGCCGGCGGCTTTCGCTTCCGCCTGCCTGCGAAACCGCTCCGCCTGATCCTCCGGGTCGTTCAACTCGGAAAAACCGTTGGCGATCTCCCGTCCGCCCACGAATAGCTCAAAGCGGTCGGTGATCGTCGGATCGGCGTCGTTGCGCCGGGCCAGCGGCGACACTTCGGTCGGGTAGGCGGTGACAAACGTCGGGTCGCGCAATTGATGCTCGACCGTCTGCTCGAAAATATCCAGTTGCACCCGGCCCAAACCGTGGTCCGGCTGCACCTTCAACCCCAGTCCCTCGGCGATGCGCCGGGCGCTGTCCAGATCGTCCAGCCGCTCGGCGTCGAGGGTCGGATTGAAGCGCAAAACCGCTTCTTTGACCGTCAGCCGGCGGAACGGTTGACCGAAATCGTAGGTTTCGCCCTGATACGAAACGGTCGTGCCGCCCAGCAAAGCGTGCGCCATGCCGCGCAACAGATCTTCGGTCAAATCCATCAAATCCCGGTAGTCCGCATACGCCTGATAAAACTCCAGCATGGTGAATTCGGGGTTGTGGCGGGTGGACAGCCCCTCGTTGCGGAAATTGCGGTTGATCTCGTAAACCTTTTCAAAGCCGCCCACCACCAGCCGCTTCAAATACAACTCCGGCGCGATGCGGAGATACAGTTGCATGTCCAGCGCGTTGTGATGGGTGATGAACGGCCGAGCCGCCGCGCCGCCGGGAATCGGCTGCATCATCGGCGTTTCGACTTCCAGAAAGCCGCGCCGATTGAAAAAGTCGCGGATGTGGGCGACTGCGGCCGAACGCAATTTGAAGGTGGCGCGGGTGGCCTCGCTCATGATCAGGTCCACGTAACGCTGCCGGTAGCGGGTTTCCTGATCGGCCAGCCCGTGGAACTTCTCCGGCAGCGGGCGCAGCGATTTGGTCAGCAACCGCAGCGCGTCCACTTTCACCGACAGCTCGCCGGTCTTGGTTTTGAACAGGGTGCCTTCGGCGCCGAGGATGTCGCCCAAATCCCAGCCCTTGAAATCCTCGTACAGCCCTTCCGGCAAAGCGTTTTTCTGGACGAACAGTTGGATGTCGCCGGACATGTCCCGCAGCCGGGCAAAGCTGGCCTTGCCCATGATCCGCTTGGCCAGCATCCGCCCGGCGACGCGGACCCGCCGGGGTTCGGCGTCCAGCGCGCCGCTGTCCTTGTCGCCGTAAGCGGCGTGCAAGTCCGCCGCCAAGGCGTCGCGGCGGAAATCGGTGGGGTAAGCGTTGCCGATCTGGCGCAGTTCCGCCAGCTTCTGGCGGCGCAGGGCGATCAGCTTGTTTTCGTCGGGGGGTTCTTCGGGGGAGTCCATGTCTATGGCTTCATTCATCAGGTTACAGCTCTCTTAAATTTATTAAAATGACTTGGATACTCATTTTCAAGAAAAGCCAAGAGCTTTTCTTTTTCTTTTTTATCTTTTAATTTTTTTAAAACTCCTAAAATCTCGTCGATTTCGCTGTTCTCTGGCGCACCAAATTTTCGAGCTTCCTCAAACTAAGATTGACCCTCGCTGTATCTACCCGTCTGAAAAAAAATCGCCCCTAGTAAGGTATATGGATGATAGCTTTTTTGGTAGAATTTAATAGCTTGATGGGCACAAGCTTCAGCTTCATCCAACTCCCCTATATCTCGTAATGCTCCACCTCTGGTTGTTAGTAATGCCGCTTTTAGTTTTAATTCTTTGATCGAATCAGAAAATAACACCTCTGTGTTATTCAATGCTTTTTGTGGATCGTCAGCTTTACGCCAGTGGCTACTAGCATTAACTAAATGCCACATACCTCTAGTGCGCTTGTATTCCTGCTCACAAAACATTGCTTCTAATGAGTGGTAATGCTGATAAATCCTGCTCTTACTAAGCTCGCCCTTGTGGAACCATTTTTTAATTGTCAACCATGCAACATCAGCATCGTGCAACCTTTCGCCGATTTCTAATTTGTATAAAACTTCGCAAAGTTGATTCTCCAAAACCGATTCTATATCAAACTTTGAATAAAGCTTTAGCGCAAGATTAATTGTTTTAAATAATTTACGTTTCTTTAGATAGTTTATATCCGCTTCGCTAACAACTTTATTAGAATCAATTTTTACCAAAATCGTATACAAGTGATGAGGCAGCGTTTTTTCTTCAATCTCATCGGCTCCAAGTTTTTTCTTCAATGCAACAAACTCAATCTGTCGGGCTATATTAGCTGTCTCAACAAAATTTTGTGTTTTTAACCAGTCGAATTCATCTGGAGATAAGACCAAGTTCCCATCAAGTTTTTTGAGAATGGGGTATAATTCTATTTCTGCTTCTTCTTGTTCTTTTTTAATAGCATATTTATTTTGAAGTCTTTTAAAATCTTTTTGTAATTCAGAAAATTGACCAAGTAGATTGTGATTGACCAAAAACCGAATATCATCAGTGGATAACTGATCTGGAGATAACTGATCTGGCGTCTCCAATTTTTTTAAGATCGAATACAATTCCTTATTAAAGAGCAAATTGTCATTAAGCACATATTTTTTATTCAATTCTTTAAATTCAACGTACTGCTTATAAGTCCTTTCATCGATATAAATTCCTAATTGACTGTTAATGAGTACAATGTCTTCGTGATTTAAGACCTCGTTAGCGTTAATTCTATATACTGTTAATGCAGCATCCATCAATATTTCACTTTTCGAAACACCATACTTTCCAGATTTTGTAATTGTTAAGAAATGGGAAAAATTATTATCATTTATAATCAAGTTTAGTTCGTTCTCAATTTGCTCCAGTAACGTAGATCTAAAAGCCATTTCATTGTTTATAATTTGAATAGTTTCTAGCAAATTATGATTATTTAACCATTGCCACTCTGCTTTAGTCAAAGCCTTGTTCATATCAGCTTTTCGTAAAATTAAATACAAAGGATTCAATAGCTGATCACTCTGATAAGATGTCGCCTTATACTTAACTTTAAGGTGATAAAAATACTCGTCAAGCTCCATTATCTATCCTTTGAGTGACGCCACAAATAATTACACATCAATTTCAATTTTTTTCGGATAATTAGGAACAAAAGTAGAGATTTTCAACTTACCATTGGCACCATAAAAACGCATGACACCATTCTCACAAATCCAGACTTCACGAGCGCCTTTTTAAAAATACAGGTCTATTTTATCCTTCATTTCATCTTCGGTATTGCTCGAAGACAAAACCTCAACGCAAACTTCGGGCGCTATCGAACACTCCACTTCATCCTTGATTTTCCTTACTGTATCCCTCGTCGCCCAAGCCACATCGGCAACCTTCGTGCCTCTGGACGTTCTGATCGCGCACTCGGGGAGCGTTCTGCCACCCTTCAATAAGGTGCGCAAAAGGTATTCAATCTCCCCCTGATATAGAGAATGAATGACCTTTACCGCATTCATGACGATTTCCCCTTTTTCATTCAATTCTATTTTAAAGGGCAAATTCTGTAGACCAGGATGCTCGCAAACTTCCTGCCAGTTCATGTCGCCACCTTCAATCAAAGCAAAAATCTAGCAGATCATTCTCGCCGAGATCCGATTACAGCCCGCTCTTCAAGCTGGCCTCGATGAAATCGTCCAGATCGCCGTCCAGCACCGCCTGGGTCTTGCTGTTCTCGACGCCGGTGAGCAGATCCTTGATGCGCGACTGATCCAGCACGTAGGAGCGAATCTGGCTGCCCCAGCCGATATCGGATTTGGTGTCTTCCACCGCCTGGGCCTTGGCGTTGCGCTTCTGCAACTCCAGCTCGTACAGCTTGGCTTTGAGCTGTTTCATCGCCGTGGAACGGTTTTTGTGCTGGGAGCGGTCGTTCTGGCACTGCACCACGGTATTGGTCGGCAGGTGGGTGATGCGCACCGCCGATTCGGTGCGGTTGACGTGCTGGCCGCCCGCCCCGGAGGCGCGGTAAACATCGACCCGCAAATCGGCCGGATTGATGTCCACCTCGATGTTGTCGTCCACCTCCGGCGCGACGAACACGGCGGCGAACGAGGTGTGCCGGCGGTTGCCGGAATCGAACGGGGATTTGCGCACCAGCCGATGGACCCCGGTTTCGGTGCGCAGCCAGCCGTAGGCGTAGCTGCCCTCGAAGCCGATGGTCGCGCTCTTGATGCCCGCCACTTCGCCCGGCGACACTTCCAGCAACTCGGTCTTGAACCCGCGCCGCTCGCCCCAGCGCAGGTACATCCGCAGCAGCATGTCCGCCCAGTCCTGCGCTTCGGTGCCGCCGGAACCGGCCTGAATATCGACGAAGGCGTTGTTGGAGTCCAGCTCGCCGGAGAACATCCGCTGGAACTCCAGATCGGCGACCACGCGGGCGCACCCTTCCAGATCCCGTACCACCTCGGCCACCGCCGCGTCGTCGCCCTCTTCGCCGGCCAGCGTCAGCAGCTCGGCGACTTCGTTCAAACCCCGGTCGAGTTTTTCCAGCCGCTCGACCACGGCTTCCAGTTGGGCGCGTTCCTTGCCGAGCGCCTGCGCCCGCTCCGGGTTGTTCCAGATATCCGGCTCCTGCAACTCCCGGTTGACTTCGTCCAGCCGCTCGCGCTTGGTCTCGAAGTCAAAGATACCCCCTCAGAGACGCGCAGCGCCCCCGCAAGTCACCGATCTGATTGAAATAGGGATTGAGTTCCTGCATGGCCGCCGTCATCCGCGCCGCGTTGGCAAAAAAGGGAAGGAATTGTAGCGGTGCGGCGGGCGCAAGTCACCCGCCACGACAGCGATCCGGTCGGTCTAGGCCGAGGCCAGCGCCTCCTCGGGCGACAAGTAGTCGTAACCCAGCGCCGTCGCCACCGCCGGGTAGGTGATTCGGCCGCGATGGACGTTCAATCCGGCGCGCAGGTGCGGATCATCCCGCAACGCCGCGACGGCGCCCCGGTCGGCCAGTCGCAGCACGTAGGGCAGGGTCGCGTTGTTGAGGGCGAAGGTGGAAGTCCGCGCCACCGCGCCGGGCATGTTGGCGACGCAGTAATGCACCACGCCATCGATGAGGTAGGTGGGAGCGGCGTGGGTGGTGGGCCGCGAGGTCTCGAAGCAGCCGCCCTGGTCGATGGAGACATCCACCAGCACCGAACCCGGCCTCATCGCCGCCAGCATTGCCCGCGGCACCAGCTTGGGGGCCGCCGCGCCGGGAATCAGCACCGCGCCGACCGTCAAATCGGCCGCCAACACTTCTTCCTCGACCGCCTCCAGCGTGGCGAAACGGGTCAGCAAGCGACCTTGAAACAGATCGTCCAGCTCTCGCAACCGCGCCAGCGATCGGTCGAGCACCGTCACCCGCGCCCCCAGTCCGACCGCCATCCGGGCCGCGCTGGTCCCGACCACCCCGCCGCCCAAGATCGCCACCGCGCCCGGCAGCACGCCCGGCACGCCGCCCAGCAGCGTACCGCTGCCGCCCTGGGACTTTTCCAGACAATGCGCGCCGGCCTGGATCGCCATCCGTCCGGCGACCTCGCTCATCGGCGCCAGCAGCGGCAAGCGGCCGTGCGGGTCGGTCACGGTCTCGTAGGCGATGGCGGTGCAACCCGAAGCCAGCAAACCCTTGGCCTGTTCGGGATCGGGCGCCAAATGCAGGTAGGTGAACAGCGTTTGCCCGTCCCGCAGGCGCGGACATTCGACCGGCTGCGGTTCCTTGACCTTGACGATCAGCTCCGCTCGGGCGAACACCTCTTCCGCCGTAGCGGCGATCCGGGCGCCCGCCTTTTCGTAAGCGGAATCGTCCAGGCCGATGCCCGCGCCCGCGCCTGTTTCCACCAGCACGGCGTGACCGTGCCGCACCGCTTCCCGCACGCCCCCGGACGTCATTCCAACCCGGTGCTCGTGCGTTTTGATCTCCTTCGGCACACCGATCAGCATGTCCGTTCCTCCAAGCAGGTTTCAGAGCGGGCCAACCCCTCCGGCCAGCGTCCGGCCGAGGCGCTATTGCCGCTGCCGGGCTTCCCTGGCGATCCCGCGCTGCACCAAGCGGGTCACGTCCGACAACCCCACCGCCAGCGCCGTCAGCACGTCCTCCACGGTCAAAATGCCCACCAAAGCGCCTTTCGCATCGACGGTCACCAGCCGCCGGACGCCCTTGGCGCTCATCCGGTCCAGGGTGTGCCAGAGATTGTCGGTTTCCTTGGCGACCACCAAACCGTTGCTCATGATATCGCCGACGGTGACGGCATCGGGCGCGAGACCCTGAGCGAGCACTTCGACCACCAGATCGCGATCGGTGACGATACCGATCGGATAATCCGTCTCGTCGCGACGTTCCACCACCACGACGGTGCCGACATGGTGGTGGCGCATCATGCGCGCCACCTCATCGATCTCGGTGCTTTTCAAGGTCGTAATGACATGGCGGTTACAGTATTGGCCCACGGTCATGCTGGTCTCCCCGGTGCGGAAATAGGCGGGCAATAATGCGATTGTTCGCCATTCCGGGCAGGCCCGCAAGCGATATTGCGGCCGGTGTGGAACCGGGTCGTATCCAGAGCCAGGCGAGTGATCGGCTCGATTCGTTCAATCCTGTTCCACTGGCTCGTCCATATCCGAAGGTTCCTGGGCGTCAGTCTCGGCGGGATAGCGGGCCAGCCATTCCCGCAGCAACTCGGCATGTTGCCGTTCTTCTTCGGCCAGCTCGGCGGCGGTCTGGCGGGCGGCCGGGTCCGGGCTGGAACTGGCCACCCCCGCGAAGAAGGCATGGGCGCGCTCCTCGCCGGCCAACACCAGTTCGAGCGCCCGCCGGGGCGTCATTCCGTAGCTCTCGCCCCCGACCGGCACGCTTTCCGGCGATTCCGGGGTCGGCCAGCGATACTCCCACGGCGCGATGCGCGGCAGCTCCCGATCGGCGGCCAGCTCCCGCACCTTGTCCACATGCAGGCTTTCCACCCGGACCATGGTCTGGAACAGCTTCACCAGCTCGGGTTGGTTGTGGACGATCATCTGATCGGCCAGCTCCTGGTAACGCTCCACCGCCTCCAACTCCAGGCCGTGGGCGTGCGCCAGCAACTCCTCCAGCGTGGTGATCGCGGTCATAGCGCGAACTCGGCTTCGATGGCGGTCAGATCGGACCTGCCGGCCCGGACGGCGCCGGGATAGGACGGCAACGCAGCCCGATAGAAAATGCCGGTGCTCAGCCCGTCGTCGGCGAACAGCCGCCGGGCGGCTTCGGCCGGTTCGAGGGCCGGTTCGATCCCGACGCCGTGGACCTGCTGTTTCCACAGCTTTTCCTCGGGACGATAGGTCACGCAGGGACTGAGGATTTGCACCAGGGAGAATCCGGGATAACGGATCGCCTCGACCAGCAGCTTGGCGATACCGTTGGGATCTCCGGTAAACCCGCGGGCGATGAATCCCGCTCCCGAGGCCAAGGCCACCGCCAGCGGGCGCAGCGGGTTGACGCCGGTCCCTTCCGGCGCGAGCTTGCTCGGCCAGTCGGGGCCGGTGGTCGGCGACGGCTGGCCCTTGGTCATGCCGTAGACCTCGTTGTCCATGACGATGCAGGTCAGATCGACGTTGCGCCGGCAGGCGTGCAAAAAGTGATTGCCGCCGATGGAAAAGGCGTCGCCGTCGCCGCTGGCCACGATCACCGTCAGCTCGGGCCGGGCCAATTTCAGGCCGGTCGCCAGCGGCAGCGCCCGGCCGTGGATGCCGTGAAAGCCGTAGCACTCGGTGTAGGCCGGCAGCCGCGAGGAACAGCCGATGCCCGAAATCACCGCCACCTGCTCCGGTGGCAGATCGAGATGCTCCAGGGCGCGAAACAGCGCCGACTGCACGCCGAAATGGCCGCAGCCCGGACACCAGATCGGTTTGACGTTGGACTTGTAGTCCTTGGCCGCGTGGCGGGTCATGATCGGTTGAGGTTTGCCCATGCGTTTATCTCCATTGTAACAGTTGCGCCAGCACCGCCGCCGGCCGAATCGGCAGAGGACCGGGCTGACTGAGGACCCGGACTGCGGCGGGCAGCGCGTAATGCGCTTTCAGATAACCGTAGAATTGCTGGGAATGGCTCTGCTCGACCACCAGCAGCCGGCGCGCGCCCTCCAGCAGTCGCGCCAGCCGCGCCGGTTGCGCGGGCGACAGCAATTTCAGCGTCAGCACCTTGACCGCCAGCCCCTGCGCCCGGGCGAGCGCGGCGGCTTCGCGGGCCGGCGCGGCGGCCGACCCCCAAGTCAGCACCACCCATTCCCCCTCGCCGTCCACCTCGACCCAAGCCGGACCAAAATCGTGGCGCAGCAGCTTGTCGCGGCGCTTGTCCAGTTGGGCGCGATGGTCGGCGGCTCGGCTGGAGGGCGTGCCGTGCGCGTTGTGTTCCAGGCCATCGGCCGTGTATTGCCCGCCCGGCGTGCCGGGCAGCGCCATGGGCGAAACGCCCTCGGCGGTCACCGCGTAGCGGTCGTAATCGTTGACGCCGTTCCGAGCGATCAAGCGCGGTGAGACGCCCGCGCTTTCGGCGGGCGGCCGGTCGCACACCGCTTGGCTCTGCCCCAGAAATTGGTCGGACAGCACGATGGCCGGACACTGCAGCGCTTCGGCCAGTCGCACCGCCCACTGGGTGACCGCCAAGCAATCGCTGACCGAACTCGGCGCCAGCACCAGGTGAGGGGCATCGCCGTGCAGGCCGTACAGCGCCATGTTGAGGTCGGATTGCTCGGATTTGGTGGGAATGCCGGTGGACGGACCACCGCGCATCACGTTGACGACCACCGCCGGGATTTCGGCCGCCACCGCCAAGCCCAGGGTTTCGCTCATCAGCGCCAGCCCCGGACCGGAGGTGGCGGTCAGCGCCGGCACGCCGCCGTAGGCCGCGCCCAGCACCATGTTCAAGGCCGCGATCTCGTCCTCGGCCTGGATGAGATGGCCGCCCGCTCGCTCCAGGCGCGGCGCCAGCCACTCCGACAGATCGGTGGCCGGCGTGATCGGATAAACCGCCGCGAACCGCACCCCGCCGCGCAAGGCGCCGAGCGCCGCCGCCTCGTTTCCGGTCAACAGCCAGCGCGTCCCGCCATCGGCGGCCAAGGGCGGCGGTTGCACCGAACCGTCCAGCGCGGCGGCGGCGCCATGGCCGGCGGCCAGCGCCTGCTGCAACCGCGCCGGATCGAGCCCCTTGCGGTTCAGCACCCGCCCCACCAGCGCCGCCAGCGGCTTGAGCGGCAAGCCGAGCAGACGCGCCAGCAGGCCGAGCGCGATGATGTTGGGCCGTCCTCCCGCGATGTCGTCCGCCAGATCGGTCAGGGGGAACGTCACCAGGCGCGCGCCGCTGGCGAGAATGGCGGCCGGCGGATCGCCCGCCTCGGCATCGGCGACGATCAGGCTGTCGGCATCCAGGGGCACTTCGTCCACGAAGCGGTCGGCGTTATGCCAATCCAGCGCCAGCAGGACATCGAAACGGTCGCCGTGTCCCAGCACCGGCGTCGCGGCCAGCCGCACCATCGCCAGCGCCTCGCCGCCGCGGATTTGCGGTCCCACCGAGCGCGTCATCAGGCCGTACCAGCCGAACTGGCCGGCGGCTTCGAGCAACAGGCTGCCGGCGGTGATGGCCCCGGAACCGCCGCTGCCCACGATGGCGAGCGCGATGGCGGCGGGCGAAGTTGGAGTGATCATAGGGGTTCGCTCCCAAGTTTGGTCCGTACAGCCAGAGCGCAAGACGCGGTTAGAGGATAATCATCCACGATGCGGGTTTTCGGCACGTTTCATGCCAATGATCGATTTAAATATAAGTATTTGATAATAAAATATTATTTAATGCCGATTCTCTCCGCTCCAATCCGTTGGCCGCTCTATGTTGGTGCAGAACCGGCTTGCGGTGCATCAAAAGGCAATACCTCCCGAACGCTTCGTCTCTCCTGTTTGAGATGCGATTCAACGAAAAAGCCCCGCATCGCGCGGGGCTCGATCGGTCGGTCGGGATGCCCCGCTCAGGCGACGGTCACGCCGGCGTCGAGATAAACGTCTTGAATGGCGTTGAGAATGGCGACGCCATCCTTCATCGGCCGCTGGAACGCCTTACGGCCCGAGATCAGACCCATACCGCCGGCGCGCTTGTTGACGACCGCCGTCATGACGGCCGCTTCGAGATCGCCCGCGCCCTTGGATTCGCCGCCGGAGTTGATCAACCCGGCGCGGCCCATGTAGCAGTTGGCGATCTGGTAGCGGCAGAGATCGATCGGGTGGTTGCTGGCCAGGTCGGTGTAAATCTTCTTGTCGAACTTGCCGTAGCTGGAACCGCCCATGTTCAGCGCCTCGAAGCCGCCGTTATTTTCCGGCAGCTTCTGCTTGATGATGTCGGCTTCGATGGTGACCCCGAGGTGATTCGCTTGGCCGGTCAAATCGGCGGAAACGTGGTAATCCTTTTCCTTGGTCTTGAAGGCGTTGTTGCGGAGATAGCACCACAGGACGGTGGCCATGCCGAGTTCGTGGGCCATGGCGAAGGCTCGCGCGACCTCGACGATCTGACGGCCGCTTTCCGGCGAGCCGAAGTAGATGGTGGCGCCGACCGCCGCGCAACCCATGTCGTGCGCTTCCTTGACGGTGCCCCACAGAATCTGGTCGGCCTTGTTGGGAAAGGTCAGCAGCTCGTTGTGGTTGATCTTGACCAGGAACGGGATCTTGTGCGCGTACTTGCGGGCCATCATGCCCAGCACGCCGTAGGTCGAGGCCACCGCGTTGCAGCCGCCTTCGATGGCCAGCTTGACGATGTTCTCCGGGTCGAAGTAGATCGGGTTCTTGGCGAAGCTGGCGCCGCCAGAATGCTCGATGCCCTGATCGACCGGCAGAATGGACAAAAAGCCGGTGCCGGCCAGCCGCCCGCCGCCGAACAGGCGTTGCAGGTTGCCCAGCACGCGGTTGTTGCGGTCGGATGCGGCGAAAACCCGATCCACGAAATCCGGGCCGGGCAGGTGGAGCAACTCCTTTTTGATTTTAGGGCTGTCGAAGCCCAGCAGGTAGTCGGCGTTGGCGCCCAGCAGTTCGGCAACTTCACTCATGACGAGAAGCCTCCTCGGGGTCGGGTTGATCGAACGACACGAACAGCCGCTTATTTGCACTTTTTGTATCAGGTCATTTTGAACCCATACCCGACCTGGATCAATCGGCGCCCGCCGCCGGTTGCAGGCTCGTCGTCCGGCCGGGACGGCACCGGACCCGGTTCGCGCCTCGCGGCTTTGATGGTGGCCGCGCAGACGCTATACTCAATCCGCTATTGGCTGTTGTTCAATCATAATGATCCGCAACGAGAGGACTCTTTACATGGCGCAACTCAAACCCGGTGTCGTTTCTGGCAAAGACTATCTGACCTTGGTGGCCGCCGCCAAGGCGGGCGGCTACGCCCTGCCCGCAGTCAACGTCAGCAGCAGCAGCACCATCAACGCGGTGCTGGAAGCGGCCGCCAAGAATCAGGCCGACGTCATCATCCAGCTTTCCAACGGCGGCGCCCAGTTTTACGCCGGACAGGGGATGAAGGACGGTTCCAAGGCCAAGGTGTTGGGCGCGGTGTCGGCGGCGCAACACGTCCATCTGCTGGCCGAACACTACGGGGTCTGCGTGGTGCTGCACACCGACCACGCCAACAAGGGCCTGATTCCCTGGGTCGATGCGCTGCTCGATCACGGCGAGGCGTTCTTCAAGCAGCACGGCAAGCCCCTGTTCAGCTCCCACATGCTGGACCTTTCGGAAGAGCCGATGGAGTTCAACCTGAGCGAGTGCGCCCGCGTCCTCAAGCGCATGGCGCCCTTGAGCATGAGCCTGGAGATCGAGCTGGGCGTGACCGGCGGCGAGGAAGACGGCATCGGCAAGGAAATGGACGAAAGCGCCGACAACTCCCATCTCTACACCCAGCCGGAAGACGTGTTGCAGGCTTACGAGCGGCTGTCGCCGATCGGCCATTTCTCGGTCGCCGCCTCCTTCGGCAACGTGCACGGCGTCTACAAGCCCGGCAACGTCCAACTGCGCCCGGAAATCCTGAAAAACTCCCAGGCGCTGATCGAGCAACGGCACAAGACCGCCGCGAAGCCGCTGAATCTGGTGTTCCACGGCGGCTCCGGCTCGGAAAAGGACAAGATCACCCAGGCGGTCAGCTACGGGGTGTTCAAGATGAACATCGACACCGATTTGCAGTTCGCCTACTCGGAAGCGATCGGCAAGTTCGTCACCCAGAATCCCAAGGCGTTCCTGTACCAGGTGGACCCGGAAACCGATAAGCCTTACAAGAAGTACTACGACCCCCGCAAGTACCTGCGCGCGGCGGAAGAGAACATGGTGGCCCGCTTGAACGAAGCCTTCCTGGACTTGGGCTCGAAGGGCAAATCGCTGGCTCTGTAAGGCTTGATGATCGGGCGCGCGGACGCCGGGTGTTCGCCCGCCCCCTCAGTCGCCGGCCGTATCGAAATGCGGTTGATGGTGCGTTTCCGACCCCATCAACCGCGCCATCTTCGCCGCGTTCGGCGCCAGCACCACCCCTCGTTCCGTCACCAGCGCATCCACCAGCTCCGCCGGGGTCACGTC
>RRZT011783472.1_pt1 | contig 16767 bp, 13 predicted proteins | sample 2165551 | NCBI WGS metagenome assembly RRZT01 (sample SAMN10456910, study PRJNA506462) | wastewater metagenome | biome: wastewater; feature: sludge; material: wastewater sludge; isolation source: wastewater sludge with Escherichia coli K12::gfp cells carrying plasmid... | place: USA: Moscow, Idaho...
GCCTTCACCTCTCGTACCAGCTCATCTTTCTCCGGCTGATGGGTGGTGGGCGATTCACCGGTGGTGCCAGAAATCAGGATCGAATCACAGCCCTGCTTGACGAGGTGATCGGCCAGAGCGACGGCGGAATCAATATCCAACGATCCGTCCTCATGGAACGGAGTCACCATCGCGACGGAAACAGAGCCAAAGACGCGCGGAGGAAGCACAGAGGTTTCAGTCATAGGTGAACCATATCGCGCACGTCACGTTCTCGCCTTGACGTGTCGCGATTCGGTACCGATTGTCGTGATTCAGCACCGGTTATTGTGGCCGACGACGGCGTCCTGCGACCTCAGTCCTACAACGTCACCGGTTGCTTCGCCCACCAGTCCTGGATCCCCCGCTGCGTAACAAAACCGAGGGCCGGGCTGGCGAGCACGCGCCCACCGTCAAGAACATGGTGGCCAGTTCGGGATGTTCGGCGTCAAGTTCACGAGCAGCACGAGCAGCACGCCCACTCGACGGAGGCTATGCACAGATCTCAGGTTGATTGTCAGGTGCACTTTTCACGTTCTCGGTACGAAACAATAGGTCCGCCAACCTGCACAAATTGCACACCAGACCACATAACCACGGCGCTAATATCAGGTGAGGATGGTGCGGGGCTTGATTGGCAAGGCGGACAGCGACGCAGTTCGAGGTGTGAGTACGTGCACTCACACCTCGAACCAGGAGACTGGCTGTGGGCTTGCCTCAGAATGAGGAAGTTGTTCAGAGGGCGAAGCCCTCACGCTGCCAGGCAAGATTCCGTGACACCCGCAGTAGGCCACGGCCTATCGGCGTGACCTCTTAGTGCTCAAGGTTAATCCCACGTAGCCTAAGGGCATGAGTTCCCTACACGTCTTTGTACGCCCAGCCACCGGTCTTGATGCCGAAGCTATTGGCGATATTCAAGTCCGGACGATGCGTGCCGCCCTCGTTGCCGCCCTTGGCAAGCGCCTTCCACCGGAGGTGGAAGGTTCTCTGCAAGCCGGTGCTTTTGCTGCGTCGTGGGGCGAGGCTATCGCTAATCCTCCCAGCGCCACTCACATCGTTTTCAGCGCGGTTTCTGACGGGCAGGTTGTTGGCTTCGCGGCGATCTCCCCCACGGTGTTGGAATCACTCGCGCCTCCTCATACGACCGAGGGCTCAGGCACGCCAGTCGAGCCCACACCGGCCAGCTCTCCCGATGATCATGCGGAATCTGGACCACGCGGCGGCGTCGTTGAAGTGACCGCCCTCGAGGTACCTCCCGCGTATCAGCGGGCCGGACATGGCTCGCGTCTCCTTGCCGCCGCAGCTTCCACCGCTATCGAGCAAGGAGCTTCCGAACTTCAGATCTGGGTACTGGTTGGCGACGACGCACACACATCATTCCTCACAGCCGCGGGCTTCGCACCAGCCGGACTCCGCCGGGACCTTCAAGTGGGTGAAGAACTAGTCTCCCAGCATTGTTGGCACGCCTTCCTCAACACCGAAGGATGAGCATCTACCCTGTGAACTTATTCCATACACGATAAGGTTCCGAGACAGCGAAGGCCGACAAGTTGTGACTTGTCGGCCTTCGCTACGTTATTCAGTTACTATCTCAGGCGTCCTTGGCGGTCACCTTGAGGAGCTGATCGCCAAAGGCGACGACGCCGCTGGCGTCCTGCTCCACCGAAGCAAACTTACGATGGTTGGTCACCAGCACCGGGGTGATAGCTGAGTAACCAGCAGCCTCAATGGCGGCGCGATCGAAGGAGACGAGCGGATCGCCCGTCGATACCTTGTCTCCCTTGGCCACGTGGACGTTGAAGCCCTCGCCCTGCATATTGACGGTGTCGATGCCGATGTGCACCAGCATCTCCACGCCACTATTGAGGCGGATGCCCACAGCGTGCCCCGTCGGGAAGGTCAGGATAATCTCGCCGTCGCCGGGAGACACCACGGTGCCCTCGGACGGATCGATACCCACACCCTTACCAACGGCACCGGAGGCGAAGCCAGCATCCGGAACCTCAGCGAGCGGGACAATCTTGCCCTTCATCGGGGAGACGATGTTGGTCACGGTTCCCGGAACCATCGCCGGCTTGAGGGTCTTGGCGGGAGCGGTAGCAACCGCGGTAGCCACACCACCGGCGGCAGCCGGAGCAGCAGCAACAACGGGAGCAGCCGGGGCAGCCGGAGCGGACTCGGCAGCGGCCTCAGCGGCGATGCGTGCACGATTCTCTTCCTTCTGCTCCGGGGTGCGGTAATCGGTGAAGATCACGGCGAACATGGCCACGAAGAAGGCGATGGCGATAGCGACCACGTACAGCCCGATGGGGCTGAACAGCGGGATCGTCAGCAGCGAAGTGAACGCGAATGCCGAGGCAATAACGCCGTTGGTACCCATGATCATCGAACCCACACCGATGGTGAGGCCACCAAGGAAGCAGCCAACCAGCATGCGGGGGTAGATACGTGCGAAGCGCAGGTGGATGCCGTAGAGCGAGGGCTCCGAAATACCACCGGCAAGGCCGGCAACGAGAGCACCCGTTGCGGTCTGACGCATCTGCTTATCCTTCTCGCGCATGGCAATAACCAGAACGCCAGCGGTAGCGCCGAAGCAAGCAAAGTTCCATGCGCCCATCGGGCCCTGGATGAAGTCGTAGCCCAGAGTGTCGATATTGATGAGCATGAGCGCGTTGAGCGGCCAGTGCAGACCAAGCGGCACGAGGAAGGGGTAGAGCATCGGGATGAGGATGGCGAACACGATCGGAGCCGTGTTGTTGAGCCAGGCAAGGATGGAACCAAGGCCCGAGCCAACCCACACGCCGAGCGGTCCAAGAACCATAGCGGTCAGCGGAATCATGACGAGCATCGACAGGAACGGTACAAAGACGAGGTGCAAGCTCTCGGGGATAATCTTCTTGACACCGCGGTAAACGAGGGCGAGAACGCCAGCCATCATGAGCGGTACGAAGACGTTTCCTCCGTAACCGCTTCCGTTGAGGATCATCGGCAGGCCGAAGATGTTCGCCGAACACGACTGCGTACCCAAGGTCTCGTTGACGGTACAGGTAACGTCGTCGAGGCCTTCTTTAATAGCCATAAACTCGGGAGTCATGAGGGCAGCCATGATGGCGCCACCGAGCCACGGGTCAATATCAAGCTTCTTGGAGGCGTTGTACGCCACCATGATGGGCAGGAAGTAGAACACCGAACGCCACATGGCATCCAGCAGCATCCATCCGGCGGGCTTTACCTCAGCGCGGAAGTCCTGCACGCCGGCGGCATCCATCACTGCGGCAAACGCGATGATCAGCGAGGCGCCGAGCAGCACGCCGAGGATAGGACGGAAGGAATCAGCAAGGAACTCGAAGAAGTTATCCATCCATGCGTGCTTGCCACGCGGACCCTTCTCACGTGCGGCGGCCTTGATATCGGCGGCCGAAGTGCCGGCTCCTTGCATTTCAGGAAGGTTATTGATGTCCTTAAACATGGAGGCGACGGCGCCTCCGATGATGACTTGGTAACGATCTCCGGACTGAGGAACGGCGCCCATGACGGCGTCGATGTCCTCCAGAGCATCCTGGCTGACCAGAGTTGCATCCACCAGTTCAAAGCGCAAGCGAGTCGCGCAGTGGGTCAGGCTCTTGATATTGCCCGCCCCACCGATGGCTGCCACGATTGCGGCGGCTGGAGATTGAGGCATCTGTACCCCTCTCATAAGAGGAGCCGGTAGATGGCGACCTCGCCTCACCGGCCCCAACGATAGAACACCTGATAATCTACCTCAGCTCAGGGTGAACATGGTAAACATTCAGCGAATTATTCTCACACTGTTACCCGACGTTATGTGGCCCGCACTGATTCACATGCCTGCACGTTTGCTCGCAAGACGGTGAGATCCTGCCACTTTAGGCCGGAGAGATGAACACATCCGCTGTGCCTCGGTGTCCGATCGGGCGCAACCATGTGAATAACGCCAGAAAAATCCACATATACCAACACGTGGGGGTGGGCGCCGATGTATCGGTGCCCACCCCCACGCTCGTCTCAGGGAGGAGATCTGAGGTCATACAACCTTTAGATGTGCAACCTTCATGCTAGGCCTAAAGGCCCATCACCACGTCAAGGCCGTAGGTCAGGCCGCCGCGGCCCCTCACCTCACGGACAGCAAGCAGCACACCCGGCATAAAGCTGGAGCGGTCGAAGGAATCCTGGCGAATCGTCAGCTGCTCCCCCGGGTTACCCAGCAGAATCTCCTCGTGGGCATTGAGGCCACGCAGACGTACCGCGTGCACACGTACGTCGTCCACCTGCGCGCCGCGGGCACCCAGCGGATCCGTCTCGGTGGCATCGGGACTCACGGCTACACCGGCCGCACGACGAACCTCGGAAATCTTGCGCGCCGTCGTCGCCGCAGTACCAGACGGGGCATCAACCTTATCCGGGTGGTGCAGCTCGATGACTTCCACCGACTCGAAGTACGTAGCCGCCTTCTCCGCGAAGCTCATGGCCAGAACCGCCGAAAGAGCATAATTCGGCGCAATAATAACCGAACGGCTCGTGGCCTCCGCCGCCGCACGCACACCCTCCAGTGCTTCGTCCGTCCATCCTGTCGTACCGACGACAACATCGACACCCGCCTTCAGCAGCGCGTGCACATTCGCTTCTGTCGTTGCCGGGACAGTAAACTCGACCGCTACATCCGCTCCGGCCAAGGTACGCTCGGTGATCTCGTCCCCAACATCAAGGCGTGCTACGAGCTCCATATCCGGAGCACCTTCAACAGCCGTACACACTGTTCGTCCCATGCGCCCAAGAGCGCCCACCACTGCCACTTTAATCGTCATGCTCCCAGCCTAGCGCCGCGGATGGTTCTCGCGGGTGAACTGACCACCTCGCGCAAGAACATGAATGGCGATGAGAGCGTTCTTTGTGCCTATATAGGCACAAAGAACGCTCTCATCGCCATTCGCGTAAACCGGGAGCCGCGACGCCGTCGTCGTTAACGAACGGGCCCCACCGTCACGAGGGACCGGGGCTGCACAGCAAGCGAGCGAGCAATCTCGGTGATATCCGCGGCGGTGACCGCGCGCGCCTTGCGCAGCGACTCAGCCTGCGAGACCAGCGCACCACGAATCAGCTCGGCGTTCCCGAGACGATTCATATGGGCTCCGATGCGCTCGTTACCGAACACAATATCCGCACGGATACGGCGGTAGGCGGACTCCATCTCTTCCTCGCTCACACCGTCCCGAGCCAACTCGTCGAGGCACTCCCCTAGTAATTCGGCAACCGCCTCAGAATTCTCGATGGTGCAACCTGCGTACATGCCGAAGATGCCACCCTCGGGGAACCTGCTGGGGAAGGAGTAGGTCGAGTAGGCGAGGCCACGCTCCTCACGGATCTTCTGGAACAGACGCGAGGAGGTACCGCCGCCAAGAATCGCATTCATGGCAAAAAGTGCTGGACGCCGCTCATCGAAAAGGTCCACTCCGGGCATAGCGAGAATAACCGCGGACTGTTCAACCGGGCGCTCCAAGAACCGCGTCTCGGGCTCCGAGTAGTCAATATCCGCGGCGGTGCGGCGCCCGCTATGCTGCGCTGGACCGGACAGATCCCAACCACCAGCGTCCAAGTTCTCCATCACCTGCTCACAAAACGCCTCATGATCGACGGCACCGGCGGCCGTCACCACCAGCTCACTCGGGCGATACATCTGCGAGTAGTGCTCAAGCAGAGAAGAATTACGTAGGTTTGTCACTGACTCCCGAGTTCCACCTACCGGGCGGCCCAACGGGTGATCTCCAAAAATCATGGAGGTGATGTTCTCATGGGCGACGTCGGAGGCGTCGTCGTTATACATCGCGAGTTCCTCGAGAATGACCCCGCGCTCCATCTCCATATCCTCTTCGTTGAGGCGAGCGCCGGTCACCATATCGGTGAGCAACTCGAGAGCGTCCGGAAGATCTTGCTCGAACACGTGGCCGTAGTAGCAGGTGTACTGCTTGGCCGTGGCGGCGTTGAAATCGCCACCGAGGTAGTCAATTCTCTGCGCAATCTGTTTAGCTGAGCGCTTCGCCGTGCCCTTAAAAAGCAAGTGCTCCAGGAAGTGGGTGGAGCCTTCGGCTCCCGGCCCCTCGTCACGCGACCCCGCACCAACCCACAAACCGACGCTGGTGGAATGCTGATGGGGCATCTTTTCCGTCAAAACGCGCACGCCACCGGGTAAAACGGATCGTCGTAAGAGTTTTCCCTCTTCTTCCAGGCGCAAATCAACGCCAGAAAAATCGAGGTCTAGGGGCATCTCAGTGTAGTCAAGAGAATCGCTCACGATTCCAACATTAGATGAACGGGAAGGAAATAGGTGAAACAGCGTCCAACACCACCAAAATGACGAGGGCGGGAACCGGACCATGTCCAGTTCCCGCCCTTTCACACTATCAGGTTGCAATAACCCTCAGTTGTTAGCTCAGCATACCCGCTCAGCTCTCGCGACTCACTCGGAGTCGGAAGAACCCTCGGAGTCCGAGTGGGTGCGGCGGCGCTGACGCGAGCCACGGCGTGAACCGCGCTCGGAGCGCTCGCGGCGAGGACGACGCTCGGTCTGCTCCTCTTCCGCAGCAGGCTGCTCGGCGTTCTCTTCGCCCTCGACAACCGCGTGCAGCGAAATCTTGCCACGCGGATCGAGCTCGGAGATTTCCACCTCGACGCGATCGCCAACGTTAAGGACATCCTCAACATTCTCGACGCGCTTGCCACCGACGATGCGGCGGATCTGCGAGATGTGGAGCAGGCCGTCGCGGCCCGGAACGAGGGAGACGAAAGCACCGAAGGTGGTGGTCTTGACGACCGTACCCACGTAGCGCTCGCCCACCTCAGGCATCTGCGGGTTAGCGATGGCGTTGATGGCGCTGCGAGCGGCCTCGGCGGAGATGCCGTCGGTGGCGCCGATGAAGACAGTGCCGTCATCCTCGATGGAGATGTCCGCGCCAGTATCCTCCTGGATCTGGTTGATCATCTTGCCCTTGGGTCCGATGACCTCGCCGATCTTATCCACGGGGATCTTGACGGCGATGATGCGCGGTGCGGTCACTGCCATCTCGTCGGGGGAATCGATGGCCTCGTGCATGAGGTCAAGGATGGCCAGACGAGCGTCGCGGGCCTGGCCGAGAGCTGCATCGAGCACGGCGGCCGGGATACCGGCGAGCTTGGTGTCCAGTTGCAGGGCCGTCACGTAGTCGCGGGTACCGGCAACCTTGAAGTCCATATCGCCCAGGGCGTCCTCAGCACCGAGGATGTCGGTGAGAGCAACGTAGCGGGTCTCGCCATCAATGGTGTCCGACACCAGACCCATGGCGATACCGGCAACCGGAGCCTTGAGCGGCACACCGGCATTAAGCAGCGCGAGCGTGGATGCACACACGGAACCCATCGAGGAGGAGCCGTTCGAACCCATGGTCTCGGAGACCTGACGGATCGCGTAAGGGAACTCTTCGCGCTCGGGCAGCTGGGACTCGAGAGCGATCTCGGCGAGGTGGCCGTGGCCAATCTCGCGGCGCTTGGGCGAACCCACGCGGCCGGTCTCACCGGTGGAGTACGGCGGGAAGTTGTAGTGGTGGATGTAGCGCTTGCGGGTCACCGGGGAAAGGTTATCCAGCTGCTGCTCCATCTTGAGCATGTTGAGCGAGGTGACACCCAGGATCTGGGTCTCGCCGCGCTGGAAGAGAGCGGAGCCGTGCACGCGGGGCAGCACGCCAGCCTCAGCGGAGATCGAGCGGATCTCGGCCGGGGTGCGACCGTCCATACGAACGCCAGCGGTCAGCACGTGACGGCGCATAACCTTCTTGAAGTTAGCGTTGACTGCCAGAGCGAGGCTCTTCTCCTCCTCGGGGAACTGCTCGGCGAGCTCGGCCACCACGGCGGCGGTCAGCTCGTTGAGGGCGTCGTCACGCTCGGCCTTGGCAACAATGCCGAGGATGGGATCGAAACGATCGCCAACCTGAGCCTCAACGGCAGCGTACTGTTCCTCCGTGTAATCGGGGAAGAACGGGAAATCGCCAACGGGCTTCGCGCACTCGTCGATGAGCTTGAGCTGAGCCTCGCACAGGGTGCGAATGACCGGCTTGGCGGCCTCCAGGCCCTGGGCCACGACATCTTCGGTGGGCTTGGTGCCACCGGCCTTGATGACGTTGTCTGCATGCTCGGGAGCCGAAGCCTCAACCATCATGATGGCGACGTCGTCGCCCGAGAGACGGCCCGCAACGGACATGGAGAAGGTGGCGCGATCCACTTCGCTCCAGCGCGGGAAGGCAACCCACTCGCCGTCCACGAGGGCCATGCGGGTGCCGCCCACGGGGCCGTCGAACGGAAGGCCCGCGAGGGAGGTGGAAAGGGAGGCGGCGTTGATGGCGAGGACGTCGTACTGCTCATCCGGGTGGATGCTCATGACGGTGACGACAACCTGGACCTCGTTACGCATGCCCTTCTTGAAGGCGGGGCGCAACGGGCGGTCGATCTGGCGGGCGGCGAGGATGGCCTCGGTGCCCGGGCGGCCTTCGCGGCGGAAGAACGAGCCGGGGATACGGCCGGCGGCGTAGGAGCGCTCCTCCACGTCAACCGTCAGCGGGAAGAAGTCAAAATGCTCCTTCGGCGACTTGGACGCGGTGGTGGCGGAAAAGACGGTGGTTTCGCCGTCAAGGTAAGCAAGAGCTGCACCGTTCGCCTGACGGGCCAGCAGGCCGGTCTCGAAGCGGATGGTGCGGGTGCCAAAGCTGCCGTTGTCAATAACGGCTTCGCTGGTGTGAACGTCAGGACCCTCCACAGGGACCCCTTTCTTCTTCACTCCCGGACACGGCCGTCAGTTGAGATCCTCGGAGACCTGGGCTGAAACAACCTCATGGATCCGGAGATCTCAACCGAAGACCGGGCCTTCGGGATTTCTTCTGAACATCTCGTGGAGGCGGCGCCTCCGGATTACGGATGGGGGCCAAGCCCCCCCTATGGAGGCTGAGCCTCCGGACGGAAGCGAATGCTTCCTCATGCGGAGGGGTTAACCCCCGCTTTGAGGCCGGAACCTCAACGGTGTGAGGCCGCAGCCTCGACCATATGAGACATCACGCCTCATGATGGAAATACAACAGGCGGCCCGGGAGAAATATCCCGGGCCGCCTGTGATGTCATCGGCGCAGGCCGAGACGGGCGATAAGGGAGCGGTAACGCTCGATGTCTTCCTCAGCGAGGTAGGCAAGGAGACGCTTACGCTGACCAATCAGCAGCATGAGGCCACGACGCGAGTGGTGGTCATGCTTGTGGGTGCGGAAGTGCTCGGTCAGCTCTTTGATACGAGCTGAGAGCAGAGCCACCTGAACCTCGGGGGAACCGGTATCGCCCTCGTGCGTGGCGTATTCAGCAATGATCTGCTTCTTCTCTTCAGGCTTCAGAGCCATGATTCTCCTTCGAGGTCTCGTTGCACGGAGCACCGGGGCTTGTTCTCCCAGGCATGACACATCCGTGGCCGATCTGACGGCCCATAAAGTCTAGCACTTAGGCCCGGAACGCCAGCCTGCACCTTGTGTGAGCTTGCTTGCCTCGGCGTCCACCCACACGTGCCGAGTACTTATTCGGCGTCTACCTTTGCGGGATCCACCCGCCCGGCCGTTGGCACTCCAAGAACTACCGCGGTGTTGCGGAGATCTTCGTCCATCTGCTTGAGCAACTGCTCGACCGAATTGAAAGCAAGCATCGGCCGCAGCCGCTCTACAAAATCCACCGCCACGTGTTCGCCGTAGAGGTTGAGATCCGACCTGCCTAACACGTGCGCCTCGACGGTCCGTTCCACGCCATCAAACTGCGGATTCGTCCCCACCGAGATGGCGGAGGGCAGGTACTCCACAGCGCTTGTGCCGGGAACGTTCCGTACCAACCAGCCCGCGTAGACGCCATCTGCTGGCACTTCCCCGAGGGACTCGCCCTTGAGGTTGGCGGTGGGGAAACCCAGGTCGCGGCCCCGTTGGAAACCATGGACCACTTCACCGCGCAGGCGATGCGCACGCCCGAGAATCTGCGCTACCTGCGCCACATCCCCAAGCTCCAGCAGTTCCCGAATCCACGTGGAGGACCAGCGGCGGCCCAGATTGTCCCCAAGATCGTCAAGGAGGACGACGTCGAAGCCCAGTTCGCGTCCGAATTCGACCAGCAGGTCGCCGTCGCCGGCATTGTTTTTGCCGAAACGGACATCTTCACCCACCACGACAACTCCCGCATGCAGTTCGCCCAACAGCTGTTTCTCCACAAATTCACGGGCGGTGGCCTGCGCGTAGTCAAGCGTGTAGTTCTGCACGTAGACGGCATCGATACCCGCCGCGGCAAGACGATCAATGCGGTCATCAACCGTGGCTACGAGGCGGATGGGACGCTCCGGATGATGCACGATCGCGGGATGTGGATCGAAGGTCAGCGCGACGGACATGAGGCCCCGCTCGCGCGCCTGATGAACCGTCTCCGCCAGCACCGCGTGATGCCCGCGATGCACCCCATCAAAGACTCCCACCGTCACGACTGTCCGGCTGAGACCAGCGGGAATATCCTCCGGCGTGCGCCAGATCTGGATCCGGGTCACTTGGCGGAGCGGAGGCCGAGGTTGAGTCGCCCTGCGGAGAGGTCAGCAAAACCTTCCGCCTTGCGCTCCTGGGCCGCAGGCGAATCCGTGTGCCGGGCGGGCCCGCCCGCAGATCGCTTGCCATGCCCTCCACCACAGGCGCCTCCGCATCCGCAGGTGGACTTTTCTTCTGTCACGTTCTGGTTCTCACTCACGCGGTACAGCCTACCGCGCGTCGCTCGATCCGTCCTGTCGGCGCAGTGCCACACTAGCGGCGACAATCGCCACAATCCCAGCAATCGGCACACCCCAGGTGAATACCTTGTTGTTCAGTAGCGACGACCTCGGCACCGTTGTTTTCTCCGGAACCGTCGACTCTGGTGTGGTCGGCTCGGAGCTGGGCGGCGCCGTCGTCGTCAAGGTTTCTGATGGATTCGGAGTGCCGTCCGTGAGGTAAATGGGCCCTTCCTCAGTCTCACCCGGGGTTTCAACCTTGAAGGAGAAGTCCTGGGTCACCTGGCCTCTGTCGTATGGTCCCCAGAGGCTCACCGCAATGTAGTAGGACCCATCAAGATTCACCTCGCGGGAGGTCGCGCGAAGCACTTCCTTGGTGCCACCACGCACGTCGGCGCTCTCATTACCGCCCGGCGCGCTCCAGGTCTTCACCTCTCTGCCCAGTTCCCTGCGCAGAGGATCGTAGAGGTTGACGCGGAAGTTTATGGCATAGTGCTTGTCCATACCTTCGACATCATTCCGCTGGAAACGGTAGGCCAGCTGTTGCCCCCATGTCGCGGGAACCTTGAAGTAAAGGAACTCCCCCGAGACGATGGTGCTCGAATATGTCTGCCCCGCGGTGATTTCAGTGGCGGAGTTGAACGATGGTCCCCCGATGGTCTCAGCGGCGGTGCCATCAAGAGCGGGCGCCTCGGGAAGGCCGCGCTCCTCGGGTTCAGCAACATGCGAAATATCCGACGGCGGCTCATAGCGCACAAGGATCTCCGTAGCCATGGGGCTGGTGTAGTACAGCTGGTCATCGCGGGTGATCTTAATAATGGCCTCGTCCTCGCAATCAGGCGTGATCGAGGCAATGAGAGGTTCATTCATGAGATCGACCCACATTGTGAAGTCCTGGTCGGATTCACACGAGTCGCCATCTGGCGTCACCGCCTCCAGAACAATCTTCGCCGTGGAACCGGAATCGTCCTCGGAAGAATGGATATCAACAACTCCCGTAGCCGTCACGTGCGGCGTCCATCCCTGAGGCGGCTTAATGCGGTAGTAGCGCGAGGTCACCTCATCTTCGGACACAGCGGGGAACGTATCCACCCACTGGCCCGGCGTCAGCAAAGGGATGTTCGTTGCCGACCGGGAGTTCGCGCCGGTCACCGGCTTACCGACGACGTCGTAGCCTTGGAGCGCCCACTCAACCTTCTGTTCGAGCGCCTCACCTAGTTGCCCGGCATCGTTAGCGTCAGAATACGTACCGCCGGTGGCCTCGGCGATGCAGCTGAGATCGGCCCGCGCGGCGTCGTCCACCTTAAAACCCACCGTGTGCACGGTGAGGTCCACGCCGTCCTGGGCAAGTTCCTTGGCCACCTCGCAGGGTGGCGGAGGCGCACATGTGTCCTCCCCGTCACTGACAAGGACAATGGCTCGCGGCCCTTCTTGCGGGAGCCCCTTAGCGGCAGTGCGTAACGCCTCCCCGATCGGCGTGTAACCCGACGCTTCGATCCCATCGACGATGGAAAGGAACTTCTTGGAGTTGACGGGCCCCACGGGCACCAGCGTGGTGACGTCCTTGCAGCCTGCCGCCAACTCCGCATCAGAACTGCCCGTCCCGTTGCCGTAGACCATGAGGCCGAGCTCCGCGGAGGAGGGAAGTCCAGAAACCATGTCGTGGATCGCGCTCTTGGCCGCATCTATACGAAGCCCAGGGGCATCATCCTCCAGCATTGAGCCGGACGCATCGAGAATGATCATGGTTGGCGTTGTTGTTGTATCGTCGGTGGTCTGCGCGACCGCTGTACTTGAGATCGTCGTGAAGATGAGCGCTGCTGTGGCCACTCGTACGGCATGAGCGCCGAGTCTGGATGACATCTGATCTCCCTTCCCGTATGGTTGCAATTGCAAACTATCATGCAAGTATTCGCAGATGCAAACTTTCGGAGGATAGCTCTATGACTCACGCGTCAACAAACGCCCAAGTGGACCTTTACGGAGCCACCTGGGCGACGCGTTTTCAGGCTCTTCGTTCCGCCTACGGGCTCTCACAACGATCCCTGGCGGCAACAGTCGGACTGAGTGCTCCTATGGTTAGCCAACTCGTCAGCGGACAACGTGTGAAGATTTCCAACCCTTCAGTCCTTGCCCGTATCGTGCGTCTTGAAGAATGCCTGAGCGACCCGGAAGTTGTCGCAGGCGATCAAGGCGCCATTGCAGCAGTTCTTGAGTCGGTGGTGTCGTCAACACCCGTCTTGAGGACGACGTCGACACCCACGGAATCGGAACGAGACGCCGCCGTACGCTGGCTCGCAACCAACACCGAGAATGCCGATTTGGAGGCGCTCGCCGCGCTCGCCCACTCGCGCGGCTCGGAGGCAGTAGCCGCGGCCCTCAACGACGCAGCTCACCTGGACCCCGCACGCTCGCGATGGACCTGATCGGCGCTCGTTTCGAGCTGCGCGAACCCATCGCCAGCGGCGGCACAAGTACAGTGTGGCGGGCTTATGACCACGAACTCGGCATCGAATGCGCCGCGAAGGTTTTACGTATGCGCGATGCTGGAGGGCTTATGCGCTTCGCACGCGAGCAGTCTCGTCGGCTCGAAGGACACCACGTCGTCGCCCCTTACGCATGGGTAGCCGACGACGGCACCGCGCTGATCGCCTTCGAACTTATGACGGGAGGATCACTGCGCACGCTCATCGGCGATTACGGTCCGCTTGCGGATGCCACAATTGTGACAATTCTTGACCAGCTCCTTGACGCACTGGATAACGTGCACAGCGCGGGAATTGTGCACCGAGATGTGAAACCCGCGAACGTCCTCTTGCGCGCCACCGGTGACGGGCCGATCGACGTTGCCCTCGCTGACTTTGGGATTGCCATCGCCTTCACCGACGCCCGTCTCACCATCGCGGGAACGGTGATCGGTACCCCCGGCTACATGCCACCCGAAGTCCTCCGCGGCGAGGCTGCACCGGAAGAATCTCACGATCTTTTCGCTTTGGGGTGCACGGCTGTGGCGCTTGTACTGGGACACGAAAATGGTATGCCGGAAGAAGCCACGACGCTCATCGAGGATCCGGTGTTGGCTCGTGTGTTGCGCGCTCTGACGGCGGTTGATCCACAGTCGCGTCCCGCGAATATACAAGAAGCGCGGCGGCTACTTATCGGGGCCGTGCGCAATCCCTTGCCGCGCGACCGCGACGGCGAATCGATCACCGTGTTCGATCAGATCGGACCGGGTGAGAGCGATGTAGCCGGTGTCGAAACCCTTCCGATACCCGATCCTCAGGAGCGCGCCCAGAATCCCAAGGAACCTCGGCAAATGCACTCAATGGGGGCCGAGCCCGCGTCTTGGCCTGTAATCGCGGGTGTCGATAGTGGCCAACATTCCCCGGTTGTCCGTCAGCCAATGCCGGCATCAATCCGATTACCACGTTCGTTGCTCGCTGCCACAACACTCGCGGTAGCAGGAATCATCTCGTTCGTTGTCTGGAATGGAAGCCAGGAAGGAAATCCCGTGACTCCAACTGATGGTGTCACTGAAACTTTGGCTCCGGGCGAGACTCAGGGACCGACCGAGGTCGGAAGACCGAGCGCCACTCCCACAGTTCCGAAAGAAAATGCGCCTAACGTTGGCGATACGTGCACATGGTTGACCGAAGGCGATATGGAGATCGCCCAGTCCGGCGTGGAGATTCAGTGCCGCCTCGAGGATGGCGAGTATGTATGGCGGGCACCCTGAGTATGGGCGATAGGTTCCCTGAGATCTAGATCCTCGCCGGGAACGAGAGCGTGCACCGTGCCATAGCCGGCTACAGAACGCCGCGATACCCACTGAGGATTCTGACCTCATCTCAGGAGAGTAGTAGATCCGGTTTGAGCATGCCCGAACGCGGGCACACGAGTGCGATGACATTCCCTTCGCACATAGCGGCGGCGACGCGCTTGCCCTCAGGATTCTTGGGACCTTTTACAGCAGTAGCGCCGCTCTGATCCTCTGCAACAGACGTGCTTGCTGCGGAGATACTGCTCGCCGCAGCGCCGCTCACCGCCCCATATTCACGTTTCGCAATGAACTGACCGCGCCGCAACAGCTCGGCTTCGTCAGCGGTCACCTCGACCAGTGGGAACAGCCCACGGCACAGCTCAGTCAACCCCAGGATGGGAAGCTCCTCGCCACGCACATTGAACTCGTTGAGCTGAGCGATGGAGAGGGCCTGGGATTCGTCCCACTCCCCCACGCGTGTGCGGCGCAGCGCGGTGAGATGGGCCCCGGTCCCGAGCAGATCTCCGAGATCGCGGGCTAACGCGCGCACGTAGGTACCCGCGGAGCACTCCACATCGACATCAATATCGATAACGGAGGTCTCCACCACGACAGTACGACGCGGATTCCCCAGCATCCGGAACGCGCCGATAGTCACCGGACGGGCGTCAAGCTCCACGGCTTTGCCTTCACGCACCAATTCATAGGCACGCTTGCCGTTTACCTTGAGCGCGCTCACAGCGCTGGGCATCTGAAGAATCTCGCCCCGCAGCTGAGCCATTGCCGCCTCGATCATCTCGGGCCACGCCGCGGCATCCGCGCCCAGGGCCTCCGCACCCCTCAGCGCCGTCACCTCACCTTGCGCATCTTCGGTGGAGGTCTCCACTCCCAGACGCACGGTCGCGGTGTAGCGCTTACTCGTCCCGGTCACGTACTGCAACAGCTTCGTGGCCTTGCCGATCCCCACGCACAGCACACCGGTCGCCATCGGATCGAGGGTTCCCGCGTGCCCGACCTTGCGTGTGCCAGCCAAGTAACGCATGGCACCCACGATGTCGTGGCTGGTCACATTCTTATCCTTGTCCACCACAACGAGTCCGTCGCGAGGTGGGACACTTCTGTCGCGGGCGGGTCGGGTCAACTCGCCCCACGGCATGATGCGACGCGGCCGCCCCTCGGAGCGCTCAGAACGCTTCTTTGAGGGACGGCTCGCGGATACGTGCTGTTCCGGCATCAGGCGCGCGCGGCGTCGTCGTCGGACAAATCGTCGGCTACGGAATCATCAGACGAATCATCATCGGACACCGAATCTCCGGCGTCCACCAATTCATCGTCCACCAATTCATCGTCAGCCACCGAATCAGTGGCGTCAATCACATCTTCCGCCGCTTCGTCGTCGTTACGGTACGGATCCTCACCGGCGGCCCACTCGGCGCCCTCGGCAGCCTTCGCAATCTGTTGATCACGGAAGCGCGCGGCAACCAAGGCATCTTCGAAGGAGCGCGCCGTCTCTGGGAGGGCGTCGGCCACGAACTCAAGGCTCGGCGTCAGACGCAATCCAAGCTGCTGCCCCACCTGCGAACGGAGGAAACCCTTCGCAGACGCCAAGCCACGTCCGGCCTCCGCCAACTTCTTGGCCCCTCCGTACACCGTGTAAAAAATCGTTGCATGCTGGAGATCCCCGCTGACACGGACGTCAGTGATGGTCACCATGTCGAGTCGCGGATCCTTAAGACGGGTCGTTACCAGCGAGGCGACGATTTCGTGGATCCGCTCAGATACCTTCGCGGCGCGTGGGTTAGGCATAATGCCACCTTTCAGGTTAAGAGATCACGCCAATAGGTCGTGGCCTCCTGCGGATGTCACGGCCGAACCTATCGGCGCAACCTCTATAGGGATCGGCGGGCCCCACAAAGGTAGCCCGCCGATCTACTCTAGTTCAAGAGACTACACGCGCATTAGTCGCGCGGCTTCTCCTGCATCTCGAAGGTCTCGATAATATCGCCCTCCTGGATATCCTTGTATCCCAGGGTAATACCGCACTCGTAGCCCTCACGGACTTCGGTGACATCGTCCTTCTCGCGGCGCAGCGAGGCGATCTCCAACTCGGGAGCGAGCACCACGCCGTCGCGCACCAGGCGGGCCTTGGTGCCACGCTTGATGGTGCCGGAACGAATGA
>RRZT010310090.1_pt1 | contig 16764 bp, 13 predicted proteins | sample 2165551 | NCBI WGS metagenome assembly RRZT01 (sample SAMN10456910, study PRJNA506462) | wastewater metagenome | biome: wastewater; feature: sludge; material: wastewater sludge; isolation source: wastewater sludge with Escherichia coli K12::gfp cells carrying plasmid... | place: USA: Moscow, Idaho...
ACCTTCTCGACGAGTCGTGGCTGGGGATCAACGGGATGGATCTCAACATAGCTTGCCATTGTCACTCCTCTTTATCCTCGTCCTCGCCACCCACGTGTGTGCCGGGAAGCAAGAGCTGCGGATTGTTCAGTTGGTGAGAACTCTGGATGCCAGAATTCTGTACGGCGGTTATGGTGCTCAGCAGCCCAGAGACTCGCACCTGCTCCGCGTATCTCGTACAATCTGAGCCTATCCAATTGTGAACGGAGATGTGGTGGAGACTAAGGATCCGCTTGAAGCAGCTGCTGAGGCACTAGCTGACGAAGGCTACGAGAACGTCACGGAAGAGTTCGATCTGAGTGCCGTGGACGTGCTGACGCGCTGGGTGGCGGCCACCGCGATGGAGAAGGTGCGCGGGCGTAAGTACACCGATGCGGAAATCCAAGCAGCGCGCACGCTCGCAGATTTGCTGTAACGACGACGGCGCGGCTCGCCTCGCTGGTTTGCCCGGATAGTTATCTTCTGGGTGACAACTGCCCGGCCCTCACGAAGAGGCCATGACTCCATGGATAGGTGACACCTGTGAACCGTAACTTCTCCACAAAGTCGTTGCCTCCATGAGCTACGGTCACCTAGCTCACCCGATGTAGCCAACGAACAGGTGCACCGGCGCCGGCGTACCGGAAGGGCTCCAGTTCGTCATCCCATGCTTGCCCGAGGGCCAGGTCAACGAGTTTGCGAAGTTCTGCGGGGTTTCCGTCGGAACGCTCAATGGCCGAACGAATACGGTTTTCTGGAACGACGACGTTGCCAGCCAAGTCTGTTTGCGCGTAAAAGATGCCGAGCGCCGGGGTTGCGGACCAGCGCCCGCCCTCGCTCACCGGTGTGGGATCCTCTGTGATCTCATAACGCAGATGCTCCCATCCGCGAATGCTGGTGGCGAGCAGGGCACCCATGCCGATATCCCCGGTCCACGAGAACTCCGCGCGATTCATTCCCGCCATCGCCGGTTGGCCGGTCCAATCGAAGTGAACCTCATACCCGAGCACGTTTGTTAACGCCCACTCCACGTGCTTCTGCAGAGGGGGCGTCACTGAGTGAATAAATATGACACCGTTGGTGGTGTATTTAGTGCTCATGGCGTTCTCCTGCGGATGGGTAACTTTCCCCTTGTCACCCCGGATCGCAAGACACCATCACTGTGCCACAGCCGGCGGGTGAAATCCAGTGCGTATCTCACCGTGAGGCAGCGAAGGCTCGAAGCGCTGCCTGGCGTTCCATACCTTCTAGCACGTTAAGGTACAGCTGACCATTGAGATGGCCTACCTCATGCTGGATACAACGTGCGAGCCTCTCTGTACCCTCGACTACCTTGGGGTTGCCATCAAGATCAATGCCTTCGGCTCTCGCATACGTCGCACGCGGCGCAGCAAAACTGTAGCCGGGAACCGAGAGGCACCCCTCGGGAACATGCTGAAGCTCCTCGGAGAGTTCCACGATGACGGGGTTGAGAATGTAATCGACGGTATCACCCAGATGCCAAGAAAAGGCCCGTAACGATACTCCAATTTGGTTTGCCGCAAGCCCGGTACGCCCCGGATCGTTGACGTTCTCCAGGAGATCCTCGACAAGCTGATGGATGTCAGGCGTGATCTCCCGGATCTCTTCGCATCGGATGCTGAGCATGGGATCGCCGATACGGCGCAGCTCGCGAAAGGCCATGGGAGTCTCTAAAGGTCGCGTATCGCGCGCATCGCCTGCTTGCGAAGCGAACGCTCGAGGCGGTCAATATAAAGATGGCCGTCAAGATGATCGACTTCGTGCTGAATACAGCGGCCCATGAGGGCTTCTCCCTCAACAACCTTCTTCTTACCATCCAGATCAATACCCTCGGCCCGCGCGTACCATGCACGCTTCGTGGGGAACCAAAGTTCTGGCACCGAAAGGCAACCTTCATCGCCATCCTGGTACTCATCCTCGGAGAGTTCCACGATGACCGGGTTGAGGATGTAATCAATCTCGCCATCAATATTCCACGAGAACGCACGCAAGGAGACGCCAATCTGGTTGGCGGCGAGACCAGCGCGGCCTTCGTCGTTGACATTCTCCAGAAGGTCTTCAACCAAGCTACGGACGCCGGGAGTAATCTCCTTGATCGGTGCGCACGGGGTGCGGAGAACCGGATCTCCTACAATACGAATCTCGCGAAAAGCCATGGAGCAATTCTCTCACACCGAAGCAGCCACAATGAGCACGAGGAGGCACGCCACATACGAGAAAGGCCCGGAATTACTTCCGGGCCTTCGCTGGCTCCCGCGGTTGGACTCGAACCAACAACCGTTCGATTAACAGTCGAATGCTCTGCCATTGAGCTACGCGGGAATGGCAACGGATAAAACAATAGCAGAGTTTTTCGCCGCTGCAAATTCGCCGACGACGGCGCCCTCTCACCTTCGCTGCAGGTACTCTACTAGTCAGAAATCCCCGTCACGTCGCGCAAAGATGCTTCTAGCTCCTCGACCCGTTCAGCGTCTGCGGGACCTGATCTGCCATCGATGATCACCTGTGTGAAGAGACTCTCATCGCGGGCCCTGCGCACCAATCCTCGTGCCCGCGCTCCAGACGGCAATTCAGCGTGCTCTTGGTAGAAGATCGAACGGTCGAGGCGCTCGCGAATCACCCACGAGATTTTCTGCTTCTCCCCCTCGGCGAAGGTGATCGTCCACTCGGGCCGCCCATCCACAAATGCAAACGTGATGGTGCGCGCACCCTCGTTCCACGACGCACCTTCGAAATCAAACCACTCGTAGGTAACCGGTTCTTCGGTCGCGCCCGCTCCACCCTGTTCATCCGGCATTGCTTCAGTAGGCGCATAGACGAGACGGTCCGCAAACGGAACGATCCACGCGCCGTCGTCGAGGAGAGCGAAATCGATGGGATGACCACCCAGCCGTGCCACAGGTGCGGGAAGCTTTCGTCCAAAGATCATAGGTGCACTTCTTCCCGATCGACGCCATATACCTGCTGGTCATAAGCGTGTCCAGCATCAAGCACGATACTGTGAGCGGGGAACTCAATAGCCTGCGAATCGTCTTTAGATTGCGCCATGTTCTTACCCGCGAAGAAGCCCAAAATCATGATGATGATGCCAGCGACAATCATGAACTTGACGCGCTTCTTCTGAACCGCCTCCATGTATGCGATGTCCTCGGGTGTCAGGCCGGTGCTTGTTGTCGCGGGGGTCGAATCTCCGGGCGCCGAATCCGTCGTCGTCGAATCTGACGAAACGGAATCGGAGTTCGCATCTGGGCGATCCTCGTCGTAAGCCATGTATTCCTCCATTCGATATCTGCCCCTCAGCCTACCGGGCCGCGAGCGCACACTGCACCACAGAACCTGCTCGGCAATCCAGAAAAGATCAGGCCACTGACAGAACATTTGGAGAGAAAACTCCCTTAGCGGTGCGAAGAAGTCCAACTTTGGCGCGAAACCGCCTAGGCTTAACCCATGCGATTTGTACGTCTGACTGCCGATGCCTATGCAACATTCATGAGCACCGTCGAACGCCAGTTCGTCCCCCAGATGCCCGAGTATGGCCTTGCTCGCCAAACTGACGGGCACGAGGTGGAGTACGTGGGCGTAGTTGACGGGCCAACGGAGGACTCTGAGAAGGTCATCGGAGCCGGGCTGCTGCTCTTCCAGCCGTGGAAGAAGTTCTTCCAGCGTGGCCTCATGAACTATGGCCCCACACTCGACTGGGAAAACAAGGAGCTGGTGAATTTCTTCTTCACCGAGCTGACGGCCTTCCTGCGCAAGAACCATCCCAAGGTGCTTGCTGTGAGCATCTGCCCTCTTGTGCCCAAGAACTTCTACGAGGACATCCACGTGGTCGAGAAGTCCAAGCTCGGCGAGGATGTCGATATCCAGTTCCGATCGCTCGGCATGACTCGCATCGACAAGGAGTTCTACGAGCAGCCGGATATTCAGATCCGTTACATCTATACGAAGAACATCGCCGGGATGAGCTTCGAGGAAGCCACCGCCACACTGAGCAAGGGGCTGCGCCGTCGCTTCCACAACGAGGGTCGATACGGTGTCGAGGTGCGTTTCCTGCCGCCCGAGGAGTTCGACGTATTTGAGCAGCTTCACGAGTCGACGGCCGAGCGTACCAAGATGGCTGGAATCACCAGTTCGTCGGAAAACCTGTACCGCAACCTCATGAAGGAGCTCGGGCCCGAGCGCGCATTCCTCTCCGTTGCCTACCTTTCCCCCGTGCGCTACCTCGAACAGATTCGCGCCGAGCGCGAGGAGCTGAAGGAACGCCTCGCGGTACTGGAGGCTCGCAGGCCCACAAAGGCCCGCGACCGCGACATCGACCAGGTGAACAAGCGCTTCCCCCTCCTCGACGAGCAGGAGGCCACCGCGCAGCAAACACTCGACGAATACGGCGACAACATCCCCTTCAACAGCGCCCTGTCCTTCGTGGCTGGTAAGGAGATCATCCTGCTGCTCGGCGGCATGGACAAGCGTTTTAACTCCTACGGTCGTGACTACCCCGTTGAGCGCGCCATGTTCAAACTGGCTTGCGACATGGGCTTGGAGGTCTACAACACCTTCGGTGTCTCCGGAGTGTTTGACGAAACTGCGGTGGATGCTCCGGTTCTCGCCTTCAAGCGCTGGCTGAACGGGAATGTCGAAGAGTTCATCGGCACCTACGTGCTGCCGATTCACCCGCGGCTCGCCAAGCAGCTGGGCGCGATCTCCTAAGCTGGATCCACACTGTCTCATCGACGGTACGGAAGATTAAGTAAGACGACGACGGCCCGGGGTTACCTTGCGGGCCGTCGTCGCCTTATCTCACCACTCTGTCGCGTTGGAAATCCGCCCTACCCCACCGCGTTCAACGCCGACGCGAGGCACTTACGCAGGGGAATATCGTAGGTTCCCACGTATTCTTCGACATCGCCATTAAACTGGCGTTTGAAATGCAGCACGCCGGCGTCCGAGGCATCCGAGGTGAAATCTCCGGTGATACCAAACATGTTGTACCAGCGAACATCGCGTTCCAACGCCCACTCGATCATCGCCCGATGGATGAGGTAGATGCCGGAGTAACTCTGGAACTGTGCGTAGGAGCCGGAAATCAAATAGACGAGTTCATGGGGCGAATGGACGAAGAGACTTGCGGACAGGACGACGTCGTCGCCATATTCGGAGCGGATTGCTTCCGTCTCGTTCGCACGCCGGTCCAATACCTCGACTCGAGAGCGCAGCTCTTTTAACCTGTTGCGTTGCTTCTTGCCCAGGTGGCGATCCTGCTCATGGGCAGCGCGTTCTAGAGCCTCCAAGGTCGCAATTTCGGCGGTGACCAGTTCACGCTCCTCGGCGATCTGACCGAGAGCATCGGGACAGCTAAGGATGGCCGCCGGAAGGAGCACGCCCTCGGGACCCATACGCGCCATGAGATCGCGATAGTAGGACATCATAGCTGGGGCAACCCTCTCCATCGCCGTGCGTTCGGCGGTGTGGGTCATAACGTTCTCGAGGATATGGAAGTCCTCGGGGCCAAGGAACTTGACCGTGACCCCGTTGGCTCCCGCTTTCCGGAATGCGGTGCGCACGGTCTGGTGGCACGAAGCGACGGCGGCGTCATAATCCATCGATGCAAGATCCTTGACGTACGCGAAACGCACCTGGATATCCGACGACTCGTAAAACTCCTTCGTCACGCGCTCCGCCCCAAGATCCTCCATCACGGTCTCGAAGAAACCAGCATTCTCGTTTGTCTTGATCGGGCTGATATCACGGTACTCGCGGCGCTTGAGCAGCGGGTTAACACGCAGCGTCAGAACCTTCCGGTCCCGTTCCACCCAGGAAATGAGGTGCTCGAAGAAGCTGCGAACCAGATCCCTATCATTCCAATCAATGACCGGACCATAAGGTACAACCGCTCGACGAAATAGCTTCTTCCAGGGCTGATAAACAATCGTTGCCACGCCTCTGACGTCGCCATTGTGTACAAGCCCTACTCGCTCGACCGTAAATCCCTCGGCCTCCCGAACATCACCGTATACGGGCAACTGGGTATAGAAACACCTTTCTTGTGCCGCAACGAATGCCTGATAGTCCTGGTCTGAGAGCCGAGTGAAGTCCATGAGAACAGATTCTTCACTATCGTCCCGACTTGCGCAAAGGAGGCTCCCCACATATGAGGAGAGTCTTAGAGGAGACTTATTGTGTTCACAGCTTACGCTTAAGATTCGGCCCGGAAGCTCCTTGAAATCTCCAACGAGGCCCCTAAAAACCTGACTCCGTTGGCTGAGGGTAGAACGCCCGCATCTGACGCCATTGGTTGAGGAGATTAATAAGGCGGTAGATGGTTCGCTTGAGGTGGCGGTCCTTCGCATAGGCGAGTGGATTGACGGCACCACGCTTCCGGTGCACCCGCTTGACGTGCCTGTAGAGATCCTTGTCTCGCAGGTAGGTGCGGTTGGCGAGACACATAGGGACAACAGTGTAGATACCGTCCGCGCCGTTCGTCTGGTACGGCGCGGCCTGCCCCTCCATATCCGCAAGCATCGCCTTCGCCAGGTCAATCCCGCCCACTTTAAGGTAGTAGTGGCCGCGCCCAATACGCGGGTTGAGGTCAAGCCAGTACGCTGTGCCGGTGCGCGGGTCGATCTTCACGTCCATGGAGAAGAAGCCGCGCATGCCCGCGGCACGTACGATCTTCTGCGCTTGCGCGATCAGTTCGTCGTTACGTTGAACGAGGATCATCGCCGCGTTACCGATAACCTCCGGCTGATGTAGACCAAGGAGCACGCGCCCAGAACCCGTCGCGGTGATCTCGCCGTGCGAATCGACGTAGCCGTTGACGACCCATTGCGTGGTGTCGTCACCGGGGATAAGCTCCTGCACGATAAGGCAAATCGGAACCCCGTTGGCGTGCCACGCGGTAAAGGTTGCGAGAGCTTCGTCAAGGGTGTCAATGGGCATTGCTTTGCGCAACCCCTGGTGATGATACGTAGTCAGTTCAGCGCCATCTTCCGGTTTGACGACGACGGGGAACGTCACCTTCTCCAGATTCTCCCGCCAGGTCTCCGGCTGAGAAAGATCCACCGAGGTGCGTCCGGGAACCGGGAAATCAAGGGATGCAATGAGTTCTGCCATCGCACGCTTCGAGTTCGCCGTTTCTACCGCGGACGCCGGAGCGTAAGGAAGGAACCAGCGGTCTTCTAGTTCCGCGCGGTGGCGCGAGACGAAGTCCACGCCCTCATCAGAGTTGATACATAGCACGAGCCGCTCGTCCGGATGCTCCGCCGCAATCTGGTGGAGCAGTGCAATGAACTTCTCCTCCACATTGACGGTACCTAATGGGATCATCTGTGTATCGAAAATGCTTGAGTCATTGATGGGGCCGCGACGGATCTCGGTCACCACGAGAGAACGAACTCCGATGGCCTCATGGAAGATCCTCGCAAAGGCATAGTCGGCGATATCGAAGCCGAAGATCACCGGAAGGATGGGGTTATTGTTCTTGCTCATGTGGGTCCTCACTTATAAATCCCGAACCTGCGCAGGATACCTCGCATAGGTGCCTCCAGCGAGGAGACTTCCTCCATCCGTAGCAGCTTCATCAATCCGAAGTAGATGAGGCTGAGGATAGGAGTGAGGAGGGCGACAGCGACGATGGACAGAAGGACATTGGCGTCGAGGTGCCAGGCGGCCATGAGCGGCTTCATGAGGAAGAATCCGACGACCGTGGTTACTACACTCACCGCAATGAGCTGGAGATGCACGCGCAGCAGGCGCTTACCATCAACGCCGCCCATACGCTGACGAAGGAAGTGTGCGAGGAGGAAGACGGACAGGATATTGGTCAATGAACTGACCAGTCCAATGCCAATAACAATGAGGCGCGGCGGTAGGAATCCACACAGGGCGAATCCGACGAGGCCAAGGATTTGGAAGGGAAGGTTAATCCAGAAGGCACCGCGGGTGTCCTCAAAGGCATAGTAGGCACGATCCAGCACGTTGACCGCGCCAATTCCCACAAGTCCGATAACCATCGCGATCAGCGAATACGACAGTGTCATCACCTCGGCCGGCGAGATCGTCAACGCAAGCACCCGAGAGATCGGAACCGCAAGGACAACCATGAGGACCGTACACAGCGCCATGAGCGTGGAGACCATACGCAGTGTCTTGGAAGTATCACGACGCATAGCGTCCATATTGCCGTCCGCCGCGTGCCGGGAGAGCCGCGTGAACATGGCGGTGGCAATCGACACCACGATGAGCGAGGTGGGGATTGTATAGATCGTGTATGCGGTGGAGTACACGGCGTTTCCCGCAACCTCAACGAGAGGAATACCCAATTGCTCCGCCCGATCAGTCGCTCCCGCGGCGGCGTTGGACAACGCCATCGTCGGGATCATCCCTGTAATCATCGAAAGCAGCACCCACCACGAGGCGCGGCCAGCAGAGCTCAACCCCGAGTTACGCCACTTGAAGTCGAGACGGAACTTAATTCCCAGAGTGCGCATGGGCCACAAAAGAATGACGGCCTGCACCACAATACCGAGCGTCGAAACGCCACCAAGCAGAGCGATACGATCCGCGGTCCAGATACTCGCGTCGGCCGCCGTCGTCTCATCAAATCGTCCGTAGATCCACAGCATCGCCAGCATGCCCACGATGGCGACAACGTTATTGAGCGCCGGCGCCCACATATAGGGCCCGAAGTTCTCTCTCGCGTTGAGGATCTGGCCCAGCACCGTATACAACCCGTAAAAGAAGATCTGGGGTAGACACCAGTAGGCAAAGGCCACGGTGAGCGAGTACCACTCCGGAGACATCGTTGCCGCAAACATCTTGACCACCACGGGGGCGGCGAGCGTGATGAGGAGTGTAGCGCCACCGAGGAAGACGATAGCCAAGGTGAGAAGCTTGTTGATGAAGGCGGCGCCGTCGTCGTCCGATTGCTTGGTAGCGCGCACAATCGCAGGCACCAGAACCGCATTGACGAGTCCGCCCACGATGATCATGTAGATGAGGTTGGGCAGCTTGTTGGCCACGTCGAAGGCGTTGGCAGCGGGTGACGTCATGCCGACGACGGCCGCCAACAGAATCGGCGATCGCACCAGGCCGAGGAAGCGCGAGAAGAAGGTCCCCAAGAACATGACGAAGGAGGAGCGGGCGATACTTGCCTTCGCGGTGGGCGTCTCCGCTTGAGATTCTTCCTCGCCCCGAGACTCCTCGGGTGCGGGGACCTCGACAGGTGAGAGCGGGACGCCGTCGATATCCCGAACAGCGTCCACACGTGTATCCGTATCGATCGCGTTCACACCGTTGGCTGTAGTTCCCACAGGCATCGGGGTGTGGATGTGCGCGGACTCCCACCTGTCGTAGCGGGGGCCCCAACCGGAACCGTCCGCAAAATGGCGGCCTAAAGGTCTCTTTGGACGAAATGGCATGGTCCGATCGTAACGCTTTGACACCCAAGATACGGGTGAGCGCGCTTTGCTTCACATTGAGATGGGCCACTCCACAGCGGTTCTACCCCGCCGCGCGCTCCTCCTCAAGGATCTTGATGAGGGCCTCGCGACGCTCGGCCTGGATGCGGGGATCGGGAACCGGCAGCGAGGCGATGAGCCGCTTAGTGTAGGAACGCTGCGGGTTCTGCAGCACCTCCCATCCCCTGCCGGACTCCAGCATCTCGCCGCGGTAGAGCACACCGACGCGATGCGCCAACATATCCACCACCGCAAGATCGTGGGTGATGAAGAGGCAGGCAAAACCAAACTCCTTCTGCAAATCCTTGAAGAGCGCGAGCACCTTCGCCTGCACGGAAACGTCCAGGGCGGAGGTCGGCTCATCAGCGATAAGCAGCTTCGGGTTGAGTGCCAGGGCCCGAGCGAAGGAGATACGCTGACGCTGACCACCCGAGAGCTCATGCGGGAAGCGCGCGGCGTAGGAGGCGGGCAGCTGGACAGCCTCCAGCAGCTCGGCAACCCGCGCGCGGCGCGCAGCCGCATTCATGTCCGGGCGGTGAATGTCCAGCGGCTCGCTGATGGCATCGCCAATCGTCTGCTGTGGGTCGAAACTCGTCGCCGGATCCTGGAAGACGAAGCCAATGTCCTTGCGCAGCGGACGGAACTTGCGCTCCTTGAACCCCTTCATCTCCAGGCCGAGAACCTTGAGCGATCCACCAGTCACTTCCTCCAGGCCCGCCATGGCGCGCCCGATGGTGGTCTTGCCCGAACCGGACTCCCCCACCAGGCCAAAGACCTCGCCCTCGTGAATCGTCAGATCTACACCGCGCACCGCCTGGAATGCCGGGCTGCCGAGGCGCCCAGGATAGGTGACGCGCATGCCGCGCGCCTCCACAATCGCGGGCCGCGCATCAATCTCAGCGAGGTCACGCTCAGTCAGATTCACCGACGCCGAATGGTGCCCCAGATGCGGCACCGCGGCGAGAAGCTGCTTCGTATACTCCTGCACCGGGGCATAGAAAAGTTCCTCGGCAGGAGCCCGCTCGATAATTTGGCCCTTATACATGACAGCCACCGAGTCGGCCAGATCGGCCACCACGCCCATGTTGTGGGTAATGAGGAGGATCGAGGTGTTGTACTCGTCGCGTATGGACCGCAGCAACGCCAGAATCTCGGCTTGAACGGTGACGTCGAGCGCCGTCGTCGGCTCGTCGGCGATGATGAGGTCCGCGCCCATCGCGAGCGCCATGGCGATCACGATGCGCTGCTTTTGCCCACCCGAGAACTCGTGAGGGTAGTAATCGATGCGCTTCTCGGGATCCGGAATTCCGACGGTTCGCAGCGCACGTACCGCCTCCTCGCGGATCTCCTTCTTCTTCAACTTCGGGTTGTGGGCGCGCAGCCCCTCCCCGATCTGCCACCAGATGGGGTACACCGGATTGAGTGAACCCGACGGCTCCTGGAACACCATCGAGACTTGCTCGCCTCGCAACTGACGAAGCTTGTGCCCGTGTAGACCGACGACGTCGGTGCCCTCAACGAGGATCGCACCGGTCGCCGTCGCCGTTTCGGGAAGAAGTCCGAGAATCGAACGCGAGGTGACGGACTTGCCGGAGCCGGACTCGCCGACGAGGGCGAGAATTTCGCCCGGATCGAGGAAGAGCGAGACGCCGTCGACGGCGCGCACGTCCCCATGGTCGGTGGCAAAGGTGATCCCAAGGTCAATGATCTTCAAGCGGCGTTCGGTGGCCATCTCGGCCTCGAACTCCTCGCGGGTGTAGGCCTGGCCGTCGAAGCCACGCTCCGGGGGCTGCCATTGCAGGTCACTCATAGGAGGTGTCCTCTCGGTTGGAAGCGGCGGAGGTTTCTAGTGCGGCGGCGGATGCGGCCGCGTTCGGGGTGGGCGTGTTCGCGCTGGCCGAGATGCCGGACGCGGTGTTGGCGCGGCGGCCCTTCTTCACTCCCTTGCGGGTACGCAGCCGTGGATCGTTGAGATCGTTCATGGACTCGCCCACGAGGGTGATACCCAAAACGGAGAGAACGAGCGCTAGGCCAGGGAAGATGGCCGTCCACCAAATGCCAGAGGTAACGTCAACGACGGCACGGTTGAGGTCGTAACCCCATTCTGCGGCCGCGGTGGGCTGGATGCCGAAGCCGAGAAAGCCGAGTCCCGCCAGGGTGAGGATTGCTTCCGAGCAGTTGAGCGTGAAGATAAGCGGCAGGGTGCGGGTGGAATTGCGTAGCACATGACCGAACATGATCTTGCGGCGCGGTGCGCCAATAACCTTCGACGCCTCAACAAAAGGCTCCGCCTTCAACCGCACAGCCTCGGCGCGGATGACGCGGAAGTACTGCGGAATAAACACCACCGTGATGGAGAGAGCGGCGGCAAGGATGCCTCCCCATGGCGTTGATTGCCCACCCGAGATAACGATCGAAAGCACAATCGCCAGAAGAAGGGACGGGAAGGCGTAAACGGCGTCGGCGATCATGACAAGCGTGCGGTCGAGCCATCCGCCGATGTAGCCGGAGATGACGCCCAGCACGATGCCAATGAGTGCCGAGGCAATAACGGCGAATACCATCACCGCGAGCGCGGTGCGCGTACCCCAGATGACACGGGAGAAAACGTCGAAGCCGGAAACAGTAGTTCCCCAGATATTGCGGTCACTGGGTGGCTGCTGGGTTCCAAAAGAGCCTGCGGCGTCTCCCTGAGCTGCCCAACTATAGGGCGCAATAAGCGGCGCGAAGATTGCTGTGAAGACAAGGATGAGCGTGAGCACAAGGCCCACAATGAGCATGCCGCGTTGCAAGCCGTGAGAACGGCGCAGGTCGGCGATGATGGGCAGGCGCAGATACCAGGGTTCCCGGGCGGGGCCCACGGTGATCTCTTCGGATACTTCGATACTCATCAGTACCTCACTCTCGGGTCAATGAGGGCCGCGATGACATCAACGAGGAAGTTGATGACGGCAACGATGACGGCGATCATCATGACGATTCCCTGCACGGCCACAAAATCTCGTGAGGCCATGTACTGGGCCATAACAAAACCGAGGCCCTTCCATTCGAAGGTGGTCTCGGTGAGAACCGCACCGCCCAGGCTCATAGCGATCTGCATGCCCATGACTGTGATGACGGGGATGAGCGCGGGGCGCAGGCTGTGCTTACGGACAAGCCGGGCCTCCCCCACTCCACGCGAGCGCGCCGACTCGATATACGGCTGCTCAAGGGTTCCAATGAGGTTGGTGCGCACGAGCCGCAGAAAAACGCCGCCGGTAAGCATGCCGAGGGCGATGGCCGGAAGAACGGCATGCAAAAGGACATCGCCAACCAGTTGCATGTCGCCAAGCCTGAGAGCATCCAGCAGATAGATCCCGGTGGGGTTGGTGATGCGAGACATCTCCAACTCTCCCTGGCTGCTAGCTCGGCCAGCGATGGGGAAGATTCCTAGGTTGACCGAGAAGATCAACTTGAGGAGGAGGCCCATGAAGAATACGGGGGTGGCGTAGCCAAGGATCGCAAACACACGAAGCACCGCGTCCGGCCAGCGATCACGGAAACGAGCGGCGACCATGCCGAGCGGAACACCGATAATGAGCGCCACAACGAGCGAGTACATGACAAGTTCGAAGGTGGCAGCGCCGTAGGTGGTAAGGATCTCGGTGACAGGCCGGTTGTCAGAAATAGTGGTACCAAAATCGCCACGGACAATGTTCCACAGGTACTCGACGTATTGCACCACGAGTGGGCGGTCGTACCCCGCGGCGGCGATACGCTCGGCTAATTGATCGGGTGTAAGCCGTCCACTCATGGCTGCGGTAATCGGATCGCCCGTTGCCCGCATGGCAAAGAACACCACGGTGACGAGGATAAAGACCGTGGGGAAAATGAGGAGGAATCTGATGAACAGATAGCGCCCAAGTCCTCCACCCGATCGCGACTTCTTTTCTGGCGACGACGGCGACGCGGCCTCCATCGTCGTCGGGACGGATGCGTCCACTGATGCTTCACTCATAATCTCCCCTTGAACGGAAGGCCCCGCGAGAGCATGGACGAGGCTAGAACGAGGACGGGAGGAAGCCCGTTAAGCGACGAGCTTCCTCCCTTGGTGCCCACTACTGTGGATGGTTTGTTTTTAGGTCCAGCAATCCTGTGAGACGAGCTGAATCACTTGGTGAGCGGCGCGATACGCAGCTTGAACGACGCGTCAAGCTGTAGGCCGGACACGTCCGTGCCCGTCACCGCGATCTGCTTGCCCTGGAGCAGGGGAAGAGTCGAGATGTCGTTGGAGACGAGATCCTGAATCTGCTCCAGCTTGGCGCGGCGCTCGTTAACATCCGCAGTGGAGACCTGCTCGCTGATGAGCTTCTGCACCTCGGGGTTGTCGTAGTGGTTAGAGATGAAGTTGTTCTTGCTGAAGAACGGGGTGAGATAGTTGTCCGGGTCGGAGTAGTCCGGGAACCAACCGAGCTGGTAGACCGGGTAAACATCCGCGACGCGGTCCTTGGAATACTGCACCCATTCGGTCGACTGTAGGTCCACGGTGAACAGGCCGGAAGACTCCAGCTGGTTCTTCACCGCCGCGTACTCGTCACCCGAGGACGGACCGTAATGGTCGGGGCTGTACTGCCACGAAATCTGGACGGGAGTTTGCACGCCGGCGTCGGCAAGACGCTTCGTCGCCTTCTCGACAGACGGGCCGCCCTTGCCGTCACCATACTTGTCCTTGAAATCGGTGGTGGAACCCTCGACGCCCTCGGGAATGTAGGAGTACAGAGGAGTATAGGTGCCCTTGTAGACGTCGGTGGCGATTGCTTCCCGGTCCACGAGATCCGCGATCGCCTGGCGCACGGCAAGAGCCTTGGCTGGGTCGGCATCGGCGGTGGCAGAACCAAACGGGTTGGTGTTGAAGTTGAAGACCGAGTATCGGATCTCGCCGCCGGGGCCTTCAACAATGGAGACGTTGTCCAGCTTGGAGAGTGAATCGATATCCGTGGCGGACAGCGAGCGGTATGCCACGTCAATGGCGTTCTTCTCGATGTCGAGCCTCATATTGGAGGCGTCAGCGTAGTAACGCAGCGTGACGCCGTCGTTCGCAACATCACCAAGCGACCCCTTGTAGCCATCGAACGGTTCGAAGGACGTCAACTCGTTGGCCTTATAGCTGGCGATGGTGTACTGGCCTGCAAACGGCTTTTCCTTGACGATGTCCGCATCGGAAAGCAGTGCGTCCGCAGGGAAGACGTCTTCGTCAATGATCGGTCCCGCCGGGCTGGTGAGAATCTGCGGCCAGGTCTGGTCGTTCTCACTCTTGAGGTGGAAGACAACCGTGGTGTCATCCGGGGTCTCAACCGATTCCAGCTGCCCCAACAAGCTCGACGGGCCGTTGGGATCCTCGATAGCAATCTGTCGATCGAAGGTGAACTTCACGTCGGACGAGGTGAGCTCGTTGCCATTTGCGAAGGTAAGGCCCGGCTTGAGCTTAACGGTGTACTCCTTTGGAGCAGTGAACTCGGCAGACTCGGCAATGTCAGGCTCAGGGGCCATGTCCGTCGCACCCGGAGCGGTGTTGAGTAGGAATGGGTAGACCTGATTCATGATGAAGAAGGAGCCGTTATCGTAAGATCCCGCGGGATCAAGGCTTGTGACCTTATCGGTGGTGCCGATCGTCAGGCCGGCCGCGGACGCGGTTCCGTCAGAGCCAGAACTTGAACCGCTATCGTCTGTTGAAGCGCATCCGGCAGCGAGGGCCAGAACGGCACCTCCGGCCACGATGCTTCGCATAAGTGTGCGTGACATGATTTTCCCTTCGAACAGCTCCCGCGGCTGCTGACGTCCGCCGGAGACCACCACGCTGACGCCGGTGATGTACCCCATAGTCTGCCTGTTCAGGGGAATGACACAGGTCATCTCATTATCTGGATCACATTATCGATGATCCGGGTGTCCGGTACCGGGACATACGACAACCGGATCCGGGTGAGAGAGGTAACAGACCCTCAGATCGTCGACCCCAACGAAGGGCGCGCTATGGGTGACCTGTCCGAACTTCCGTTACCTCTCCGGAAGTGAGTGGGCTACTCGCCAACGAAGAGGAAATAGTCCACCCATCCGCGAATAGGTATGTAATAAGCGTGTAATTTCCCTAAACGGGTTCCAGATGACGAAGGCCCCCACCTGCGTTTGTGCAGGTAGGGGCCTTAATGTGGTGCCTCCAGCAGGACTTGAACCCGCGACCAAAGAATTATGAGTTCCCTGCTCTAACCAGCTGAGCTATGGAGGCGTACGATCATCCGCGGCAGACGCGAGCGAAATCGACCGTCCCAGTATACCGGCATTTACGGCTCCGATTTCCAACCGGTTAGTGGGTGAGCACACGCCAGATACCACGCCCGAATTTTGCCGACGACGACGCGCCGCCTCCAGTCCGCGGTTCACCACGGGTGCTCTCCCACCAGGCCGTATCACCCGCTTACGTCAACTGCTCCTCGCATGTGCGCCGCTGCGCTTCCAACTCGATGAGCCGGGCAAAGAGTTCGCTGTAGCGATCATCCTGTGGGGAGGTGCGCTGCAACTCCGAACGCAGATCCGCGATCTGCCGGGTAATGCCCTGCTTAATGAGGGAGACAGAAATGCTCCACACGTAGTAGCTGAGCCGATCAGGGCGGGACTCCGGCAGTCCTTCGACCGCCAGCTGCGTCACGGCACCGGCCACGACATCATCCGTTTGCTGGACCACTTGCTCCACATACCACGCGGCCGCATCCTGGGTAGCGCGTTCCTCAGGGGTGCCTTGCTCCAGCAAAACGTTGAGCCGCTGGGTGTAGCACGCGGTTCCTCCCGCGGCACGGATCGCCTCGTGGACGCGCCGATGCACGGGAACCGTAAACGTCTGAGACGGCAGGTTATCCATCCCCGCCTGAGCGGCGTAACCCGGCAGCTGTATGTACACTTCCAGCGCCTCGCGCTCCACCCTCTCCACCGGATCGCGTAGGCGCTCGCGCGGAGGTAACAACGCATAGCCAGCTGGCCCCTCGCCACCGGGGCCAGACATTTCGTTATCCGACGGCGGAGCAACTCCCCTGCTCACCGGATGCCGTTGCGCCCCAGACACGGCCATCCGGACGGTGGTTTCGTCCATTCCCAGCCAGCCTGCGAGCTGGCGGGTGTATTCGCCGCGCAGAACTCGGTCACGGATCGAAGCAACCATGGGTGCAGCAGCACGTAGCCCAGCCGTCCGGCCTTCGGCTGTCTCTAAGGGCAGGCCCGTCAACACCGAGATGATAGC
>RRZT011846333.1_pt1 | contig 16762 bp, 11 predicted proteins | sample 2165551 | NCBI WGS metagenome assembly RRZT01 (sample SAMN10456910, study PRJNA506462) | wastewater metagenome | biome: wastewater; feature: sludge; material: wastewater sludge; isolation source: wastewater sludge with Escherichia coli K12::gfp cells carrying plasmid... | place: USA: Moscow, Idaho...
CCGGCGTCGGCCTCGGACCCATCAGGCCCGTGGGCCTCGTAGTGGGAGGTGCTGGTGACGATGGCGAGGTCGGGCTCGAGCTCACCCAGGAGCGCGACCACGTCGTCCCGCCACGTATCGCACTCGCGGTAGGGCCGATCGAGCAACTGGTTGTCGACGGTGAGGTCGGCGATCGGGCACGCCGACTTGGTCAGCACGACCAGACGAACACCGGCGTCGGCGGCCAGGACGGCGAGAGCCGGCTGCCACTGCGCCGCGTGCGAGTCCCCCACGAGCACCACGGTGCGATCGCCCCCGGCCGTCCCGTAGGTGCATCGCTCGACCCGGGCGGCATCCACCGACGTCGCGCCCAGGTCGCCGTTGCACCCGTCGGCGAACACGACCGGCATGTCCTCACGGGCGGCGTCGAGGCTCGGGGTGAGGTTGGCGGGGACCTGGTCGACCATGGCGGCGGCATCGAGCCGGGCCGGGTCGAGCGGCGCCGGGGCGACGGTCTCGTCCGGGACGGCGGCGCCCGGGCCACTGAGGTCGGGACGGGTGACGTGCAGAAGGGCGAACGAGCCCGCCAGGACGACGGTCACGGCCAGGCCCAGCGCCACGCTGGCCCGGGGCGACGCCACCAGTGCGGGCGACCGCCGGACCGGCTGCTCGACCAACGTGTAGGTGACGTGGGCGAGGGTCAGCGCGCCGACGCCGGCGAGCAGCGCCGGCCAGCCGCCGACCTCACGGTCGAGGGCGGCGGCGGCGAACACCATGGCCGGCCAGTGCCAGAGGTACCACGAGTACGAGCGCACGCCCACCCAGGTCAAGGGCGCCCACCCCAGGCCGGCGGCGGTCTCCCCCGCCGGCGGGCCGGCGAGGACCAGCAGGGTGCCGACGGTCGGCACCACGGCCCACCACCCGGGCCAGGCCGTGGCCGAGGAGATCCCGACGACGGCGGCGGCGACCGCGCCGAGGCCCACGAGCTGGGCCACCGTCCGCAGGCGCGCGTCGACCCGCTCGACCCGCGCCCACCCCAGGGAGAGCAGGGCACCGAGGCCCAGCTGCCAGGCTCGGGCGGGCAGGGCGAAGAAGGCCCACTCCGGCGCCGTGCGGGTCCACCACAACGAGACCGCGAACGATGCGAGCACGACCGCGCCGACCACGGTTGCGGCCCGCCGGCGGCGCGCCGCGCCCCGCAGCGCCGCCCAGAGCACCAGCGGCCACACCAGGTAGAACTGCTCCTCGACCGCCAGCGACCAGAACTGCTGGAAGGCCGAGGGGAAGAGGTCGGCGCGCAGGTAGTCGTAGTGCTGGGCGGCGAGGCGCAGATTGATGGTGTAGGTCGACGTGGCCAGCGCATCGGCGGAGAGGTCCCCGCGGTCGAGCGGCGAGAGCACCCACCAGCCGACCGCCACCGTCGCCACCGTCACGAGGGCAGCGACCGGCAGCAGGCGACGGGCCCGGCGTCCGTAGAAACCGGCCACCGACAGGCGACCGGACCGCTCCACCTCCCCGGCCAGCAGGCCCGTGATCAGGAACCCGGAGATCACGAAGAAGACGTCGACGCCGACGAAGCCGCCACCGAAGCCGGGGACACCGGCGTGGTAGGCGACGACCGCCACGACCGCCAACGCCCGGACCCCGTCGATCTCGGGCCGGTACCGCACCGCCGCAAGCTACTGGCCCCGATGCCGAGGTGGAGGCGAGGGCCGTCGGATTCCGGAGGCTGTCGCCTCCACCTCTCGGGCCGTCGACGAGCGAGGGCGCCGCCGACCGTGAGGTGCTGTCACGATGGTCGTGTGCGCCGACCCGCCACCACCCTGCTCACCGCCGCCCTCGTCGTCGCCTTGGCTGCAGGGGCCTGCTCGTCGGGTGGGACGTCGGAGGACGCCGGCGCCGACACGACCGGGGTGGCGCGCGTCGACGGCGCACCCTTCGCGGCCGACGACCTCGCGCCCCTCCACCTCGAGCGCGGTGACCACCCCCGCATCGCCGACGCCGACGGGCGCCAGGTGCTGTTGCGGGGCGTCAACCTCAACACCCTCGGCGAGTACGGGCAGGCCAATCCGGACCTCGACCCGACCTTCTCCTACGACGCCGCCGACTTCGCGGAGATGGCCACGCTGGGCTTCGACGTCGTCCGCCTGCTGGTCAGCTGGTCCCGCCTCGAGCCCCGGCCCGGCGAGATCGACGACGCCTACGTCGACGAGATCCACACCGCGGTCGAGGACGCCGCCGCCCAGGGCCTCTACACGGTCATCGACGTGCACCAGGACGCGTACAGCCCCTTCGTGGCCACGCCGGAGGGCGAGACCTGCCCCGCCGGCCTGCAGCCGGGCATCGGATGGGACGGCGCCCCCGAGTGGGCGACCCTCACCGACGGCCGCTCCACGTGCAACAACGGCAGCCGGGAGAGCGCCGGCGCCGTCGTGGCCGCGTGGAACAACTTCTGGGCCGACACGGACGGCATCCAGACCCACCTGGTCGACGTCTGGGAGCGACTGGGCGCCGAGTTCGCCGCCGAACCCGCGATGGCGGGCTACGACCTGCTCAACGAGCCGGGCTTCGGCCCCGGCGTCGACGACACCAACACCGCCATGGCGGCGTTCTACCAGCGCGCCCTCGCGGCCATCCGTGGTGCCGAGGCGTCGGTCGACGACGGCTTCGAGCACCTCGTCTTCTTCGAGCCCACCATCTTGTGGTCGGGCCTCGGCGACGCGCCCGTACCGGCGCCGTTCAGCGACGACGCCAACCTCGTGTTCTCCCCCCACCTCTACGCCGAGTCGATCACCAGCGGCGACGTCACCGTCGCCGAGGGCTTCCGGCACGCCGCCGACAAGGCCGCTGCCTTCGGCACCACGTTCTGGGTCGGCGAGTACGGCTGGTTCGGCGACCCGGACGAGCAGGCCGGCCTGGTGGCCGAGTACGGCCGCCAGGAGGACCGCCACCTCGTCGGCGGTGCGTGGTGGCAGTGGCGCCAGGCCTGCGGCGACCCGCACTCGGTCGGCGAGGGACCGGCCTACGAGCCCCCCGAGGTCCTCGTGCACCTGCACCGCACCGCTTGCCCCAGCGGCGAGGATCTCGGCCTGACCCAGCCGTGGGCCACCACGCTCTCGCGCACCTTCCCCCGCGCCGCCCCTGGCCGCCTGACCCGGCTGCGCAACGACGCGGCGTCGGGCGCCGCCAGGGTCCGCGGCGAGGTCGAGGGCGACGGCACCCTGGTGCTCTGGGTGCCCGACCGTGACCTCGGCATCCCGCTGGTGTCGACCAACGCGGGCGCCGCCGGGACCATCACCGCCGGCGCCGGTGGCTTCCGGGTCGAGGTCCCGGTGTCGGGCACCTACGAGGTGCGGGTCACGCCGACCGACGCGCTCCAGGTGGGCGGCTGAGCACTAGCGTCCCCGTTGATCGAGTCCGACCAGGACGGGGGAACGCCTTCATGTCCATCCTTGGGAACCGGGTGCTGCGCACCGAGGATCCGGCCTTCCTGACCAAGGGCGGCACGTACGTCGACGACGTCGTGCTGCCGGGGACGCCGGCCCACGTGGTCTACGTGCGCTCCACCATGGCCAGCGCCCGCCTCCTCGAGGTCGACACCAGCGAGGCCGCGGCCATGCCCGGCGTGCTCGCGGTGGTGACCATCGGGGACATCGACATCGCCGACCAGGCCCCCTCCATGGGCTTCCTCAACCAGCAGATGCTCCGGCCCCTGCTGGCCCGTGACGTCGTGCGCTTCGTGGGCGAGCCCATCGCCGCGGTCGTGGCGGAGACCCGCAGCCAGGCCACCGACGCCGCCGAGCTGGTCATCGTCGATTACGACCCCCTCGACGCGGTCGTCGACCCCGAGGCCGCCCTCTCCCCGGTGCACCCCCTGTTCCCCGACGCCGACACGCAGGGCGTGATGTCGATCCCCGCCGGCGGCATGACCGCCGACTTCTCCGACTGCGAGGTCGTGGTCGAGCAGCGCATCGTCAACCAGAAGGTGGCACCCTGCCCCATCGAGCCCCGCTCGGCCGCCGCCTACTGGGACGAGGACGGCCGTCTCGTCGTCTACTCGAGCAACCAGGGCGCCCACCCCATCCGTGAGTCGGTGGCGCAGGTGCTCGGGCTGACGGAAGACCAGGTGCGGGTGGTCACGCCCGACGTGGGCGGCAGCTTCGGGTCGAAGTCGAGCGCCTACCCAGAAGACCTCCTGCTCGGACCGCTCGCCAAGAAGGTCGGTCGACCCGTGAAGTGGACCGAGACCCGCTCCGAGTCGATGGTCAACCTCGGCCACGGCCGCGCCCAGATCCAGGACGTCACCATCGGCGGCACCCGGGACGGCAAGATCACCGCCTACCGGCTCAAGGTCGTGCAGGACTCGGGCGCCTACCCGATGATGGGCGCGGTCCTGCCCTTCATGACCCGGATGATGACCACCGGCGTGTACGACGTCACCAACGCCGAGTTCAGCGCCGAGTCGGTGGTCACCAACACCACCCCCCTCGTCGCTTTCCGGGGGGCGGGCCGGCCCGAGGCCACCGCCGCCATCGAGCGGTCCGTCGACCTCTTCGCCGCCGAGATCGGTATGGACCCCGCCGAGGTGCGCCGCCGCAACCTCCTCGCCGACGACGTCTTCCCCTACGACACGCCCGGCGGCGCCACCTACGACATCGGGGCCTACACCGCCGCCCTCGACCTCCTGATCGAGTCCGCCGGCTACGACGAGCTGCGCGCCGAGCAGCAGCGCCGCCGCGACGCCGGCGCGACCAAGGTCCTCGGCCTCGGCCTGTCGGTGTACGTCGAGATCACGGCCCTGGGCGGCGGCTCCGAGTTCGGCTCCGTCGAGCTGCGCCCCGACGGCACCTTCCTCGCCAAGACGGGCTCCTCCCCCTACGGCCAGGGCCACAAGACGGCCTGGGCCATGCTCGTGGCCGACCGCCTCGGCGTCCCCATCGACCAGGTCGAGGTCGTCTTCGGCGACACCGACGTGATCCCCACGGGCTCGGTCACCGGCGGCTCCCGTTCGGTGCAGGTGGCGGGCTCGGCCATCCACGACGCCGCCGGCAAGCTCCACGACCTCGCCCGCGATGCCGCCGCCGACCTCCTCGAGGCCAACGCCGACGATCTCGTCCTCGGCGAGCCCGGCGACGACGGCCGGCGCCGCTTCCACGTGGCCGGCGTACCCGCGGTCTCCGTGGGCTGGGACGAGGTGGCAGGGGCCACGGCCGGCGCCAACCCCCTGGTGGGCGTGTCCGACTTCAACGCCCCCGGCCCGACCTTCCCCTTCGGCGCCCACCTCGCCGTGGTCGAGGTCGACATCGAGACCGGGGCGGTCGAGCTCACCCGCCTCGTGGCCGTCGACGATGCCGGCACCATTCTCAACCCGCTCCTCGCCGACGGCCAGGTGCACGGCGGCCTGGCCCAGGGCGCGGCACAGGCCCTGCTCGAAGAGGTGCGCTACGACGAGGACGGCAACCCGCTCACCACGAACTTCATGGACTACGCGGTGATCACCGCCACCGAGCTGCCCATGTTCGAGCGCATCCCCATGGAGACGCCGACCCCGTACAACGAGCTCGGGGCCAAGGGCATCGGCGAGTCCGGCACGGTCGGCGCAACGCCGGCGGTGCAGAACGCCGTGGTCGACGCCCTCGCCCACCTCGGCGTGCGCCACGTCGACATGCCCTGCACGCCCGAGCGGGTGTGGCGCACCCTCGAGGCCGCCGCCACCACCGCCTGATCCCAGGCCCGGCTCGAACTGGCGCCTGATGTACTGGCCAGGGCCAGTACATCAGGCGCCAGAACGTGGGTAACGAGGGTCAGACCCGCCGGCGGGCCACCTCGTAGCAGGCGAGGGTGCCGGCGGCGCCAACGTTGAGCGAGCCGAGCGCCCCCCGCAGGGGGATGGACACCACGCTGTCGCAGCGCTGGGCAACGAGGCGGGACAGGCCCTTGCCCTCGCTGCCGAGCACCAGGGCGACCGGCTCGGCGGCGAGGCTCAGGTCGAACAGCGACTGGTCGGCGTCGCCGTCGAGGCCGACCACCCACACCCCGAGCTCGCGCAGGCGGGTGATGGCCGCAGGGAGGCCGCCGACGAGGCACATCGGCAGGTGCTCGATGGCGCCGGCCGCGGACTTGGTCACGGTCGGCGAGAGGTGGACGGCGCGGTGCTTGGGCAGCACGATCCCGGACACACCCGCACACTCGGCCGAGCGCAGGAGCGCGCCGAGGTTCCCCGGGTCGGTGACGCCGTCGAGGATCAACAGGAAGGGCGCCTCGCCCGGCACCGCGTCGTTGCTCCGACCCAGCTCGTCGAGTGTGGTCCCAGGCACGGCCTGGGCGAGGGCGATCACCCCTTGCGACGACTCGGTACGCGCCGTCGAGTCGAACTTGCCCCGGCTGAGCTCGCGCACGGGGACCTTGTTCTCGCCGGCGAGCTCGATGATGTCGTCGAGGATGGGCGCGTCGTCGAGCCCCGAGCTGAAGATCACCTCGAGGGTCTTGCGGCGACCGGCCAGCAGGAGCTCACGGACGGACTGCCGGCCCTCGACCTGCTCGCCTCCCAGCCCGTGCTTGTCGACGGGCTTGTTGCGGGGCGGCCGCGGCGGCGGCGCGCCGACCCGGGCGCCGCTGCGGTCTGACGAACGACCCCGCGGTGGCGGCTTGCCCCGACCCTTGGCGGCGCCCCTCGGCGCACCCTTCCCGCCGCCCTTGGGGGCGCCACGACCCCGGCCGCCCGCTCCCCCACCGGCGCCGCCGCCCCGACCGCTCTGGCGCGGCGGACTCACGGGGTCCTCCCGACCCAGCCTGCACTTCTTGGTGAACACGCACTGGTGGCGCACGGACGGGGATGGGGGGTCATGAGGTCTCCATGAGAAGGGCGACGGCGAGGCAGGCGATGCCTTCGGTGCGGCCGAGGGCGCCGAGGCCCTCGGCCCGGGTGGCCTTGACCGATACGGGGGCACCGACCGCATCCGAGAGGCGCTGCTGCATCTCGTCGCGCCGCCCCGACAGCTTGGGCCGCTCGGCGATGACGGTGCAGTCGACGTTGGCGGGCACCCACCCGGCGGCCCGCACCCGGGCGGTCACCTCGACCAGCAAGGCGATGCTGTCGGCGCCGGCCCAGGCAGGATCGGTGTCGGGGAAGTGCTGGCCGATGTCGCCGAGGCCCGCCGCGCCCAGGAGGGCATCGGCGCAGGCGTGGGCGACGGCGTCGGCATCGCTGTGGCCGCGCAGCGGGGTCTCGCCCGGGAAGGTGACCCCGCCGAGGGTCAGCACCCGGTCGCCGGCGTCGTCGCCCGGGGCAAGGAAGGGGTGCAGGTCGAAGCCCTGGCCGATGCGCAGCCCGGCCCCCGCTGGGAAACTCACGCGTCCGCCTCGTCGAGCAGCACCGCGGCGATGCGCAGGTCACCGGGGTCGGTGATCTTGAGGTTGTGGGAGCGGCCGGGCACGACCACCACCGTGCCACCTGCGGTTTCGACGAGCGATGCGTCGTCGGTCGCCTCGCCGCCACCGGCGTGGGCGGCCCGCAGCGCTGCCGCCCGGAAGGCCTGCGGGGTCTGGACCGCGACCAGGTGGGAGCGGTCGATCACGCCGGCGTCCGCGTGGCGGATGGTGTCGTGGACCGCGACGCCGGGGATGGCGGCGTCGGCGCCGACGCGCACCGCCTCGATCACGTCGGCGAAGAGCGACGCCGGCGCCACCGGTCGCGCGGCGTCGTGCACCACGATGATCTCGATGTCCTCGGGCACGGCGGCCAGGCCGGCTCGGACCGACTCGGAACGGGTGGCCCCACCGGGCACCGAACGGTCGGCGCCCGCCTCCTCCTCGTCGTGGCCCGCCGGCAGCACGCACACGACGCCGGCGCACGCCGCCCGCGCCGCGGCGAGCGACCAGTCGATTACCCGCCGGCCCCGGAGCGGCTCGAACTGCTTCGGACGGCCGAACCGGGTGCCCGAGCCGGCGGCCACGACGATGGCCCAGGTGTCGCCACTCGGTTCGACGACTCGAGCTGAAGGGGACGGGGCCACGCCCTGCAATCTACGATGGCGAACGTCATGGTGGACCAGGGGGTGCTGACCGACGTCGTGCTGTTCCGCGACCTGAGCCCCGACGCGCTCGCGGCCATCAGTGCGGCGGCGTCGCCGCTGGTGCTCGCTCGTGGCGACGTCGTCTTCTCCCTCGAGGACGAGCCCGACGAGCTCTTCGTGGTCGAGTCCGGCCGCATCGCCATCGCCAACAAGTCCGAGGACGGTCGCGAGTCGCTCATCGCGCTCATGGAGCGTGGCGACCTCTTCGGCGAGATGCCGCTGTTCGACGGCCTGCCCCGGTCCGCCGAGGCCCGTGCCCTCGAGGAGTCGCAGCTCATCGCCATCCCCTACGAGCCCCTGCGCGAGGTGTTCGAGGCCGAGCCGGGCCACCTGTGGCGGGTGGTCGAGCTGCTGGCCGGGCGACTGCGCACCACCGACGAGGCGCTGGCCGACTCCGTCTTCCTCGACGTCACGGGTCGCACCGCCAAGCGTCTGCTCGAGCTCGCCGGCGAGAGCGACCACTTCGAGCTGCCCATCACCCAGGAGGAGCTCGCCGGCATGGTCGGCGCTTCCCGCGAACGGGTCAACAAGGCCATCGCCTCGTTCATCCGCCTCGGCTGGCTCGAACCCGACGACGGTGGCTACACCATCACCGACCGCCGGCAGATGACCATCCGCGCCCGCTGAGCGCACCCGACCGTTCGGGGGCCGCCGTGATCACGCCACCCGGTGTGATGAGGCGGGGTGGCCGAACGACGGCTCCGGCGGGCACACCCCACCGGCCATCGCGATGGACGCCGTGGGTCATCAGGCATTGAGGAAGGCGATGGCGCGGCGCCAGGCGTCAGCGGCGTCGTCGGGGCGGTGCGCCGGCCGGCCGGGGTCGTGCACGAAGCCGTGCTCGGCGCCCTCGTAACGGACCACCTCCGCGCCGGTGGCCTCGAGGTCGTCGACGTCGCCGGCCAGCGTGTACGGGTCGGCGGTGCCGACGATGGCCAGCACCGGCGAGGCCCCCGGGGTCGTGACCGCCTCGAGGGGCTCGCCCTGCCCCGAGCTCCGCCAGTCCTCGGGGACACGGATCATCCCGTAGAAGGCAACGCACCGTGAGAAGCGGCCAGTGCCCGAGGCCTTGAGGCTGTACATGCCACCCATGCAGAAGCCGATGAGGCCCACCCGGTCGGCCCCCGTGGCGTCGGCGGCCTCGACCAACGCCCCCACCTGGTCGCCGTCGACCAGGCCCGTCACCGCCTCCATGCGCTCGCCCAGGTTCAGGTGCTCGCGCCCGGGGAAGGGCTCGGGGGCGCACACCACCCAGCGGTTCTCGTCGGCCAATCGCTGACACAGGTCGTCGAAGAGGGGGCGCAGGCCACCGATGTCCGGGGCGACCACGAGCCCGGCGGTGGCGGGGCCCTCGCCAGGACGGGCGAGGCGGGCGGGAACGCCCGAGGGCAAGGTGATGGTCTCGATCATCAGAGTGGCCTCACACGAGGGTCGGTCGGGTCAGAGGGAGGTTGGGGGTGGGCCGCAGCCCGTCCGCCGCTCATCCGTAGCGGTCGAGGATGCTGGTCTCGGCCAGCCGGGCGAGGCCGTCCTTCATGGCCCGTGCCCGGCTCTCCCCCACCCCGTCGACCTCGTCGAGGTCGGCGATGGTGGCCCGCATGATCTTCTGGAGGTCGCCGAAGCGCTCGACGACGTTGTCGATCACGGCCTCGGGCAGGCGGGGGATCTTTGCCAACAGGCGGTAGCCCCGGGGGGAAAGGCCGAGGTCGAGGTCGACCTCCTCGTCGGACCGGGGCAGACCGAGGGTGGCGGCCACCCCCTTCTGGTCGAGCAGGTCCTCGGTCGAGAGCGCTGCCAGCGCCCTCAGCGCGTCCTCGAGGCCGTGGGCCTCGGTGCGATGGAAGTAATCGGCCACCGCGAGGCGCCGATCGGCGGCGACGCCGGAGTAGAGCTCCTCGAGCTGGAGGCGCACCAGCCGTCCGTCCTCGCCGAGCTCGACGATGTGGCTGTCGATCTCCTCGGCGATGCGCCGCACCATCTCGGCTCGCTGGATGACGCTGACCACGTCGCGCAGGGTGACGAGGTCCTCCACCTCGAGCGCCGACAACGAGCGAGAGACAGCGTCCAACCGGGTGCGATACCGCTCGAGGGTCTGGAGGGCCTGGTTGGATCGATCGAGCAGGCGAGGGATGGGCTCGAGGGGGTGCTTCTCGTCGCCGACGTACACGGCGATGACGGCCATGCGCTCGGAGACCGAGACCACGGGCACGTTGATGGACCGGGCCACTCGCTCGGCGGTGCGGTGGCGGGTGCCGGTCTCGGAGGTGGGGACGTTCGGGTTCGGCACCAGGTGCACGTTGGCCCGGGCGATGCGGCTGGCATCAGGGGCGAGGATGATGGCGCCGTCCATCTTGGCCAGCTCGGACAGGCGCTGGGGGGTGAAGGCGGCGTCGAGGAGGAACCCACCCGAGCACAGGTTGAGCACGTCCGGGCCGTCGCCCACGACGATGAGGGCCCCCATCCCGGACAGCAGGATGCGATCCAGACCCTCGCGGAGGGGGCGCCCGGGGGCCGAAGCAGCCAGGGCGGCCCTGAGCGCTTCGCTCGGCTGCGCCACGTCGGGAGCTTAGTGGTCCGGCCCCGAGTCCCGAGTCGTCACACCACTGCGGCGAGCGGACGGCCGAGTCCACCGCCGTGGCAAAGCCGGACCGCCTCCGCCAGGGTGGCGGCCGGTACGACCTGGATGCCCGGTGGGGTCTCGGGTGTGTCCGGCGCCACCAGGGCGGTGACGAAGCCGAGACGGGCCGCCTCGGCCAGGCGCCGGTCGAGGCGTGCCCCCTGGCGGAGCTCGCCCCCGAGCCCGAGCTCGGCGCAGACCACCACGCCGTCGGGCAAGGGGGTGTCGCTGGCCGCGGTGACCACCGCGAGGGCGAGGGCGAGGTCGGCTCCCGGTTCGGTGACGCGCAAGCCGCCCGCCGCGAGGGCATAGACGTCGGACTTCGCCACCGAGATGCCGGCCCGCTCCTCGAGCACGGCGAGGACCATGTTGAGCCGGCCGCCGTCGACCCCGTGGGCCGAGCGGCGCGGGTTGCCGAGATCGGAACCGGTGACGAGGGCCTGGATCTCGACCAGGAGCGGCCGGTTGCCGTCGAGCGTCGGGACCACCACCGAGCCCGGCACCCCGCGGCGCCGATCGGAGAGGAACAGCCCGCTCGGGTCGGGCACGCCGAGGAGGCCACGGTCGGTCATCTGGAACAGGCCGAGCTCATGGGTGGGGCCGAAGCGGTGCTTCACCGCACGCAGCATGCGCAGCGCGTGGTGGCGCTCGCCTTCGAAGGTGCAGACGGTGTCGACCACGTGCTCGAGGACCCGGGGGCCGGCGAGCGAGCCGTCCTTGGTGACGTGGCCCACGAGCACGATGGCCACGCCGCGCTGCTTCGCCTCGGTGACGAGCTGGGCGGCCACGTGGCGTACCTGCGCCACCGAGCCCGGGGCGGAGGACAGCTGGGGGTCGGCCAGCGCCTGCACGGAGTCGATGACGACCAGGGCGGGGTCGGTGGCCTCGAGGTCGGCCAGCACCGTGGGCAGGCTGGTCTCGGCGACCAGCCACAGGTTGGGGTCGAGGGTGTCGAGGCGACCGGCGCGCAGGCGCACCTGTTGGCGGGACTCCTCGGCCGACACGTAGAGCACGCGGTCCCCCGCGGTGGCCCTGGCGGCCGCCGCCTGGAGCAGCAGGGTGGACTTGCCGATGCCCGGCTCACCACCCACGAGGGTGACCGAGCCGGGGACGAGACCGCCGCCGAGCACACGGTCGAGCTCCTCGATGCCCGTTGGCGTGGCCACCCACTCGTCGGCGGGCACCCGGTCGATGGGCATGGGGCCCGCGCCGGTGCGCCGCGCCGCCACCGTCGGGACGGCGGCCGTCTCGGCCAGCTCCTCGACGAGCGTGTTCCACGCCTCACACGAAGGGCAGCGCCCCAGCCAGCGCGGGGACTCGCCGCCGCACTCGCCACACCGGAAGACCGTCTTGACCCGAGCCATGCGAACAAACGTACCCCTGGGGTCTGACAGGTTCGCGGAGGCAGCCTCCCACCGCGCCGGCGCGCTAGCCAGCGGTGCCCGTCGATGTGGGGGTCCTGGCTGCGGTTCGGGCAGGGCCCACCGAGGCGAGCAGCGCGGCGCCAAGCGCGACGATGGCAACGCCGAACAGCGAGCTGAACGGGACCGTGATCGAGTCGGCCACTCCCAGGTCCGCCAGAAACGCGGTCGCCGCCGTGCGGCCCGCGGCAGTTCCCAGTGGGAGGCCGACGACCAGGGAGACCGCCACCACCGAGAGCGCGTGCCAACGAACCGATCGCCGCAGATCGCGGGCCGAGCAACCCAACGCGCGCAACAGGGCCAACTCCTGGCGGCGGCCATGGGTGGCGATGGCCACCGCCAAGGCCAGGCCGCCGATCATGGCGGTCGCCAACAGCCCGCCGAGGGCGAGCGGTATCCCGCGGAGGGCGGCGGCCTCGTCCAGGGCCGGCGGCGGCACCGGGTCGGACACGGCGAGCGACTCGAACCCGTTGCGGTCCCAGCTCCGACGGTCGCCGAGGTCGGCGAGGAACACGCTCGGCTCCACACCCTCCGCCAGGTCGATCGCCACGAGGGCGGAGAGACCCGTGGACTCGAGCGACCCCGGCGTCAGGCCAGCGGTGGCTTCGGCGTCGTCGATCAACTGGCTGAAGAACGGTTCCGAGAGCAGCGCCCCCCGCCCGCTCTCGGCCCGGTTCGATTGGTACGGGCCCAGTGCCGGCAGCACGACCACGCCGGTGATCGTGGCGGCACGGTCGCCGAGGTACGACGAGACCTCGACGTCGTCTCCGATCCCGAGGCCCAACTCGTCCAAGGTCTGCCGACCGACCGCGATCTCGTCGGGGCCGGTCGGGTAACGACCGCGAAGCACCGGCGTGTCGAGGGCGCCATAGCCCTGACGGCCGGCCACGGCGGCGACGGTCAGCCCCTCGATCGTGACCGTGGGCAACGCCGCGAAGCCCCAGCGATCGACGTCGTCCCGGTCGAGTGCGGCGGCGATGGCCTGGTCGTCGCTGCCGCCGTACCCGAAGCCGACCAGCACGGCGGCGTCATAGGGCCATCCGTAGCGGACCGGCTGATCGAGGAGCGCGTTGAGGTTGGCCGTGAACACTGCGGTGGCCGTGACCGCCGACACCGCAACGACGCCGCCCAACAGGAGCACCAGTGCCGACGCGCCGGATGTGGCGCCCCGGACCCCGAGGTCGCTGGCAGGCGGCAGCCGCCGCCCGAATGCGGCGAGCGAGCCCCGGCCGGCGGTGCGGCTCGACCGTGTCGCACCCGTCGCCGACGCGACGGCCGCGCCGATGGCGAGCACGCCGGCGATGAGGACCATCGTGGCGGCGCCGACCAGGAGCACCGTGACGTCGATTGGCAGGTGTGCGGTGTCCCCGGGCTCGACCAGCGCGGCGCTGCCGACCGCTCCCCCCGACGAGCCCAGCCAGCCGAGGGGCACCGCGACCACCACACCGGCCGCCACGGCGACCAACAGCGGCGCGGCCACGGCAGTGACCCGCTCGACGCGAACCGCTCCCAGTTGCCGCCAGATGCCCACCTCGTCCCGGGTCCGGCGTGACACGCGGAAGGCGACCAGCAGGACCAGCACGACGGTGGCGACCGCGGCTGCGGCACCGAAGGCCCGGAGTGCGGTGACGCCGGGTGCGAGCGCCCTGGAGATGGCGTCTCGCTGATCAGTCGTGAACGTGGGCAACACCAGGTAGCCCACGTCGGCTTCCCGGGCGATGGCCGGAAGCCGTTCGTTCTCCTCGTTGAGGGCCGTGGTCAACCGGTCCGTGACCGCGGTGGCCTGATCGGCGCCGCCCTCGACCGAGAGCGAGAAGAAGCGGTACGACAGCGAGCAGTCGCGTGGAACCGTCGCGGCCAGGTCGGCGAGGGTACGCACCTCGATCTCCGCGAAATCCCCAAGCGTGCAGGTGTACGGGCCACCCACCTCGGGCGTCACCACGACCGTTGCACTCGGGTAGAGCGCGTCCTCGAGCACCTGATCGGCAAACGCCGCGATGCCCACGACCGTCACCGTCTCCCGTCCGAGCGGCTCGACCAACTCGTCCTGCTCCGCACCCGCGCCGGGCGTGTTGTAGCTGGGGCGCCAGAAGGCGATGGGGAGTCGATCACCGACGACGAGGTCGTAGTCCTCGGCGGCCTCCCGACTCACGATCGCCTCGGCGCCGTCATGCAACATCCGGCCTTCGAGGATGGCGGGCCTGTCCGCCACGATGTACCGCCCATCGCTCGACACCCGGAGTTGGACGTAGGTGCTGTCGACCTCGGCCTGCGTTCGGGCGGCGCCCGAGTCGAGGGTGGCCGTCAGAACGTCGTCGGACGTGACCGAGCGCACCCCAGGGGTGGCGGCGATGATCTCGGCGGCCCGCTCGGTGCTGAGGCCGGGGTTGACCACCACGTCGCCGATCTCGGCGCGTCGGAGGTAGTGGTCGTAGGCCCGATCGGTACGAGCCGCTACGGCCGTGGCGGCGAGCGCCACCCCGAGGCCCAGCGCGAGGAGCGCGGCCAGGCCGACGAGCGACGCGCGCTGCCGCTGGGCGACCGACCGGGCCAGCACCCTTGCTGCGCGCATGGCGGCAACGTAACGCTCATCCCCCCGGCCGCCCAGGGTGCCCGCTGGTGTCTCGCGACAGGTGGTACCCACACCCCTCTGGGGCGGTGTCGCTCAGCAGTTCAGGCGCAGCGGGCCGCGGCGGGGGGCTCGTCCGAGGCGCCGGGCGCGAAGGACAGGTTGCGGAGCAGGCGGAGGAGCTGCACCCGCCGCAGGGGTGCGTCCGGACGGAAGGTGCCCCCCGCCGAGAGAGCGTCACTGCCGTGGGCGGCGAGCCAGTGCATCGCCGGCGCGTACTTCGCACCCGGATCGAGTCCCGGGACCGACACCGGCGGTTCATCAGCCGGTCGTCCCGCCAGCCGCCAGAGCGCCAGCGCAGCCGCAGCCCGGGTCACGCCCTGGGTCGCCCCGAAGGTCCTGTCGCGACGGGCGTGGAGCACGCCGGCGTCCACCGCCCAGTCGATCGCAGGGCTCGTCGCGGTCGACGCCAGCGTGTCTGCGGCGGGGCGTCCCGACCAGCGCCAGGTCCAGGCCGCGAACTGGCCGCGCGTCACCTCGTGGTCGGGGCCCAGTGCACTGGTGACCGAACCGTTCAGCACCTCCACCCCCGTCGACCACGCCACCGTCTGCGCCATCGCCGTCCCCGGCACCACGTCCGCGAACGCCACGGGGCCGCCCACCGTGCAGGTCAGGAACTCCGTCACCTCCGCGGCGGCGGGGTCGAAGAAGCCCGTCGCGTCGTGGGTGGCCCCTTCGTAGGTGACGAGGTCGCAGCCACCGCCGGCCACCGTCCACCGCCGGCACGTGTCGTGTGCCCATCCGAGCGGGACCAGGACGTCGTCGGTGCCGTGCAACATGCGCAGCGGGGGCGTCGCCGCGCCGACGTCATCGGCGAGGAAGCCGGAGACGGCCAGCACCCCGGCCACGCCGGAGGGCTGATCCGGGGTACCGCTCTCGCCCGGATCGTCCGGGTGGGTCCCCACCCGCAGTGCGGCGATGGCCCCTGCCGAGTGGCCGGTCACGGCGATGCGCCCCGGGTCGATGCGCAACTCCCCGGCATGCGCCCGCATCCAGCGCACTGCCGCCTGCACGTCATGCTGGGCGTCGAGGGATGCCACGGGGAAGTCCGGGTACCGGTCGGGTCGGAGCCGGTAGTTGACCGACGCCACCACCAGACCCTGCTCGGCGAACGCACGCCCCATGGCCGCATACACCGGGTCCGCCTTGTCGCCCTGTGAGAACCCGCCGCCGTGGACCATCACGAGCGCCGGGCGTGTCCCGAGGACGGCAGCGGGGTCGTAGAGGTCGAGGCGCAGCACCTCGAGGGCGCCCGTCTCGTCCGGCGCCGCGCCATACGTGACGTCGGTGGTCACCACCACCCCGTCCGTGGCGGAGGGCTCGCCCTCGGCGCCGACCGCGCCCGCGGCGGGGGCCGCCAGGGGCTCGCCGAGCAGCAGCGCACCGGCCAGACCGGTGACCGCGGCCACCCCTGCGAGGAGGCAGCGGATCGGCGGGTGGGGCATCTCCTCTCATCGGCATCCCAACCGCCCGACTTGGGCCAAAAGACCTATGTGGCCTCAACTTCCTCGCGGTGTCGCCGACGTCGCCGGATCCGACCCCGGCAGAAGCGCACCACGAGCAGCAGGGCGAGCAGGATGAGGGCGCCGGCCGACACCGCGGCGAGGGCCAGCACCGTGGTGTCGCGCTCGGAGGACGACGCCTCCATCGCCACCGGATCGTCGCCGAGGTCGGCCGTCCACGAAGCCGACGAGGCGCCCTCGACCTCGCCATCGGTGACGAAATCGCCCTCCGGCAGGTGGGCGGTGACGGTCACGCTCATGGTGTCCGACAGCGGCTCGCCCAGCTGCTCCTCGAGGGAGGCCTGGTCCTGGCCGAAGGTGTCCGAGCCGAGCACGGCGTCGAGGTCCTCGTCGCTGAAGGTGGCGAGGCCGCCCGACAGGTCGAGGCCGCCGCCGAAGGCCCAGGACGTCTCGGCGAAGGTGCGGTCCCGGCGCAGGGTCAGCGCCCGGAGCAGCCCGCCGCGACCCCCGATCTCGCGCAGCACCGCCCGACCCTGCTCGACGTTGGCGAAGGGCTTGCGGGCCAGGATCTCGACGCC
>RRZT012907285.1_pt1 | contig 16762 bp, 9 predicted proteins | sample 2165551 | NCBI WGS metagenome assembly RRZT01 (sample SAMN10456910, study PRJNA506462) | wastewater metagenome | biome: wastewater; feature: sludge; material: wastewater sludge; isolation source: wastewater sludge with Escherichia coli K12::gfp cells carrying plasmid... | place: USA: Moscow, Idaho ...
GGTGCAAGATTATTTTTATCAACCATTGTTAAACTAATTTCTTTCATAAAAATCCAATTATTTTTTAACTTTAAAATAGAATAGATAGTTAAGGAGAACTATTAACTATCTATTCTATCTTTCTTTTATCTTTTTTATAAGAAATCTCAAGAAATAAATCTTGAGATTTCTATTTTTAGAATTTCAACACATATTTTGCTGAAACTACATTATTACTAAAGTCACTTCCTTGTCCTTGGTAATCATATGATACATTAATATTATTTGTTTTATTTATATCCATTTCATATCCTATTCCAGCTTCATAAGACCATCTTCCATTATCTATTCCATCTGTTCCAAATTTAACTCCCGTTGCTCCTGCATAAGCAGAAGTTACAGTTTGATTTTTATCATGTAAATCATATCCTACATTTACATTTCCAACTATTTTTGAATCATCTGTCAATTTATAATGAGCTAATGTTCCTAATCCTACAATTAAATCACTTGATGTAAATTTATCCACATTTAAATTTAATGCATCTGCTCCTGTTTCATTATATGCTGGATTTGTAAAATGTCTATATGTTGTATTTACTAAAGGTTGTAATAATAAATCTTTATTTACATTTACATCTCTCATTAATTTTAAATCTAAAGATGCTGTTTTACTTGTATATTTCGATTCAGCTATATCTCCTGTAAACACTGCTCTATCTGTTTGTGTTTTTTGCCAAGCGTATCCAGCTTGATATAAGAAGTTAGTTTTATCATCTATTACAGGTACATTTCCATATATTAATGTTGTAAATACATCTAAATTTGCATTTTGATTCATGTTATTTACATCTACATTTCCATTTGTGTAAAAAAATGCCAATCCTACTTTTTGGTTATCTTTATATTCTGTATCTGCACCAAATCCTAAGCCATATGTTTTTAAATCAAATCCATTTATACCATCTTTATCATTTTGAGAACCAATTGATCCAAATGGTTTTATCCACAGATTATTTTCACTAAACATTCCATCTCCTGAGTTCATACCACCAGAAGAAATATTTGCATTTTGTCTTTGAGTTACTATTCCTGCGATTCCATTTGAAATTTGTGTTGTTGCTCCAACTGTTGCACTTGTTGCTACTGGAGTTGTACTTTCTACTGCTTTAGCTACTGCTTCATTTGATGAAAGTTGATTTAATTTTGTTATTACACTTTCCATTTTTGGATTATTATCTATGTTATCTATAATTTTATCCAATGCTTTTGCTGCGCCTTGAGCATTTGTGTATTGTGTTGTTTCTGTTTTCTCAAATACTTTTTTTACCGCTTCTTCTACAGTTTGAGACTGAATTATGTCTAAATGAATTACTCCTGAATTTCCATTACTCCAAACTTCATCAAAACCATCTGTTACATATTTAAAGTCAAGAAGTGCTGAGTTATCTGTTACATTTAATTTTCCATTTATTGTTAATGCTGTACTTGCTGTTACTACATTTTCTAATTTGTTTCCTTTTAAAAGTCCTATATTTGAAGAACTATTTAAAACATTAACATTAATTGTTGAATTATTTTGAAATGTTGCATTTTCTGTTTTTAATTGTGAATATTCTGTTCCATTTATTGTTCCATCTGTTTTTAATCCAATAGTCAATTTAGCATTTTCTTTATTTGTAAAGTTTTGAATATATGCTTTATCATCATTCATCGCATTATATGCTAATTCAATTGTTCCACTATTTTCAAGTAAACCAGCTGCTTCTATATTACCTCTAAGGATTCCACTATTGATTGTCTTAACTTTATTTGAGTACTCATAACTATCAATATCCAAAGCGTATCCATTTTTATCTAACTTATTATTAATAGTTGCTTCGATTGTACCAGTATTTTCTAAAACAAAATCAGAGTCTGAATAATGATCTACATCTATACCTGTTGATTTAATATTTCCTCTTGTAACACTTGCTGATACTATAGTATTAGCTGTAATCGTTCCTGTATTTATAATTTTAGGAGCATTATTATCATTTATATCCCTATCTTCTACATTAACAGCTATACCATCAGTATAAGCATAAGCATAAACATCACTATTTGTATCAATTTGTGCTATTACTTCAATTTTTCCTGTGTTATTGATTAGTGAAGAGCCACCCAAAGAAGAAATGATAATTCCTGTTGCTCTTGTATGTATTCCCGTATCATCTTCACCATTAAAAGTAGTTGTAGCTTTAACGATTAAATCACCTTCATTATTTATTTGTGAATTATTCATGTAATCACTGCTATATATACCATACGAATAAGTTTGTTCACCATTTGTAGTTGTTGATATATTCATCGAACCAGTATTCTTGATTTCTGAATCTTTCATTATTCCATTAAGAAATATACCATTAGCTTCTAAATTACTACTAATCTCAAAAGTACCATTATTTATTATAGTTGAATTGTCAAGACCTATAGTAGTATTATCACCTCGAACTAACATCTCAATACCATAGGCACTTGTATTATCATCATTTGCATTAGAGACAATGATATTTCCATTATTTGTAATTTCACTATCTATTAATAAATTATTAAAAAAAATACCATTAACATAACCTGCTCCACTAACTTTGATACCATAGTCTTTTTGAATAGAATTATTAATATTCATAATAATACTACTTGGATTAAAAGCATCAGATCCAGTATCTGCTTTAGAAAAACCATATGCATCACCGATTTTATTTTCTACATTTATGCTATCAAGATTAATATTTATTTTCTGATTACCATTATCCTCACCATATGATGCTAAATTATAAATACTGATTCCGTTTATATTTTGAGAATCTTCTCCAGTAGCAGAAATATTACTTGCATTTATTGATATTATATTGTAATTATTTGCATCTACAATAAATGCATCATTATTTTCAACAGCTAAATTTTCTATAATAAAAGAGCTATCTTCACTTAGCACTTGATTATATTCTGTACTACCAGTTACAGTTACTGTAGGTGGAGTTGCATTTGCCACAGTTACTGTTCCTATAAGCATTGCACTTATAATAAGAGAAATTTTTCCACCTTTTAGGATTCGGAATCTTGACTTAAAATCAATATTATCTATATATCTACTAAACATTTATTCTCCGATATTAAAATTATTTGATTGATTCTACTTAACAGAAGTCCCAAAATAATTTCATTTTTAAAAATATTTTAAATAGTAGTATTGTAGTTTGACAGTTTGACTAACTTTTAGAACTCGATTTTTTAATTAAGCCTTAAATTATTATTGTAAATTTAATACCTTCTTTAAAATTTTCAATATTAATTTTTCCATTTAGTCTATCATTTATTAACATCTTTACAACTGCTAATCCAAATCCACTACTTTTACCATTTTCCTTTTCTGATACAAAATAATCAAAGACAGATTCTATAGGTTTTATTTTGATGCCTCCAGCAGTATCTATGTAAGATATGACAACTTTATCACTGTATTTCTTAAATGAAATGAAAATCTCTTTATTTTTATCATCTATTTCAGAAAATGCATCTAGAGAATTATCAACCAATACTAAAAATATATTAGACCAAATATGTTCAAAACTTTTAATTCTTAAATTAGATGGAATATCTAAATGAATATTTACTTTTTTTAATATAATTTTTGAACTTAGTATCTCTAAAATATTTTCTATACATGGTATAGGAGAAAAGATTTCTACCTCTTTTTTATTTGAATAATAATTAGAGAATTCATCTATTGATTTTTTCATTATTTCTATGGAATTTTTAATTTGAGGTAGTTTATTTTTTAATGTAATATTTAATTCTTTTATATTGTGTTCTAATACTGTTTCTAAAAGGGTAATTAATGTTCCTAGTTTAGTTAATGGACTTTTCCATTGATGTGATATATGTCCAATTGCTTGACCTAAAGAACTAAATTTTGATTGTTCAAGTAATAGAATTTTTGCTTTTTTAAGTTCATTTTGTTCAAAAGTATTTTTTACAGTTGTAGAAATAAGCATAGAAATAATATCTATAATATATGATAATGGAGCTAGATATTTCAATTCCTTATAATAATTTATTACACCAATTATAGCTAAGCTATTTATTGTAACAACTATAAATAAAATTGTATTACCTAATAAATAATATAAAGAACCTTGTTCTTTTTTTAAATACATATAAAAAGCAAGTATCGTTGAATGTATTATTACCATCATTAAATTTAACAGTACTAAATAGTAGTATTTGTATAAATCATTATTTATAAATTGAGCATAAATTAGAAATAAAAATAAACTAGCAGAAGTTAATAAAAGGAATAATGAAGAATAAAAGAATTTTCTATATTTATTATTTAATTGAAAAAATATTATTGAAAATAAAGACATAAAAAATGCTCCTATTGTTGTCGCATCCCAAGCAATTGCTGTAATTAAATTTAAATTAAAATTTAAAAAATAAAGAATACCATTAAAACTATATTGATAACTAAATGTTGAAAATATTAACATGCAAATAATAAGATATTCAATCTTTTTGTATGTAAAATATTGTAAAACATTAAATATTATAAAAAGTATTAATATACCACCATATATTCCAAATAAAAAAATAATCTTAAATTCTTCATTTGTAAATTTTTATATGCTTGAAACTTCCCAACTTAGATTACTTACAAGATAATTGTCTAATTTTGATATTATTGTTATTTCTTCATTAGGTTCAAATTTTAAAATGAAACTAGAATATCTGTTAATAAATTCCCTTAAATTTTGTTCTCTTAAATCACCTAAAAGTAAATTTTTATCAAGTTTATTATTTTTGATTATATAAACATCGATTTTATTCATCCCTGATAAATTGTTATATAACACTAATTCTTTAAAATAATTTGTATCATTTTTTATTATTAGTTTTGTCCAATAAGTTTTATTAGAATTTTTTAAATTCTTTTTTTCTAATGAAAAAATATCTTTTTTATCCATGATATCTTCATAAGTATAATTTTCATCAGTAATATAAGATATATAATCTACGGACTGGGTAGTTTCAATATTAGAAACATTCAATGTTTCTGAATATGTAAAGCTTATAAAAAATATTATATATAAAAATATTCTCATTATTAAATTTCTTTCCTAAAAAAATAACCTAAACTTTGTATATTTTGTATATTGTCTTTACCTATTTTAAGTCTAAGTCTATGTATTATATTTTTAATAGCTTGTTCACTTTTTATCTCATTAGGAGATAAATGAGATTGTATTATTTCTATCGAAATTATTGAATTTGGATTTTTTAATAACAATTCTAATAAAATAATTTCACTCTTAGATAGTTTATATTGAGTATTCTTTTTATTATTAATAAGTTCTTTTGTTAAAAAATTATAGTTAGTATCATGATTAATCTGAAAATCATTAAGACTTAATTTATCAATTCTTTTTAGCATATTTTTTAAACAATCAATTAATTCGTCATAACTAACTGGTTTTAAGAGATAATTAGTTAGTTCTAAATCTATTAATTTTATTAATTTCTCTTTTTCATAATAATTACTTATTATTGTTACTGGGATATTGTAATTGTTTTCTCTAAGATATCTACAAAATTTTTCACCATCCATAATTGGCATAACATAATCACTAATAATCATATCAATTTTGTAGGATTTTAATTTTTCTATTGCTTCAATACCATTTTTTGCTAAAATTACTTTTTTAAAAAAGATTGACAAAGTTTGATATAAATTATCTTGTAATTCTTCATCGTCTTCTATTAATAACATTGACATTTTTTTTAATATTTTTAAATTTAAGTACACTTTTTCTTCTTTATAACTAACTTTAATCTAAGATCTTTGATTTTAATAATAAGATATTTCAAAATAGTTTCATTTTATTCTATAGTAAAGTTCTGAATTTTATTATTTCCATAAAATTCTATTTAAGAAGATAATTCAAATAAAAAATTGTGAAATATCCTATAAATTAAGTAATTAAAAGTAAACAAATTAACAAACTTTTAAACATTTCTCCTCTTATATAGATATTAATTTATGAAAGTATCTTAACAATTGGTCAATTATTGGTCAAAAATACCATTTCTTATATTTACTAGATAATAAATTCAGAATTATTACTTTTATATACTATTTTAATTAAGATTATATAAGATTATCTTTAAAATAAATACAAGGCAAAAATATTAAACTTTCTTTTACTTTTTTATTTGCAAATGAGAAGATAACAAATTATTCATATTTTATTGATAATGAAAACTCAAAGAGTATTAATGAAATGATTTTATTCAAAAATTGTGATAAATCAGAAAGTACTAATTTAGGATATTCAAACAAAACTCTTATTTAAAATACTTTTTACTTGCACAAAATCATAAATTAGAAGAAATTGATTTAAGAAGGTTATTAACAATTAGTATAGTATAATACTATCTTAATTGATTACAGGAGTAATATGTTTTTTCAAAATAAGTATTTTTTGTTTTTGATAGTTAAAATTATGATATTGTTGATAATAGGCTTTAAAATAGATATTTTTACGACTGTAAATAAATATATTTATAATATAACAGTACCATATTTTTTTTATGAAACCAAACATAACAAAGATATTTCATTAGTAGATATTTCTCATATTTCTCAAGAGGAATTATTGAAAATTCTAGATATAGTAAATATACATAATCCAAAACTAATAGTTGCAGATATTTTTCACTCAGATAATCTCGTAAAAGAAAATTTTCTCCAAAATATATTAAATAAGAATATTCTATTTATAAGTGTGGATAAAATATCAATATTTGACTCTTTATTTACACAAGAGAATAGTAAATATTTAAAATTTTATGATATTCAAAAATTATATGGTAAAAATGCTTATACAAGTAAAGACTTTAGTGACTCTAGAAATTTAGAAAATTATTTCTCAATAAAAAATGATTTTCAAAATAATCAATATTTTATAAATCATAATGGTAATTATCCATTTAGAAAAATAGACAAAAAAGATATTTTAGAAGACAATATAATCCCTGAATTTTTTGAAAATAAGATTGTTCTTCTTTCATCTTTTAATAATAAATATGCACTTTCTGATATTCCTTCAAAACAAGAAGATAAATTTTTACATGAAGAGTATTTAGCATCACTTATTAGTAGTGGTTTATCAAATAGCTGGCTTTACTTATTTTCAATGATTGAATATATTCTTTTTATGACAATAATTGCTATTATATGGGTATTTGTTGTTTATAAAAGAATTCATAATAATATTTTTCTATTAGGTACATTCTCTTTATTGACACCTTTTTTAGCTTATTGGGTGTCTATCACATATTTAAATATTTTATTACCTATTAGTGATTTGATTTTTGTCTCTTTAGTTACTAGTTATTTGATGCATAGGCATTGGCAAAATTTAAGAATAAGAGATGAGGGAAGTATTTTAATAAATATTTCTAAAAGACTTCAAGAAAAAGTGGTTTACAAAACTTTTTTTAATACTGATGAGTATTGGAATGATTTAATTATTTTAACAAATCAATTATTTAATATGCAAAAAAGTATTTTATTTGAAAAAGTTCCAAATGATACAAGAATAAAAGAGATAGTCTCTTTTAATTGTGATTTTACAGCAATAAATGAGATGAGAAGAGATTATTCAAGAGAACCTTTTTTAACAGCTATAAAAAATAAATCAGTTGTTCAATCTAGTAGAAAGTTTTTTGAAGAAACATTTGAGGATGAACTTGAATTTATAACTCCATTTATGTATCAAAATGAAATAATAGGATTTTGGGTATTTACAATAAATGAATTAGAAAAAAAATCAATAATAAATTTTGAAGCTACTATTAACTCTTGCTCAAGGGAAATTAGTGAGCTATTAGTTCAAAGAAATTCATTTATAAAAGAAAAAAACAATCATAAAAAAAATAAACTTCAAAAGTTTTTAAATATGGAAATATCTGATTCAAATATCGTAAAACTAAAAAAAGATTTAACTATTATTGAAAAAAGGATGCTTTTAACAGAAATAATCTTTGATAATATGTATGCAAATACTATTATTTATAATCTATTTGGGAAAATTATTCAAATAAACCAAAAAATGAATGAAATTCTTCAAAATGAAGAAATAATGGCATACAACTTAACAGCTGGAGATATGATAGCAAAGTTAACCAATCTTAGTGTTAAGGAAGCAAAAGAGTTAATACGAGATGTTATCTTTAATCAAACTGAAACAAAACGTTATATTAATTTGAAAAATTCAAATAAAAAATATTTGTTGATTGTCTCGTCTTTGACAAAAGATGAAATATCAGATAATTTTAGTGCGAACTATATTTTTGATACCTTTGGTATAGTACTTGAACTCATTGATTTAGAGTTTATTCAGAAAAGTATAGACATAAAAGAGAATATTATAAATAGTTCAATTTTAAAAAATAGAGATAATTTAGAAAAAATAGTACAATCATCAGCTATATCTTCATCTGATATTTCTAAAAAAATCGAAGAGATACTTCTTTCTCAAAATGAATTATTAACATATATAAATCAAGACTTAAGAGATGATACTTCAACATACCCCATTTTTATCTCTCCTTATATCCAAGCATCCATTGAGAATATAAAAAAACAATATAAAACAAAACAACTAAGTTTTGATTTTGATGATAAAGAAAAATTGCCTTTTGTGTTGGTTTATATAAAAACAATAGATAATCATCTAAATAATTTATTGAGTCTATTAGCAATAGATAGTGAAGAGGGTGGAAAAATATCTATTGATATAAAAAAGAATCAAGACTACTTACAAATAGAGATGTTAAGTAATGGTTTTGGATTACCGCAAGATGAGTTAGACAGATATCTAAATTCAGAGGAGTCAATTTTAATTTATCAGAAATTGATACAAACTTCAAAAGAATTGACTAATTGCTCTGCAAAACTCACTTTTACTAGTGAATTAGGTGAGGGTATAAAAATAATACTCTCTTTAAAAATTTCAAATTTATAGTAATTAGATAATATGACAGAATTATATTTACCAATATTACCATCAAGTTATCTTTCCTATTCTGTTATAACAACAGTTCTTATAGGTATTTGGGTAGTTGTATTTTTTAATTTATGATTTGGATGGATTTTTTCAGGTCTTATCGTTCCTGGATATTTAACTCCTTTATTATTGATAAAACCACTTAGTGTGGGTGTTATAATTTTTGAAGCAATAGTAGTTTATCTTTTTGTTTATGTTATATCTGATGTTGCTGCGAAAAGAGGTCTTTGGACAAACTTTTTTGGAAGAGATAGGTTTTTTCTAATTTTAATTACAAGTGTAGCAGTTAGACTCTCTTTTGATGGATGGTTACTTCCTTGGTTTGAAAATATATTATTGCATAATTATTCTATTGTATTTGATACAACAGATAGTTTTCATAGTTTTGGACTTATAATTGTAGCTTTAATAGCAAATCAACTTTGGAAACCAAAATTATTTAATGGACTTTTTCAACTTTTTGTAACAGTGGGAATTACATATTTAATAACTAGATATTTATTAGTAGAGTTTACTAATTTTTCTATAAGTAATATTAGTTATACCTATGAAAACATAGCTAGTTCTATTTTAGCAAGTCCAAAATCATATATAATTTTAATCGTAACAGCATTAATAGCTTCACGTATGAACCTTTTTTATGGTTGGGAGTTTAATGGTATTTTAGTCCCATCATTATTGGCTTTGCAATGGTATCAACCAAGTAAAATTTTGGTCTCTTTTTTAGAAGCTTATGTAATACTTTTTTTGGTGATTTTAATATTAAAATCACCAATTTTTAAGAATTCTAGTATTGAAGGACCTAGAAAAATCTTACTATTTTTTAATGTAGGTTTTATTTATAAGGTTGCTTTATCTTTTGCTATTTTATATTTTTTCCCTGAATATAAAGTATCTGATTATTTTGCTTTTGGATATTTATTATCTTCTTTAATTGCAGTTAAAATTCATGATAAAGTAAATATGGCTTTATTTACAAGGGCAACTTTACAAACATCCTTTGTATCAATAATAATAGCTACAGCTATTGGTTATGCTTTAATATTATTACCTGATATAACTATATTTAAAAGTGAAAAAATTGATACAAAATTAATACTAGAAGAGAATAATAATGATGATTTAATCTCGTTTTTATCAAAAAAGAAAATAGACTTATATGGAAATAATGAACAAACTATATATAAAAAACCAACACCCTCACAACTTGAGATATTTAATAAAATTCTTGATTTAATAGATAAAGATTTTGAAAAAAATACAGCTGAAATATTAAATCTTCTATCTCAAATAAACTATAAAATAACTCTTCTAGAAAAGAGATATTTAGTTTTATTTCAAGACAAAACATATTATGGGAATGGTATTTATACTATAGATTTAAATTCAAAAAGTAGTTTATCCATTGAAGTTCCTTATCCTTTAAAAGTTCCTAATACTATGGAAAGTGCAATAGTTTTGATGAAACTAACTCAAGCAAAAGCACTTGCTATAAGTGGTGTTCCTTCAAATATAGATGATGTTTTAGGAAGTGTAAAATATAGTGATTATTACAGTTTTTATTATAATTTTCATAAACATTATGCAAAAAATAGTGTAGTTGAAGTTAGAGCTTTGACTCAAAGATTGGAAAATCGTTTTGATGATAATAGTTCCAAAGATAAAAAAACAGCTTTTTTGGCTGTAAAAGGTTTATTACCAAATGATTTAAAATTATCACTTTTAAAAGAGAAAGTACCAAATCTCGAAGTTATCTGGGAAGATGTAACTGAACAATCTATATATAAAGATAGTATGAGAGATGGTTTTGGACAACTTTTTTTATCAAAAGATGAGCAAAGAACTCTTATTTCATCTCAATATTATTTAGATAAATATAATTTAAATAAAGAATCATCAATAAAAAATGAAGAAGGATTTTTTAGAAATTGGTTATTAAATAAAAAATTAGAAATTGCGGGTGTTGATTCTGAACTATATATAAAACCATCTATTCAAGAGTTACTTTTTTTTGATAAAGAGATTTTTATGCCTATTTATGAAAATATTAAAAAATGGAAAACTCAAAAATTTGATGAAAAAAGTATAGAAAATGAGTTGTTAACAGTCTCTTTTGCATCAAAACTTATAGGTTATACAACAACACTATATGAAGATAAAACAAATAAAAATTTCTATATTATTTTGCATGAATTAAATTCAACTAAAAAACGATATTGGGGAACATATATTTTTAAAATAGGTGATTCTTCGAATATTATGATTGAAGTTCCACGTCCATTTTTTGAGTCAAATACTTTTGAATATGGAATGGAACTATTTGAACAACTTAATGCAAATATTTTAGCAATAAGTGGCTCACATCCTTTAAGCAATAGTGATTATACTGGAGATGTTTTATTATTTAGAAATAAACAAAATATTTTTAATTTAGCCAACCAAGTAATATTAAGAGAAACAAATTTTGATACTATGAATATTTTGCAAATAAGAGGTATCTCAATAAATGATTTAGATAATCAAACTTTTGCTATATTAGCTACAAGACAAGATAAAACTATGAATAAAACTCAACAATTTATATATGATTATTTAAAATCACATATACCTTTAATGAGTAATGATGGTTCATTTATAGCAGCTGGTTATGATTTAAATTCTACTCAATCTTTATATGTAGAACAATCACTTAATAATACTTTTTCAACTTTATGGTTACCTAATGATATAAGATATAGATATCAACAAGTAGGTGAAAATAGTATTATACTTCAGCAATTTAAAACTTTAGATATTAGTATTATTGAAGATAGATTATTAGATGTTATTTCTAAAATGAAATTCTCAGATTTGAAAAATTGTAAAAATAATTTTTTAAATAATTTAGAATTATATTTAAATACAAGAGATATAACAGAATTAGAAGCTTTAAAAATGTCAAACGATACAAAAATGAACTTAGTGATTGATAGTGGTTCAAAACAACCATTTTTACTTGTTTTTGATAAAAATAATGATATTTATGCGATAATCAAAGCATATTCAAATCCACCATATCTAAAAGATTATAAAAAAGAAAATGAGACAGCAACACAGATAATAAGTAGATTTAATATAAGCAAATCAGCTATATTTATAATGGATAAATCATGCGAAAAATAATAAATAGATTTTTGTTTATTATGGTTGGTTTTTTTATTTTATTTTATTTTATAAATCCAATAGAGTTTTATAAATCATTTAAAGAAAAAATCACACAAACAAAAATAGTTGATGAAAATCTTGGAATAAGTACGGTTTATATTTTATCTGATAAAGATTGGCTAACATTTTCTATTCAATCATTTTCCCAAAGTATGAAATTTATTACAACAGCAAATATTTTAAATGAAACTCCATTAGAATCTTTAAATAATATAAGATATGCAATTGTTTATGAATTTATTGGTTTAAATGGTGAAGTTATTGATAAAAAAGTTTATAATTTTAAAGCATCTTTGGGTCAAACTTGTGATAAAGATCAAAATCAAATAAAAAAAAGTTTTTATTCAGAAAATTCATTTGATGTGGCTACTGATGAGAGCATATTTATCTCTTTAGCGAACTACTCTAATATCGCTAAAATACGTATGAAAATAGAATCAAAAGATACAAATATTGTTGATGTAGGAATAAGAAGTTATCAGTTAGAAAAAACATCAGATCAAAGAAAAGATTTAACATGGGAGAGAATGTTACGAGATAAAAAAGAGTTTTTAGCTCGTGGGAATATTTATGGTATTGATTTTCTAAGTCAAGAAGAAAAAGATTCTTTAGTTTCTAGTTTATGGAAACCAATAGGACCTTTAGGAAATGAAAATGAAGATTATAAAATAAGAAAATTGTACTCTTTTGATGATTTAGCCCAAATATATCCTTGTACTAAAATATTACCAAGTTTATTTGCTGATGAGAATATATATTTTAGTAGATATTTTAAAAAAGGGAAATATGATATTTCACTTGTTTCTACAAACAGTGAAAATAAAGATATTTCTATAAAACTAAGAGAATTTTCAGGTTCTATCATGAAATATGAAAATAGTTATACTTTAAAAGATGAAAAATTAGATATACCTTTGGACATAAAAGAAGATACTATAGTGGAAATTGAAAGTACTAAAAATGTAGCCATTTATTTAAAAGAACCTGATGATTTAAACTCTTTATCTCTTCCTTCTACAATTTCAAGTGATTATTATAAAATAGATGAAACACAAGGTCTATCATATAGTTTTTTTTCAAATAATAAACGATATATTAGAGTTGAATGTAGAGCTAATAAAGAGAATTTAAACGCAAAACTTACTATAAAAATGAAAGATGAAAATGGAGATATAATTAAAATATTAAACAAAGATTTAGAGTTTGTTTTATCAAAATATGATTATATTAAGCCATTTATTCCTCAAAGTGAAGCTTTGTATATTTATCTTAGTTTAGATGAAAATGTAAAATCAATTGATTTCTCATCAAATAAAACAATGATAATAAAAACTTCCACAAGAAGTGATAATTTTTCATATCCTGTATATAGTTTTAATGAATCAACTCAAAGTGATTACAGTAAATTATCAGGGTGGTTTAGTATAAGAGTTAATGATTTTAATAGTGTAAATATGAAAGATAGAGCGGTGAGTTTATATAAACAGATACAGCATCCAATCGTAAATGAATATATACAAACAGGTGATTATAATTTTGAACAACTTTTTCCTACTAATAGTTGGCAAGCTTACGAGATGCTTATGCTAAGACCTTTGGAAGAGTTATATATTCAATCTCAAGGATGGAGTGGTATTTACTCTAAACTTTCAAATAAAAACAATACTCTTGTATTTAAAGCAGATGTTGGATTAAAAGATGTTTCTCCTCGTTTGATTTATCAAAAAAAAGAGGCTTTTAAAAATAAAGCAGATAAAACAAAAGTTTCAGTTTTTTTAGATAATGTTGGTATTATAAACTCTCCACTTTTTTTAAATTCAGGAACTATCAATTTACCTTTTATTGATTTAGAAAAATCTCATACTCTAAATTTTGAAAATGCAAATCAATATGATTTTTTTATAAGCAATACAGATAGTTCAAAACCTATTCATATTAAAAAGCAGTTTTTATTATTAGACAAGCCATTAAATTTTACTTTTGAAAAAAAGAAAGATGAAGAAAGTTTAGGTTTTCAAATAGCCACTATAAAAAGAGAAGATAAAACACCTTTAAGTTTTAAAATACTAATTGATAAAAAAGATGAAGAAAAAGATTTTTATAATAGTTTCACATTTAAAAATTATGAGTTATATTTTGATACTTCTAATTTAGAAGTTATAAATGTAACTAAGAATGGTGAAGTTTTAACTTTAAGTGAATCCTCTTTTTTAACTTTGGGAGAGAATTTAAAAGCAGGAAAATATAATATAACAGTTTATCCAATAAAAAATAGTGAAAAAACTTACCTTTATATAAATCATCTTATCCCTAATCTAAAATCAAATATTAGAATAAGTAAGGAAAAAATTTGATGAGATTATTTATTTTATGGATATTTTCAATAAGTTTTTTATTTGGAACAAATACTTTATCAAGTTATTATTATAAATCAAAATCAGATATTTATGAAGATATAAATATAAATGAGTTTTATATGGCTTTAGAGCTTTTTAAAGAACTATTAGAAAATAAAAATCTATCAGCAAAATCGCAAAAAAGTTTACTTTCTTTAAATCTTGAAATAATTGATTTAGAAAACAATATTTATATTATAAAAGATAAAAAAAATAGTGGTAGAGGTTTTTATATTATAAATTATAACTCTGTGTCTAAAAATATGTTTAGTATTCCGCATCGTTTTTTTGATGAATATACAGGTAATATAGGTTTAAAGATGTTTGAAGAGAGTAGTTTTAAAGCTATCGCTTTTAATAGTGTACATAGAAAAATAGAAGATATGGCTCATAGTGATATTACAATATTCAATGCATTTCATTTAGCTTTTTCAAAGATATATTCTCAAGATATGATATACCAACTACATGGTTTTAACAATGATAAAAGAGATAGTGATATTGCAAAAAATAAAGCAGAAATTATTCTAAGCAATACTACAAAATATCCAGATAAACAAGTAACTGAAATAACCCTATGTCTAAAAGAAAAAGCTATAAATTCATTTTTATATGGCAAAGATATATTTGAATTGGGTGGAACATTAAATGCCCAAGCAAAACTATTAAAAGAGAATAATAGCCATAATTTTATAGATATAGAGATAAATGAGAGTACTAGAGAGTTATTAAATAAAGATATTAAAACAAGAAATAAAATATTAGGATGTTTAAAATGATAAGAAATATATTTACTTTTTTTATATTTACTTTTAGTGTATATGCAAGTGTAAATCCTGTAGTAATGTTAAATATGGAGCAATTAGAAAAAAGAGAGATATTTACACTTCTACCTAAAAATCAAATTATAAATAAAGATTGTAAAGATTCTAAAGAGTTTTTCTCAAAATTTTTAATATACCCTTATGAAACTTTGATGATAAAAACAAAAAATCAAGAAAAAGAGAACATAAAGATAAATTTAGAGAGTTCTTTAGATGGAAAACTTTTTTATACAAATGATTTTGATTTTGCAAAAGATGGTATTTATAGATATAAAAATGATTTTAATAAAACTATGGCTATTAACCTTTTTGTAAAAAATAGCTGTGATATGGATATTTTCACAACAATAAGTGATAAAAAATTAGATGCAATACCCTCAACAAAAATAGAATTATCAGGGGAAAAAGTAAATATAATTTCTAAAAAAGATGCTTCAAAATCTATATATTATAGTTTTGAAAAAGATAGCCAAATTGAATTTGATGTTCAAGGTGATAGTACTTTACAAATATCTATGAGAGCAATTGTTGACCCATTGGAAAATATAAGTTCATATAGACAAAAAATTCTTGTAATTGATGATGAAAATAATTCTAAAAGCCTTGAAGCTTTAAATACTTTAAGTCCTAATTATATAGATGATGCAAATAAAAGTGCTGTTACTGAATTGTCTTCACATTTTATACCTTTAAAAAAAGGTAAACATAATATAAAAATTCAAACTTTTAGTCCTATTTTATTGAGTGTAGAGATTTATCAAGATAATCTTATAAATAATGCAAATGATGCTAATCTTAAATGGCAAGCAACAAAAGATTTTGATAGTTTTAATCAGGCTATATGGAGAAATTCCAATGTAAATGATGGAATAAAAAGAGCAAATATGATTTTAAAAAGTGGTGAAGAGATTATAGATTCAAAACTTTTTAATGGATTAAAAATAAGCTCACAAAAAAGCACTTTTATGGAAGAGTTACTTCCAAATAAAATACCTTTTAATAGTACAAATTTTTATGCTTATTATGGAATCACCTCTTTATATCCTTTAGAAGATAAAGAAGTTTTAATTGATTCTTCAAGAGAAATTAATAAATATGATATTAGTTACTCAACTTTCGCACATAAAACCTAACTGTTTTTTAGTGTAAGCACTTAACACAGCGATAATGTTGAGTAAATCTTTATTATCCTTGACAACATTTTGAATTTCAGAAATTTTTGTAAGTATTTGGATAAAAAGCTGCA
>RRZT010837422.1_pt1 | contig 16760 bp, 15 predicted proteins | sample 2165551 | NCBI WGS metagenome assembly RRZT01 (sample SAMN10456910, study PRJNA506462) | wastewater metagenome | biome: wastewater; feature: sludge; material: wastewater sludge; isolation source: wastewater sludge with Escherichia coli K12::gfp cells carrying plasmid... | place: USA: Moscow, Idaho...
AACATCATCCCGGACACGGCTGACCTCCTGGTCAACGTCCGCAGCTACGACGCAGGGGTGCGCACACACATCCTGTCTGCGATTGAGCGCATAGTCGCAGCCGAAGCACTCGCCTCCGGGGCACCAAGAGAACCGCACGTCGAGTGGTACGAGAGCGCGCCGGCCGTCGTCAACGACGAGGTGGCCTGCGATAGGACCCGCTCGGCGCTGGGCACCGTCGCACTGGTGGTAGATCCCGGAACGGTCACCGGCAGCGAGGACGTGGGCATCTTGGCGGCTGCCGCCGGGGCGCCGTTGGTGTACTGGCTGCTCGGCGGCGCTGACCCGGGGCGATTTGAGGCAGCCTCGACGGTAGCCGACATTGCCAAGGTGGTTGGGTCACTGCCGTCGAACCACTCCCCGGAGTACGCCCCGCTACCCGAGCCCACTTTGCAGAACGGCGTTGCCGCGCTCGTGGTGGCCGCACGGGCCTGGCTGGCGAGCCCGCCGCAGCGATCGTGAGCCGTGCTGGGACACCCGCCGCGGCGGATCACACCTTCTGCGGCTGACGGGCAGGCAGTGCAGGATCTGAACCTCGTGCAGGCCCGTTTCCCACATTGCCTCGACTGTTGGTGCCGCGGCGACGCGGCACGAAGCCAGTGCGATTAGGCTCGCGCGGCCGCCATCTCGGCCAATTCGACGGCCTGCTCCTCTGTGGCCCCCTCCACACCGATCTGCACCAGGATGAAGCGGCCCTGGGCAAGGATGCCGATGACCGGTGACTGGGTCCCCTCGTTGATCACGATGTACGCCTTGTCCGCCCCAGCGACCGCCACGTCCTTGGGGTCGCCGCCGAAGTAGGCCGGCGCGAGATCCTGGTTCGTGGTGTAGGACTCCTGGCCGTCGAGCAACGACGTACCCACATCCACGATCGACACCGGCAGTTCCACCCCGGTGCTGTCGTCGGTCATCGTAAAGTTGCAGGTCACGATGTCCCGGGTGTCGTCGGCATTCTGCGTGCCCGCTTCGAACGTGGTGCCCAGCACCGCATTGATCTCTTCGGCCGATAGCAGGCCACAGGCATCGTCCGAGGCCACCGGTGACGGCGCGGCTGACGTAGCGACGGCTGAAGGGCTGGCTTCGGTGCTCGTCGTGCTGCCACCGCAGCCAGTCAGCAACAGACCCACCACACCTAGACCGATCAATGTGCGCATCGCCATCCCCTTCCCGAAGTTGCGCAGGAGTCTAGTCCGCCCACAACGCCTCAGTCGATGTGCGGGCAGGCACTCCCCACGGTCTTCGGGCGGGTCGCAAGGCTTCCGCTCCAGGCGACGATGGCGATATCGATGCCCGCGTCGGCCAGGAACGCCGGGTGATCACCCGCGTACCAGTCGGACACCGCGCTGACCGTCAGGCCGTCGACGTCCACCACCGAGCCGATGCTGAACAGCGAGGCCGTCTCCTCGATGGCGTCGTGCGTACCGGCCCGCATCACCACAGGCACACCCGCGGCCAAAGCGCGCGCCGTGATGGCGACGGCCACGTTGTCCAACTCGTCGCTGCCCACCGCGACCACGGCGAGACTGCGGTCCACCCGCAACTTCTGCATCGTGCGCCGCATGCTGCCATCGCCCAAATAGACGGGGATGTCGATCGCCCGCGCGAGCTGCAGATTGCGCGATTCCCCATCACGTTCCAGGCCGATCACGGCCACACCCAGCGTGCGCAACTCTTGACACAAGCGAAAACCGACTTGCCCCAGGCCAACGACGATGACATGGCCCGAGCGCGGCATCACCCGCCGGCCCACCAGACCGACGTACCGGCCGCTGAGCAGGTGCTCGACCATGCCCGCCGTGAAGACCGCGAGGAAGATGATGGCAGCCAACATCGCCACGATGGCGAACACCTGGTACCAGGGATACTCCTGGGCCTGCGGTGCCGGCCCGACCGTCGACAGCACCGCAACGGCCTCCATGGCGGCTGTGAGGAAGTCCTTATGTTTGAACGCCATCAGCAGGACGGTGTCCGCCACGATGATGCCCAGCATGCCCAGCAGCCCGGTGAGCAGGATGGCCGAGTTGCCGTCGTGGGAGCGGAACTGCCCCCGCAGCCGGCCCATCAATCCCGCGCGCCTGATCGGTTGGGGAACGTCGTAGGGGGCCACCTGCAAGAAACCGTTGGCTCTGCGTAATGCGGTGCGGGCGGCCCCTCCTGCCTCCGGTAACGCCGGACCTACAGCGACCACATCGGGGCCCATGACCGCCCCGAGCAGGGTCGGCAGCGCTGCGTCGGCTGGGGAAATGATGGTCACCTCAGGCACCACTGCCCGCAACTGATCACCGGCGGTGCGGTCGAAAAGCGCCACATAGATGCGGGTGCCGGGACGTAGGTGCTCCACGGCGAGCACATAGCGGATGGCCTCCGTGTCGTCGTGTAGAAGCACGGCCACGGCCTTGACTCGCTCTGCCAGCGCTACTGCGAGTTCCTTGTCCCCCGCACCTCGTAGGTGGTTCACCACATGGCCCTCGGAACTCAACTGACGGCAGGCACGACCCGCCAAGGCACCATCCCCGATCACCACAACCGACATGGTGGCCATTGTGCTTCAGAGCCGGGCTGCAAGCCCTGCCATTAGTCGACCAGCGGTCCCTGCGCCCGCAGGCGCGCGTATGAGGTCTGCGACGGTGCCGACGTCCGGGTGCCCTTGAACTCACCACTGACCCGGTAGTGCCCAACGTCCGGTGTGAAGGACGCCTGGGCCGACCCGTTGCTGACCATCACGCGGTATCGGCGCACGAACTGCCATCCGTCGATCGCATCGCGTCGCTCAAGGACCATCACCGCCGGCCCCGACACTGCCGGGCTGACCCGCATGGCGATCTGCACACCGGAACCCGGCGTCACGGTCGTCGACCGTCGTCCGTTGAAGTTCACCTGCGAGCGGGTGATGGTCCGAGAGACCCGGTGCAGGGTGTACTTGCCACTACCCTCCACGGCCACGTAGTAGCGGCCCGGCCGCACGGTCAGGTCGAAGGAGCTGTCAACACCGTAGCGAGCGCCGTTGTCGCTGACCAGGCGCAGTTCCGGGCTACCGGTGACCCACAGCCGCAACTCGCTGCGGCGGGGGACGTCGAACCGGAAAAGGTCTCGGGTATCGATCCCGCCGTTCACCCTGCCGGTGACCCGGGCGTTGTTGCCGATGAAGATGCCGGGCGAGGTGTCATCGCGCCTGGCCGGCGCGACCCGTAGGCGGTACCGCTGGGTGTCGCGACTGCGTCCGGCCCACACGACCAGGAAGTAGCGTCCGGACTCCTCCGGTGTGAACAAGGCATAGCCGCCGCAGCGTCGCTGCATGACCGGGTCGCCGTCGAAGTCGCGCGTGCCTGGACCATAGATCGCCAGGGTTGTGCACTGATTGACCCGCAGGCTCACGCGCATCGTCACGCCCTCGCGCAGACGACTCCAGTAGGCATCGCCGGAATTCACCAACCGGTCCACGCTGCCTTTCGCTCCCCCCGCGGGCAGCGGCTTGCCTGGCGGGCGCGGGGCAGGACTGGGAATCAGCACGCGCATCGTGAACGTGTCCGCCACCGATCCGAGTTGCCTACCCACCCGGATCGAGTACTCAGCGCCGGGCTCCAGATCGGCGGTGTCGATGGTGGCCACACCCTTGCGGTCCGTGCCGGCGCAGTCCACGAAGTCCAACTTGGACCGGACCTGTTGGAACACATCGACGGCGGCATCCATCTCGCCATCGGCGTCGAGTTCGATGATGATCGCGCCGGACTTCGGGGCCGTGAACCGGTACCAGACCGAGGCCTCGGTGTCCTCACACTCACTGACGTCGTTCGTGGGTTCGAGGGTGGCGTCGACCAGGGTGCCCACGACGGTCTGCGGAGGGGTCACCCGGATCGCATCAGCTCGATTGTCGTTGCTCGGCGGCGCGGCCCAGACTGGCGAGGCCGTAATGGCTCCCGTGACAAGCCCGAGGATGGCAAATGCGGAAATCAGTGATGGTTTCATGGCTCCCCTCCCGGCTCGAACGTTACCCCTATCGTCAAGAGCCGGCGGACAGACGAGGTGCGTTCCACAACTCGATGACTCGTTGAGTGCGCTCAAAACCCAGATAGGAGACGGTCCCTGTCTCCAGGGCGAAGAGCCGACCCGCGTGCGGATCGAGGCCGAGCCACGTGGCGGTCAGAATTCGCAGCACATGACCGTGTGCGATGAGAGCGACGTCGTGGCCGTCGTCCAGGTAAGGCTGGCAGCGGTCGATGACCCGTTGGCAGCGCACGGCAACGTCGCGTGGCTGCTCCCCCGGCGTGTCACCGGGCCCGATGTGGGCATCCCAGATGACCCAGTCCGGGGCATGGGACTGCTGGCGAATATCGGCGGTGGTACGGCCTTCGTACTGCCCGTAGTCCCACTCCAACAGATCGTCGAGGTACTCATCGGGATGCAGCCCTACCAGCCGGGCGGTCTCGCGAGCGCGCTGCAAGGGGCTGCAGGCCACCCACGCGAAGTCATGTCCAGCCAGGTGCGGTGCGAGTGCGGCCGCCGCCCGCTCCCCGGCCTCGGTGAGCGGCACATCAGTACGCCCGGTGTGGCGCCCCGTCCGGCTCCAGTCCGTCTGACCATGCCGCAGCATGACGATTCCTGCCATGCGATCACTGTGCCAGTAACGGCACCAGCTATGCCCTCACAACACCTTGCCCAGAAAGTCCTGGAAACGCTTGCTGCGCGGGTTGGCCAGGATCTCCCGCGGTTCTCCCTGCTCAGCGACGACCCCCTGGTCCATGAACGCCAGCAGGTCGCCGGCCTCGCGAGCGAAGCCGATCTCGTGGGTGACCACGATCATCGTCATGCCCGATTGCGCCAGTTGCCGCATCACGTCCAAGACCTCTCCTACCAGCTCCGGGTCAAGGGCTGAGGTCGGCTCGTCGAACAACATGAGGTCAGGCTCCATGGCCAGCGCCCGCGCGATCGCCACGCGCTGCTGCTGGCCTCCGGACAACTGCATGGGGTAGCTGTCACCACGGTCCCCGAGACCGACCTTGCCGAGCAGTTCAATGGCCCGATCACGCGACTGCTTCTTGTTCTGCTTGCGCACGACCACTGGCCCAGCCATCACGTTCTCGGCAGCCGTCATATGTGGGAAGAGGTTGAAGCGTTGGAACACCATGCCGATGGAGCGACGCTGGGCCGACACCTCTCTCTCGCGCATCTCGTACAACTTGCCGCCGCGCTGTGTGTAGCCGATCAGTTCGTCATCGACGCTGAGCCGGCCGGAATCGATCTTCTCGAGATGGTTGATGCATCGCAGAAACGTTGACTTGCCGCCACCGGACGGTCCGACGATGCACGCGACCTCACCACTGCGTACCTCCAGGTCCACACCGCGCAGCACCTCGTTGCGGCCGTACGCCTTGTGCACGTTCTCGGCGTGCACCTTCACTGGACGCTCGATCATCGCTCTTCTCCCCCACCGAAGCGACGACGTAGCTTCTGGATCGGTGTCGGTGGCAGCTGCCGCATCGCCCCCTTCGCGTAGTAGCGCTCGATGTAGTACTGCCCGACCATCAGGATGCTGGTGAGGAACAGGTACCACAAGCTAGCCATCACAGCCATCGGGAAGGGCTGGAACAGTCTGTTGCCGATCGCGCTGGCTTGGAAGAACAGTTCCGTCGTCAGCGGGATCGCGATCACCAGCGATGTGGTCTTCAGCATCGAGATCGTCTCGTTGCCGGTGGGCGGCACGATCACTCGCATAGCCTGTGGGAGCACGATGTGCCGCAACGTCTGCATGCGGCTCATCCCCAGCGCCGTCGCCGCCTCGTCCTGGCCCTCATCAACGCTCAGAATGCCGGCCCGAACGATCTCGGCCATGTAGGCGGCCTCGTTCAGACCCAGCCCCAACAGTGCGGCCACGAAGGCCGGGATCAGGGTTTTTGTCTGCAGCGTCAGCAGCTCCGGACCGAACGGAACCCCCAGCGACAAGGTGGTGTACAGGGCGATGATGTTGGCCCACAGGAACAACTGCACGTACACCGGTGTGCCCCGGAACGCCCAGATGAACATCCAGGCCACCCCGCTGAGAACCGGGTTCGGGGACAGCCTCATGATCGCGAGCATGATGCCCAGCACCAGGCCGATCAGCATCGCCAGGATCGTGAGCAGGATCGTGACCCCGACACCCTTGATGATCGGCGGGGCGAAGATCCACTCCCCGATCAGGCTCCAACCCCAGTTCGGGTTGGTGACCAGGCTGTGGATGAACATTGCGGCGAACAGGGCCACAACGAAGGCACCCACCCAGCGCCAGGGGTGCCGCACGGGCACCGCCTCGATGGGAGGTTTCTCCCGTGCCACCTCGGTGTCGGCGGTCATGGGCTCACCTAACTGTCAGGAGGACGGGTTGACCTCGGAAGCGGTGATGGCCCCATCGCTGAGGTTCCACTGCTCGAGGATACTGGCGTAACTACCATCCTCGATGAGAGCGTCGATTGCACCCTGAATGGACGTCGCGAACTCGGTCTCGTCCTTCGGGACCACCACTCCGTAAGGAGCTGAGTCGTAGACCTCGCCGACCTGCTCGAGTTTCCCGGACTGCTGGATGGCGTATGCGACCACCGGTGAGTCGGCCAGCATGGCGTCTGCCTTGCCGCTGACCACCGCAGTAGTGGCCTCTGACTGCAGGCCGTATTGCTGGATGCTGACCTCAGGCTTGCCCGCAGTCTTGCACTCCTCGTTGCGTGCCTCGATGTCGTCCACCTGCACCGTGGCCTTCTGAACGGCCACGGTCTTGCCACACGGATCGGCCGGATCAATCCCAGCCGGGTTACCCGTGGCCACCGCCCAGGACGTGCCCGCCTCGAAGTAGGTCACCATGTTGACCTGCTTCTCACGCTCCGGGTTCACCGTGAACGAGGACATCGAGGCGTTGAACTTGCCGTTCTGCACCCCGACGATCAGGGAGTCGAACGTTGAGTTCTCCCACTTGGCGGCCAGACCCAGTTTCGCGGCGATAGCGTTGCCCAGATCGATATCGAAGCCGACAATCGTGCTGCCGTCCTCAGCCAGGAACTGATTCGGCGCATAACTCGCGTCGGTGCCGAAGAGCAGGGTGCCGCTGTCCTTGATGGCCGCGGGGACGCCCGCCGCCAGGGTCTCATCTGCGGTGACCTCGGGGGCAGAGGCCGCGGGACTGGCACTCTCACTGCCGCCGCCGTCGTCTCCGCCACATCCGCTGAGGACCAAGACAGCCCCCACCGCGATCAGTCCGAACCGTCTGAAGTTTCGCATCTCTACCTCGCTTGATATTTACAAGACCGCTCTGCCTGAGCACCGACTCCCCCCCTGACTTCTACCACACACTGAGCAGCGGCGGTGGCAGCCGCGCCGAATCCATGGCGGGTGACCCGCGACACTGTGTGCCCGCAATCGCGCTGGAGATACCCGCACCGTGAGGCGAAAGGGCTACTGTGCCACTTGTGCGATCAACAGCCGGGACGACGCAGGGGGCGCTGACATGAGCCAGACCACGCAAGAGGTCACGGACAAGCCGAAGGGCCTCACACTGTGGCCGGCCACGGCACTGGTCACGGGCACGATCATCGGGGCCGGGATCTTCACACAGCCCTCGTGGCTGGCCCAGTACGGGCCGATCAGCCTGCTGGGCTTCGCGATCACCGCGTTCGGAAGTCTCATGCTGGCCCTGGTCTTCTCCTCGCTGGCCCGTCGCACTCCCGACGTCGGGGGGCCCTACGCGTTCTCCCGGCAGGGTTTCGGCGACTTCGTGGGCTTTCAGAGCGCGTGGACCTACTGGATCGGTGCCTGGGTCGGAGTGGGCGCCATCGCGAGCTCGATGGTCGTCTACCTGGGCGTGCTCATCCCGGCCGTTGTCGAGAACCGGCTGCTGAGCATCGCCGTCGCCGTGGGAGTCATCGCGGTTCTGACCTTCCTCAACACCCGCGGTGTCGTCACCGGTGGTCTGGTCTCCCTCGTCCTGACGATCTTGAAGATCGTGCCACTGCTGCTCATCGGCACCCTGGGGTTCCTCGCCTTCGACACCAGCAATCTCGGGCCGTTCAACGCCTCCTCGCTGCCCCCGCTCGAAGTGATCACAGCAGTGATGGCGTACACGCTGTTCAGCTTCATCGGCGTGGAGGCCGCGACGATCCCTGCTGGCGATGTGTATGAGCCGGACAAGACGATCCCGCGTGCCACAGTGATCGGGACAACAGCAGCCGCGGCGGTCTACCTGTTGAGCACGACGGCCGTCTTCGGTGCGGTGGAGCAGTCCGAACTCGCCTCCTCCAACGCCGCATTCTCCGTGGCGGCCTCCAACATGTTCGGCAGCTGGGCTGGCGACGCGGTCGCTGCCGTTGCAGTGGTCTCGTGCTTGGGCGCGATGAACGGCTTGCTGCTGCTGTCCGGACAGATCCCTATGGCCGCAGAGTTCGATGGCCTGGCGCCCAAGGTCTTCGGCAGACTCAACATCAAGCACGCCCCCAGCACCGGCCTGATGATCAGCGGGGTGCTGGCGGCAGGGATCCTCGCGCTGTCGTTCTCCGGCGGTGGTCTGGGTGACGCGGTGGCGCAGTTGGTGCTGGTCTCCGCCGTCGCCACGATGGTCAGTTACGCCTTCAGCGCTGGAGCCGAGATCAAGTGGCTGGCCCTGGACCGCGGCAAGATCCCCGTGGCCCATTTCGCCCGCAAGATGACGATCGCCGTGTTGGCGCTGGTGTTCACGATCTTCGCCTTCTACGGCGGCGGCGTGCAGGAGATCTACTGGCTCTGGATGCTCATCGTGCTCGGGGTGCCGCTGTACATCTACATCCTGTGGCGGCGCGCGAACACAGCCGAGCCGGCCGACGCCGATATCAGCGGCTGACTGTGAACCCACCGCCGAGCACGTAACAGGCGACGGTGGCGGCCATAGCCACGTTGAGCGAGTCCACGCCCCGCGACATGGGGATCCGGACCTGCACATCGGTCACCGCCACGGCCGCATCGCTGAGGCCAGGACCTTCGGTGCCCACCAGCAGCATTGCCGGTTCGGGATCCCACTCGCGCAGGCTGATCGGCGCGGCCGGGTCCATCGCCACTGTGACCAGCCCGGCGGCCCGTGCGGCGGCCACCCCGACGCCCACGTCTGGCACGGTTGCCCACGGCATGGTGAACACCGCCCCCATGGAGGTCTTCACACTGCGCCGGTACCACGGGTCCGCGCAGCGTTCGGTGACCAGGATGGCGTCGATGCCCAGACCCGCGGCGGAGCGGAAGATGGCGCCCACGTTGGTATGGTCCACCAGGTCCTCGAGCAGGACCGCTGACCGGGCGCCGCGCAGGACCTCGGCCACGGGCCGCGGCGCTGGGCGCTGGAATGTCGCCAGCGCCCCGCGATGCAGGCGAAAGCCGGTGATGTCCTTGAGCAGACTCGGCGGTGCCAGGTACACGTTTACTTCCTCGGGAACATGAGCCGCCAGACCCGGCCACCATTTCGGTTCCATCAAGGCGCTGACCATCTGCAGGCCACCGGCGAGGGCCCGCTGGATCACCTTCTCGCCCTCGGCGAGGAAGATCCCCTGCTCGGGTTCGGTGACCTTACGCAGTTGCATGTCGGTGAGGTTCGTGAAGGCCCGCAACCTTTCATCGGTGGGGTTATCAACGGCAATGACCGGCATCAATCCCCCAGGAATGCGCTGATCGCGGCGACCACACCGACGATGATCACGAGAGCTCGCAGCGCACTAGCGGGAAGGCGCCGAGTGATCCGGCCCCCGATCCACCCGCCGAGCAACGACGAGAGCGCCAGGACCGCGGCGGCCGACCACAGAACCTGCCCGCCGATGACGAAGACGATCGCGGCGGCTGAGTTGGCCACCCCCGCCAGAACGTTCTTGAAACCATTGGCCTCGTGGATGTCAGTGACGCCCGAAGCCGCGAGCGCAGCGAGAAAGGCGATGCCCTGCCCCGCACCGAAGTAGCCGCCGTAGAAACCTGAGCCGCTCAGCGCGACAGTACTGGAGCGCGCGTCAGGTGCCGGCAGGTGTTTGAGCAACAGTGGTTGCAGACCCACGAGGGCGACCGCCAGCAGAATGAGCCACGGAACGGCCGCGCTGAAGACCTCACTGGGCAGTGCCAGGACGAGCAGGGCACCCGCCATAGCGAAGACCGCCACCAGCAACCCCCAGCGCCCGGCGCGGCGGTCCAGCACGTCCCGGAACGTGTAGGCACCACTGACGCTGCCGGGGACCAGCCCGAGGCAGTTGGTGCCGTTCGCCAGGACCGGTGGAACACCCATGGCCAGCAGGGTTGGGAACGTGATGAGCGTCCCCGAGCCGACTGCCGCATTGACCCCACCCGCGGCGAACCCGGCCGCGAACAGCCAAGCGATCTCCTGCCCGGTCATACAACCTGCGCCGACCAGCGCTGCCCCAGTTTCGTGACGGTCACCGGCAGTCCGAACGTGGCCGACACGTTGTCGCTGGTCAGCACCTCAGCAATGGGCCCGCCTGCCACCACCTGGGCGTCGCGCAGCAGCAGGACGTGCGTGGCACCCGCCGGGATCTCCTCCACGTGGTGGGTGACCATGACGACTGTCGGTGCGTACTCATCTGCCAGCAGGGCATCTATGCGGCTCAACAAGTCCTCGCGACCGCCGAGGTCGAGGCCCGCCGCCGGCTCATCCAGTAGGAGCAGTTCGGGGTCGGCCATGAGTGCCCGGGCGATCGTGGTGCGTTTGCGCTCACCTTCGCTCAGCGTGCCGAACCGCGCGTCGGCCAGCGGGGCCAGACCCCAGCTCTGAAGCAGCTGGTCGGCACGCTCGAGGTCGGCCACGTCGTACTGCTCCCGCCAGCGGCCGATCACAGCCCAGGCGCTGGTCACCACGACGTTGCGCACCCGCTCGGCTGGCGGCACCTGGGCGGCCAGGGCCGAACTGGCCAACCCGATGCGCGGGCGCAGCTCGAACACATCGACGGCACCGAGCCGCTCATCAAGGATCTCGGCGCTGCCCCGGCTGGGGTGAATCAGCGTGCCGGCCACCTGCAGGATTGTCGTCTTGCCGGCGCCATTGGGGCCGAGCACGACCCAGGCCTCACCCTCGCAGACAGCCCAGTCGACGTCGGCGAGGATGGCCCGACCGCCCCGCAGAACGGACACGTCTACGAGGTTGATGACGTCGGACACGAAACCTAACCCTACGCTGGATTTCATGACCGTCGTGCCTGTGTCCTTCCAACTCTGCGGGTGGCTGCCCGCATGGTGGCGAGGCGCGGCCGGCGGCGACGATGTCCTGGAGTTGATCGGCGCCGACCTCATGACGCAGGTGAGCCCGTTACGGGCCACGACGACCGCGTTGAGCGCCTACTCCCCCGACCTGGGGGTGGGCACCCTGCCAGGTCCGAAACCCGTGACAGAGGCGGCCGTCGCCGCCGGGGAAGCCGTCATCCTGCACGCCGGGCCGGGTCAACCGAGCACCGTGCTCATTCCAGGAGTCGGCCTGCTGCCCGCAGGCGTTCCCCGGCCACTCGATCTGGACCTGGACCAGGCAGCCGCCGAGTTCGCGCAGGCAGTGGTCCGCGCGGAGCACGAACTGCGGTCCACGGGGGCTGCGGTGTGCTCAGATGTGCCCGCCATGACGGTCCGGCCGCTGCCCCCTGGGGCCGACGGCCAGCGCAAGGGGCTACTGGTACGCGCGGTACGTGTGTGGACCGCCGTCGGCTCAGTGCCTGCGGCCCAGCGCAGCGCGGCATTGCAGGACGTGGTGCGGTGCAGTGCGCGGGCTGCCCTGACGGCATATCGCGAGGCGCCTGTCTTGACGTCGGACCGGACTCGCAGGTTCGCATGACGACAACATTGACCTTCACCGGCCACGATCGCCCGGGCATCACCGCCGAACTGCTGGGATCGCTGGGCGACCTTGTGCAGGTGCACGACATCGAACAACTCGTCGTACAGGGCCGACTGGTGCTCAGCGTGGCCGTCGAGACCGATGGCCTGCCGGACATCGAGGAGCTGGCGGCCCGGCTCGGTCTGGAGCTGGACATCGCGAAGGAATGCCCTGACGTGGTGAACCGGAAAGCGGCGACCGCCCTCTGCGTTCTGATGGCGCCGGAATTGCGCGCCGCTGACGTGGGCCGCATCGCCGGTGAGATCGCGAGCCGGGAAGGCAACATCGAGCGCATCGTGCGCATCGCGGAGTACCCGGTCACGGCGATCGAGGTCACGGTGAGCGGTGTCAGCGATGCCGCTCTCAAGCAGGCGCTGGCCCCCATATCGCGAGAGATCGGGGTCGACGTCGCGGTGCAGTCGGCCGCGACGATCCGGCAAGGTGCCCGGCTGGTGGTGATGGACGTGGACTCCACCTTGATCCAGGACGAGGTGATCGACCTGCTGGCACGGCAGGCCGGCTGTGAGGCGGCCGTGGCTGCGGTGACTGAACGGGCGATGGCTGGTGAGTTGGACTTTGCCGACTCGCTGCGCGAGCGGGTGGCGGCGCTGCGGGGCACCCCACAATCGGCCCTGCAACAGGTCAGCGACTCGATCCGGCTCACTCCGGGCGCCCGCACCCTGTGCCGCACGCTGATTTCGTTGGGCTACCGGCTGGCTCTGGTGTCCGGTGGTTTTGAGGAGATCGTCGGACCCTTGGCGCAGCAGATGGGGGTCCATCGGTACCGGGCCAACCGCCTCGAGGTGGCCGATGGGCTGCTGACCGGGCGCGTGCTTGCGCCGATCGTCGACCGGGCGGGCAAAGCCGCCGCGCTGCGCGAGTTCGCCGAGGAGTTCGGGTTCGATGTGACCCGCACCGTGGCCATCGGCGACGGTGCCAACGATCTCGACATGCTGGCCGCCGCTGGATTAGGGGTCGCGTTCAACGCCAAACCTGCTGTGGCGGCAGCGGCGGACGCCTCTGTCACCGCCCCCTACCTGGACTCGGTTCTCTATCTGCTGGGAATCACGCGCGAGCAGGTCGAAGCCCTCGACGTGCGCTGAGTTTGAGGGCGGCGGCTGCTAACCCCGGCCCACCTCGAAGGCCTCGAGCCGGGCCATCCCGAACTCCCACTCGGCGAAGGGCACCTCCGCGCGCAGCACCGCGAAGGCAGCGGTGGGAAACTTCGCGAGCATCTGCTCGTGGGCGGCGCTGCCCGGGTTGGAGCTCAATCGAGCCGCGAGATCCTCGGTGCCGGGATTGTGGGCCACCACGATCACCGAAGTGGCCTGCTCGCCGCGGATGGCGCTCAGCATCGCGTCGGGAGAGGCCAGGTAGAGCTGTGGGCTATCGACGACGCGGCTGGCCTCGACTGCGGACAGTCGCCACGTCTGTTGAGCACGCGTGGCGGTGGAGACCAGCGCCACATCAAGTGAGCCCACACTGGACCGAATCAACTGTCCGGCCACGGGCGCGTCCCGCCGGCCGCGTGGGTTCAAGGGCCGGTCATGATCGACGACGCCGGGCGGATAGTCACTCTTGGCATGCCGCAGGAGAACGAGGGTGAAGACCATGGACGGCTATTCTGCCAGCGCGGCGCGATCGGCGCCGCTCAGCCCGTAACCTGTCGAACGTGACCGTTCCCGCAACCCGCCGCCTGATGATCATCGGCGGCGCCGAGGACAAGTTGGGTCAGCGGCGGGTCTTACGCCGCTTCGTGCAGTACTGCGGAGGCTCCCGGTCTGTCATCGCGGTCTGTGCCACGGCCTCTTCTCTCGGCGATGAGATCACGAACCTTTACGACAAGGTGTTCCGGGACTTAGGGGCCGCCGATGTGCTGTCCGTGCGTCCCGTCAACCGGGCCGAGGCCGAGGCGACAGTCGCTTCGAAAGCCGTCCACGGGGCCACCGGGATCTTCTTCACCGGCGGCAACCAGGCCCGGCTGTCCTCGGTACTGCGCGGAACCGCATTGGGGGACGAGGTCAGCGCGATGTACCGAGCCGGGACTGTGGTGGCGGGTACCAGCGCTGGGGCCTCCGTGGTCAGCGAGCACATGGTGGCCCTCGGGGCGACCGGCGAGACCCCCAAACAGCGCATGGCGGCCCTGGCGCAGGGCTTGGGACTGTTGCCCGACGTCATTGTGGACCAGCACTTCGCGGAGCGGGGCCGCTTCGGCCGCCTGCTCGCCCTGGTCGCAGCGAATCCCAGCCTGCTTGGCATGGGGGTGGACGAGGATACCGCCGCGATCATCACGAACGAGACGTTGCTCGAGGTCTACGGCCGGGGTGCCGTGTTCCTGGCAGACGGCCGCAACGCCGTGAGCAACGCCTACGCGGCGCGCGGTACGGAGCCGATCCTGATCAGCGGGGCCTCGGTGCACTTCCTGCCCAGCGGGACACACTTCGACCTCGACAGCCGACAACTCACCGAGTACCGCACGGCCGTCGAGCAGGCGCAGATCGCGCGCCGCACCTCCGACTACATCCCCGACCGCACCGCTAGCGTGCGCGTCAATGCCGAAGGGGTGGACGACCGCAACGCGGAACGTGCCGTGAGGCGTCGTCGACAGCGACCACCGACGTGAGGAGTCTGGATGTCTGAGTACCCGCAGGGCCGGTTGGAGATCCTCAACACCCGGGTGTACCGGGGACCCAACGTGTGGTCCTACGAGCCCTGCGTTCACCTGCTGGTCGACCTCGGGGAGCTCGAGGAGTGGAACAGCGCGACCATCCCGGGCTTCGTGGGGCGGCTCATGCGCGTGCTGCCGGGCGTGGGCGACCACACCTGCTCCCGCGGTAAGCGCGGCGGCTTCCTGGAGCGGCTGCAGGAGGGCACCTGGCTGGGGCATGTGGCAGAACACGTCGCCATTCAACTGCAGTCCGAAGCCGGCCATGAAGTGCGGCGCGGCAAGACCCGCTCGGCGGATGTCCGCGGTCAGTACCACGTCATTTTCGCCTACCTCGATGAGCGCGTGGGTCTGGCCGCGGGACGGCTGGCGGTGCGGCTGGTCAACCATCTGGTGGAGCCCGAGGAGGGCTTCGACGTGGCGGCCGAGTTCGAGCGCTTCCTGCTCGACGCCGAGCGCTACGCTTTCGGCCCGTCCACCCAGGCCCTGGTCGACGAGGCGGCCAGCCGCGACATTCCGTACATGCGCCTGAACGCCGGCTCCCTGGTGCAGTTCGGTCAGGGTGTTTACCAGCAGCGGATCCGGGCGACCATGACCTCGCTGACGTCGGCATTGGCCACCGACATCGCCAGCGACAAGGAGCTGACCGCCCGTCTGCTCGGCTCAGCGGGGCTGCCGGTGCCCTCGTCGCAGAGCTGCCGGACTGCCGATCGCGCCGTGCAGCTCGCGCGCCGGGTCGGCTTCCCCGTGGTGATCAAACCCGCCGACGGCAATCACGGCCGCGGTGTGCAACTCGATCTGCGAACCGACGAGGACGTGCTGGCGGCCTTCCCCGCGGCCAAGGAACAGTCCCGCAACGGCCGGGTGATCGTGGAGTCCTTCTACACGGGCAAGGACTACCGGGTGCTGGTGGTGGGTGGGCGGATGGTCGCCGTGGCCGAACGGGTCCCCGCCCACGTGATCGGCGACGGGACGCACACCGTCGGCGAGCTGGTCGACATCGTGAACGCCGACCCGCGGCGAGGAGTGGGGCACGAGAAGGTGCTCACCCGAATCCGGATCACCGGGGCCGCCGAGGAACTGGTCGCCATCCAGGGTTTCGCGATGGACGACATCCCCGAGACCGGGGTCGAGGTCAAGCTGGCATCGACCGGCAACATGAGCACCGGCGGCATCTCCATCGATCGCACCTATGACGCCCACCCCGACAACGTGGAGATCGCCGAGGAGGCCGCACGGGTTGTCGGCCTGGACGTCGCCGGGATCGACTTCATCTGCCCGGACATCGCCGAGCCGGTCAGGGAGACCGGCGGTGGCATCTGCGAGGTCAACGCCGCGCCCGGATTCCGCATGCATACCCACCCAACTGTCGGAGAGCCGCAGTTCGTGGCCAAGGCCGTCATCGATCAACTGTTCCCGGTCGGGTCGCGGGCGCGGGTGCCCATCATCGCAGTGACGGGCACCAACGGGAAGACGACGACGTCACGCATGATCGCCGCCATCTTCAAAGGTATGGGCCACAAAGTGGGGATGACCAGCACGGACGGGATCATCATCGACCAACGCCTCATGATCCAGGCGGACGCTTCGGGACCGAAGAGCGCGAAGATGGTGCTGCAGAACCCGCGGGTGGACTTCGCTGTGTTGGAGGTGGCACGCGGAGGCATCCTGCGCGAGGGGCTGGGCTACGACCGCAACGACGTGGCCGTGGTGACCAATGTTGCGGCCGATCACCTGGGCCTGGGTGGCATCCACACCATTGAGCAACTCGCCGACGTCAAGTCGGTGGTCGTCGAGGCGGTACCGCGCGACGGCTACGCGGTCCTCAATGCCGACGACGATCTGGTAGTGGGGATGCGACGACGCTGCCGCGGTGAAGTCATTTGGGTGAGCATGGGAGAACCAGGATCCAAGGGACGCGAACTTGCTGAGGGGCACTGCCGGCGTGGTGGCACCGCCGTATTGCTCGATTCCGATGACCACGGCGAGTACATCCTGCTGCGGCAGGGGCGGCGCACCATGCGACTCACCTACTGTGACCGGCTCCCCGCGACGTACGGCGGCAAGGCCCGGTTCAACGTGATGAATGCGATGTCCGCTGCCGGAGCGGCCTTTGCCAAGGGGGCCCACCTGCACGACATCCGCGCCGGCCTCAGTGGGTTCCTGCCCACGTGGGACTCCGCCCCTGGCCGCCTGAACCACATCGACGTCCATGGT
>RRZT012943620.1_pt1 | contig 16754 bp, 14 predicted proteins | sample 2165551 | NCBI WGS metagenome assembly RRZT01 (sample SAMN10456910, study PRJNA506462) | wastewater metagenome | biome: wastewater; feature: sludge; material: wastewater sludge; isolation source: wastewater sludge with Escherichia coli K12::gfp cells carrying plasmid... | place: USA: Moscow, Idaho...
ACAAACTGACGAAGTTGGATTCAATGCTTTTCTAAGCTGCCTGTGCGGCAGTGAACCACTGATCGAGTTGGACATTACCGCGCCAAATTTTCTAAGCTGCCTGTGCGGCAGTGAACATTGAGTGCAATAAATCTCAGCGAATCAATATTTTCTAAGCTGCCTGTGCGGCAGTGAACAGCTGGCAAAATGGGCGGAGACCCTGCTGCCTGTTTCTAAGCTGCCTGTGCGGCAGTGAACAATAGATTAAAGACATAAAATAAAGTTACAACAGGGAGTTAAGATAAAATTTACATTTTTACCTTGTTAAAAACCGCCTATTGTAACCTTTTGTATTTAAAGCCTATTTTTAAAGAGCAAAAATAAAGGGTAAAAACTTAACCCTTTAGCGTTTAAAAATGAGGCACGGTTGCGTGAACACCTTCGCCATTGGCTTTGGAGTTAAGACCATAGCAATCGAACAGCCCATCCTGTTCAGCACTCTGCTCATGCATTTCAATAAATAATGGGAACTTGCTGTTTTTCTCTGGAGAACGCTGTTTAGTTTGCTGACTGTGTAAATAAATAAACGGCAACGCGCTACGCGCTGTGGGCTTACTTTTTTCAAGATCAGTCAGACACTCAGCTAAAGTTTTACCCGATTTCGCAGACCACAGCGCTGCTTTATGTTGCATGTCGCGCTCCACTCGCTCTGGCGATTTAACCTGTTTACGCTCAAAGCTCACATAAGTGGCCGAATCAGGCACAGGCTTAATGCCTTTGATATGAACATAGTCTTCCAATCGAGTTAGCCATTTATCTATGGCTAATTTTTCCAGTGTCGCTTGGTCTTTAGCAAACAGCCTCAATTTATTGCCCAGTGGAAATTTCGCATTCCGATAGTCAGGAAAACCGACTGCGACTGCCGATTGGTTTTCCGCAACTTTGTGTTCAACTAGCGCGATATGCACCTGCTGAAACACGTTTTGCCACAGAAAACCTAGCGAAATTTCAACATCTGGAAGTAAAGTGATTTCTTGGTAGAAGTTCATTACTGCCACCTATTTATCGCTTTCGCCGAAGACACCACCACGCACCAACACCGCCATAACATAGTGCTCATCTTCTTCGCGTGAAAGTGCCTCACCTCGTGCCCACTTATCAAAAAAGGTGTAAAAATCCTGTTTATCTTTAGGGGTACGGAAAGCTTTGCCAAGATTAGTGACAGCACCATAAGGCTCTATGGCGATAGCGCCTGCACTTTGCTCTTCTGACCCATACTCAGGATACCAAGTGTCAATAGAACGCAATGCATTACCAATTTTTTGCGAGTGCATAGCAGCATGGTCTTTTACCGCATAGAGAATTTTACTTTTCTTCGTTTTGCTATTGCCTTTATCAAGCACCAATTCTTCACTTGGATAAACCTCTTGCGCCTTGCCAACCTTCGCATAGCAATCAATCTGCAACATCAGGTTATCCGACTCGCTACATAGTGTTTGGGCAATACGAGTTGCAAGGCTATTGATCTGTTCATCGGCATGATCAAAATGGCGGGTACTGAATTGTTTAGCATCGAAAGTCCATGTTTGTTCAGCGCCTTTATTGAGCGCCTTGATCTGCACTTCAATTTGCTCTGCACCAACACGATTACGCCATAAGAAACGCGCATTGGCCAAGTTGGTCGCATATCGCTTGGCTAATTCTGTACAACCGTGTTTTGTAATGTATTGCTGAACAGCAGCACTGTAACTTTGTTTAAACAACGCATTGTTACAGGCAGAAGGCTGCGCCAAGCCGCCCAGCACTTTTAAGGTGAAATGCAGTTTAAGCGTGTCCTGTTCTTGCCCTAACGCACAAGAGTCCACTCGTTGTAAGTTGGCTTTTTCTACTTCGGCATTCAGTTTTAACGGATCATTTTGCACCGCTGCTTTTAATCGGTTGGAAATGGTTCCTCGTACCGATTTTTCTTGTAGCTCCAACGGGGTTGCTTGCTCCTTAGCATCCCAGTTTGTGCCCGACAAATAGCCATCTGACGGAACCAGTTTCTTTTCAAATGCTAATACTGAAGCTGTGTCGTTATTTTTAGCCATGAGGTAATTCCTTATTAATATTCGTGAATAGCGTTAACTTGCTGACAAAGGTAAAGATCGTTTTCTAAATCTGGGGAGTACTGCCAAAGCATGTCATCGAGGCGCTTAATTTTATGAGCCATGACAAATTCACCGAGGGTGACCACACTTTCGGCAAAACGATGAGGCGCAGAAGCATCGCGTTGATTTTTAGCTTGCCCTAGCGGTGATATGCCCTGAAAACCCGTAGCGATTGGAACAATCCAGCCGGCGGCTTTGCGTTGACTACGCCAGACGGCCGTTTCATCTTCAAGCTGCTCGCAACTATGATTCACTGTGAGATAACTTAATAAGGCATCTAATGCGTCAGCACCTTGCTGCATTGCCTCAACCATCAAATCTCGCCGTTCAATCAATACGTATCCTGGCATTAACTGACGTAGTAACGTTGCGGTTTCTTGCTCGCTTTTTTCATCTATTGCTTTGATCATAGGCAGCTTTAGACTAAGCACATCGCCACCAGCGACCTTCATATTTGCAATGGTCTGTTGTAGGCGTTCGATAAAGCCTTGCTGCTCTGTTTGATCCTCATTGCCCGTATATTCAATAACTAACGACACATCCAAATGACAACGAGCTTCTTCGATGAAGGCAGAACGTGAACCATCTTTATCGAGTGGATTTCCAGTACCGATGATTGAATGTACAAAGTCACCATCACCTTTGTGTGTTTGCACATCACATTGATGACTCACCACCGCAGCACTGTGTAACATGAGGTCGTTCAAACCCGCTTGGTTAAGTTTGCGCTCTAATGCATGAGTAAAACCCAGCCAAGCGGTCATTGCTGGGAAGCCAATGGTAAAGGGGCTAGATAACGCGTTGGCATTATGAATTTTGATATGCGGCAAAATTAGCAATCTCATCGCAATGCCTCCTTATTGTTTATGACGATACTCTCTATCGCGTATAGCTCTTGGTCAGCCAGTTGCACAGGGGTCGGAATCACTTTGCCCAGTCGATAATGATTCAATAAACTGCGGGCTATATCCCGAGTGATTTTGTCTAACCACTCATCCTCTTGTTCACGCTGCTGCTCGAACTCAGGGAAAAGCCAAATTTTTTGCTCCATCGGCAATTCACTCGGTAATTCGCCTTGATACTCGGTAAGGAAAAGCCGTATTTGCCACATTTTTTCAATCACCAGATCAACATATTGTTGAATGCGATAATCACGCCCTTCACGAATATTGATGCTGTTGTAATCGGTATTTAAAAGACTATGTAGAGCCTCTAATACCTCTTTAGCTTGCCAAGCAGTAAAGCTCTCTTTGAAAAAATCAGTTTTCGGTAAACGTAGATTTCTTGGTTTAAGTTCAGGCGGTATCGATGCCAGCAAATGCGCTTTTCCGGCATTTTGGTTATTGAGCACACTGATGTTTTGCGGTTTCGTTCCACCAAACCCAATGGTGGTTAAACCATAGATTTCACGATATCCGTCAGCATGAAATTGATTTGATTTTCTGCACTCTCTCGCTTGCTTCACCTCGTCACCAAACCGAAGTGCATCTAGGCGTTGACGCAGTTCAAACAGGTGACCAGAGTGTGTCAATAATGACAACAAATGGTATTCATTATCGGAAACCGGAAAATAAACCTGTTTGATTTTTGAACTTGAAATGGATTCCTGATCTACATCGATCATCTTTAAAAAGCCATCTCGCAATGTTTGATAATCGAAATTGGGCAAGGTAAGCAACTGCTTTGCTAATTCACTCTCTTTTTCAATGTGAACCAATAATCGACGTTGGTCAGCCATCACTAGATTAAGGAATTTATATACATCCAATGCGGCTGCATTACCTAGTGCATCTGGTTCGACTTTCACATTTCCAGAGCGTAAAAAACCGTCTTCCTGCGGTTTATTTTTGGCGATAATAGATGAAACATAACCATTCTTATTTTTTCGGGCGCTAGGGTGGCTGAATGTGCAAGGGTGAGATGCAACAGATATTTGTCCTGCCCTTTTGGCCGCATCAGGTAACCAATTGGTTAGCAAAAAATTTTGCTCACACTCTTGTTCCTTTTCACGAACCTCCAATTCCTGCATCGTTGCACTGATGTTTTTCTTAAGCCAAGCCTCTTTGCGCTCGGCAAAAAAATCGTCTATTGCTGGATCTATCACCTGACATCTCCTTTCATGATTAAGCCTTAAGCAACTATAGTAGCCTCAAAGAGATCTTTCAACCATTATATAATTTCTTAAAATAATTTTATTCTAAGCTTTTTTTGAAAGTAACTCATAGCTGTTGTAGTCTTTGCTCTCTACTGCTGAACAGCAGCTTAGAAAATTATCTAATTGCTTAAGATGTTCACTACCACACAGGTAGCTTTAGGCTGGAGTAATCCAGCCTTTATCTTTTATCTGCCTTCACCAATCCAAGCTGGTCGTTGTAACTGAATTCCACATTCTCATCGTGCTCTGTAAAGCTGATTTCGCCAAATCTCACGGATGTTCTAAATTCCTGTTCTTCACTTTCGCTGTATTCAGCGACCAGTTTGCTGTAGTCACGTTGCAACCAAAGTTTTTGCTGTTGCTCTTTTGCAAATGGTTGATGTTGAATATTCAGAGTTTCCTCAATGGTGTGAAGTTCGCCATGTTCATCACGAATACAAAACGCCATTCCACGTCGCTGTTTCACTAAATACAGTTGCACGCTCGGTTCGCTTTTTCTAAAGCGTTTAAAGTGCTGCGGTAATGCAGTCAGCCACCAATAGCCTTGAACATGCCCATGCAAATGCTCATACCAATAGCTTGTTTCAGGCACTGAACGACGATTACGAGCAAATCGGTCTTGACGAGTGGCGCTAGTAACGAGCGGTTTATTGATTTGATCAACCCCGAGTATTTTGCCAGTCGCATAATGCTCAAGGTCAGCCAAATTATTTTGAGGGTCAGGATTGGATCGCTTTTGAATACGAGCAATTGCATTGACTGATTGGGTCAGTGGCTTCTCATCCACCAGTACTTTCAAATCATGAGTTTTCAGTTGAGTGTTGCGATCTGTCTCATAACCAGGTCGATTAAACACGCATGCGTCTTTTCCTTTAAAACCTTTGAAATTGAATTGCAGTAAGGCAATGTTAGGCTCTGCAACTTCCCCATCACGATGCCGTCTGACCCGACCAGCCATTTGAATAATCGAGCGAAATGAAGATGGCTCAATGACAGCCCAATCAAAATCATGGTCGCGCCCCACTTCTTCCACAGGCGTAGCAACCAAAATAAAGATCAGGTTTTTGGTTTTACAGTTATCTAAGTGACCTCGAATCACGGAATGGCTAAATGCGGCAGGAGATTCCCCAGCTTTTTCTTTACGCTTTAATACTTGATCGAGATGTTTTTCTTGTTCGTGGCGCAGTAATAGCACTTGCTGGCTGTGATAAACCATACAACGAATTTCGGTATCTTCAGGCCATTCACAACCGAGCAGATATTGAGTTAACTGCACACAAGGCTGAATATTCGCAACCCGAACAACACCAAACGAAACTTGAATTTGGCTTTGAGGGTCAACGGTAAAATGTTGCTGATGTTTCACCGAGATCGCTTGTTTTACATATTCAAAGAATTGTTTTTCAACAGGCTGATCCGGTTGTTTGAGACAAGGAATAATTTCGGCTTTGCGCTTGGCGGTTTGCTGTTTGAGCTTATCGACTCGTTTGTTAATAAAGTTTTGCCCAAACGCCTGATAAACATCTAAATCACTATCGCCACAGCCAACTAACTCGGTGTGTGCGGTGAATTCATCCACATAAACACAGTTAATACTTGGCACACGATCACGACTAGCGGCAAAGACAGCCCAACCTTGGCGATAGGCGTTGTATAAACCAAGCGCTAGGTCAGGCGGAATAGTCGCCGATGAAATCATAACCTTGCGCCCAAGCATACCGGCCAAGTGGATCAATCGGCCAATTGCAATCAGGTCGTCGCCTGTAAAATCATCGATTTCATCAATCACTAAATCAGAAGACATTAAGCGCAAGCAAGGCAATATATAGCGTCCACCGCGCTTGGTTTCGGTCGCAGCCATGATGTGATCAATGGTGCAGGCCAACACAGGTGCATAAAGTAGTTTTCTATCTTTTTCCTTGGTAAGAACTGTGGTTAATTCCTCTTCAGGTAATACACCTTGCCAACGCAGCTCTTCACTTTCATCTTGCAGGCTTTCCAGCGATTCAGAGCCAAGATCGGCTTGCTCAATCTCTTTTTCCTCTTTATCTATTTGTTTTCCAGATTTATGATGAAGTTCATAAATGGCTTTTGAACCAATCAATACTGCCAAATCACTTTCTTGTAGTTTCAGCCGATCTCTGTATTCATCTCCCGTTTGCAGGGTAAGCGTGCGTAACCCCAGCGCCAAAATAAAACGTAAGCTTTGCCCATCGTCAGAGAGTGCTTGCATGATTTTGGCGTTCGCCATGGTTTTACCGCAACCAGTGCTGGCCATATTAACCACAAAATAACCTTGGCTTTTATCTTCTGTTTGTTCTCGCCACTGCTGAATTTTGCTCACTGCTTTGTCTTGCCAGCGAAATGCTTTTGGCGTGTTAGCCTTTGGCGATAATTCATCCAGTTCGGTTGCTTTAAGTGGTTCTGATTCAAAAAAAGGCAACAACTTAACAGTATTGACCGCAACCTTCGCCACATTGACTAAGTGTTCATCCAGTTTTTGTTTGCGAGCTTTAGTTTGGGGGTCAGTATTGGCATACAACTCGATTGGTGTTTTCCATTGTGAGTCGTTTGCTTGTGAGGAATAGAAGTGATCCCCTAACATCAAACACAACCGTGCATGATGCAAAATCACACGCCAACTGCCATCACTCATGGCTTGTTCTATTAAGGGTAAATGATGCAGTAAATCTTTAGCTCTGCGTTGTAGCTCTGAAAGCCAATTCTTAGAGTCAGAAAGTAAACCCAAAGGAAACTCTAAGCATTTTGGCAATAACTTGCGGTAATCTTCAAATTGGTTTTCATATCCCCACGCTTGAGTGATCTTACTGAACAGATCAGCTAAATTATGATTAGCTTTATCTCTTTGAAAATCACAATCATTCTGACCTTTCGGCAATGGCAATCTATGGTGCGATACAATCAACCAAGCGATTAGCGCCGCAGCTGTCGGTAATTCAGTTAGCGGTTTATCTTGTTGCAATACATTGAGATCAAATCGTGACTCGTTGATGCCTTCGTTAATTATCGAACTTAACCACTCCGCATCAAGCTTTTCGCTCGCTACACGGGTTACATACTGGTGAAACAGCAAGCAAGACACCCATTCATGGCGCAGCGGATCACCCTTGTGCTTATTTTTTATCTCCGGATTTAACTTTTCCTGAAACAGTAATGATGCTTTGCCCCAATCATGCAAAAGTGCGGCCATCGCAGCGAGAGCTTTAATGACGGGTAGATATTTCCAGTCGCTTTCATATCCACTATTCAACAAATCTTTCTCAGTACTATTAACAGGCACAACGCCTTCACTGTTAAATTTATTATTATTTCCCACCACCCACAGCAACTGACTGCGTGAACGGGAACGAATCCAGTGACAGCTTACGGCGGTGCTGCGGCTGGCAGTTTGGCGCAGCATTTTTTTAACGGTTTGCAATCCTTCTTCTGTGATCAGGGTTTGCCATGTGTTATCGCCAATACGATTGGCAAAAGCGTCGAGTACCCGGCGGGTCTTTTTCAGTGCATTTTTTTCACATTGAGAAACAAACGTGACCATCATAGGTTTTGTTCCTCGATTTGCTCGGCACTGTAGTCCTGCAAGGCAATGTTTTTGACCGTATCAAACATAAAATCGAGTGCTTTATGATCGATAAATGCCTGTAATATTTGCTGGCGAAACTCTTGCTCACTGGCATTTTCTTTGGCACAGACAAACGCCCAAGGCAGCACGATGGCGTCTTTGATTAAATCAGCAACATCAAAAACCAGTGCACCCCGACGGGTTTTCCCGTGCATTACCGCAAAGCCATGCGGGATCCCCAGCACCCATAAACAGCTGGCTGCCAAGCCATAGGCGAGATAGTTACCATGGTTAAGAAAATCGTTAGCTTTGTCGGTTGATTGATGTTGGCGGGAAAACTCTTTCTGACCAATGTTATTGGCGGCATATTTGTAAAGAGTCTTGGTAAGCTGTGCTTCGGTAAGGAGCAGATCAGACTGTTTGTCCGCATCTTCAGTTCGTGTATGGAATGTGTCGAGAGCGCCTTGAACCTGTTCATCATTGAATAAAAAACCTTCCAGATTTAGCTCGCGATCTCCCGACCATACTTTTTGTAAATAATCGATGCGGGCGTTCTGGAAGGCCTTGGCAGCAGCTAATCGCTTGTCGTCATCAAACCAGAAACTGAGCCAGCCATGTAAATATTCGGTAGGACGATATTCGCTTTGCGGTGTAAACCATTCAACTTCTGTTGCCATGTGCAGCGGTGTTCCGCCTCCACCACAAAAGCCAACAAGCACCCCTGCATGCGACAACATGCGCATCGCCGCCTGTGTTATTGATGTACCATTTCCCAGTAACAATACGGTCGTATTCGCAATCGGAATGTTGTAATAAAGGTTTTCGTTTTTGGCTTCTGTAAGATAAAGCACCCGTCCATCTTTTTGCATCACCCGGCAATATTCAAGGTAATACAGGTTCGCGCGCTTTGAGTGCAGAATGGTTTTGAGATCAGATGGGGCTAAATCATCCACAGGCTGAGGCTCCCTTTATTATTCCTAATCAGACTTTTGATCATTCCAGTCTTCCTTGCCAACCCTGTACAAATCCTCAGGTTAACTGAGTTAACTTAATCAGCATTGCCGGGCCCTTCAGCTGTTGAAAAGCCACTGTTTGACGTCATCCCTGTTTACCAGCACCAGTTGTTGGGCTTCTGGTATGCCATCAAGATATTTAGTGTTGACCTGCATTTCCCTGAGTAAGTAGTCGGCGAGCGCGGCGCGGGCTTTGATATGAAGCTGATCGCCTTCCATCTGGTAGTCATTGGCAAGAACTTCACGTTGGGTGGAGCTTAAACGGGGGTCAGGTGACAGGATCAAGGTAACGATGGTTTGCCAGGCTTCATCTTTGTCGATGGAGTGAGGTGATGGCCCTTCTATTTCAGCCTCTCCGCGAAAACGGCTCAGCACCAGATCGCGAAATCCCTGCGATTTTTCACAATACCCTCTGACGTGAAAGCGGGCCCCGGCTTTGACTATGCTGTGCGGGCTGAAAATCCGGCCTTCCTTTTCAGGATTTGAAAGTGACACATAGTTTACTTCTACCCGTGCGTTTTGATGGATGGCTTTCACCAGAGTGGCAATAACACGACGAGAAATATTGCGCTCAGGTAATTCGAGCCGGGTTGCACAGGTATTGGGTAAGGGATGAGATAACGCAAAGTGACCCGTTTCAAGCCAGATGAGAAATTCATCCAGTCCACTGTGAAAGTATTGCGGCAGTCTGTCATCAACAAACCCGTAACAGGCTTTATCCAGCTTGATGAGATGCTCAGGATGCAATTTCTGATGAAGTGCGAAGTCCTTATAGGCCTGCTGACGGGTGATTCCAAACTGGTTTTCGAGGTCTTTGTTGCGAACCTCCCCCATCCAAAAGGCAAGCATCTCCAGGAATGCAAATCTTTCGTTGGGCTGCCTGGCACTGTTCATACATCCCTCCAATGCACGGTATAGCTGTTCCATCAGCTGACCCTAATTCAGGAACCGGATGAACACTATAGACACGTTTTATGAGAGATTTATTTGAAGCACGTCAGAAAATATGTGATCTGCAATAAAAAATCCGGAGCCAACTTAAAGCTGAGCCCCGGATTGGTTTGTCTCTGGTGACAGGTTATTTATTACCGTCTGCCGCCACCGCCTTTAGTGGACAGCGGGATGTCAATGTAGACCAGACCACCTTCATCACCAAGCGCGGAGTCACCTTTGGCGATGATGTGCGGGGTGAAATTCTCACCGACATTCACAAGCTGGGTCTGAGTATCGCCAAGAGGGGCGAACATGGTTGCCAACTGCGTTGAACACTGTGGTCCTGCGTCGTCGTTACCGTCCAACACAAAGGTCAGACGATAGGTCCCTGTGGCAGCGCTCTTGGCGTTCCAGTTGTAGCCATACACGATGCTGCCGCCTGAGGTGATTTCGACTGACCAGGGACTGGTAGTCGAATAAGTGGCGACGTTGACCAGCGGTGTTCCCACACCCTCGCCGGCCCACTGCCCGGTGGTCTTATCCCAGGTTGGCGTACCGCCGATCTTCTGGATCACCAGACGTGCGCATTGGGAGTATACCAGCGCGTGGATCGGGATAGGGGTACCCTCAGGAGTTGTTGCTAGTCTCACGGTAGTCGGGTCAATCAGAACTTGTGTGCCTGGGTGTTCGCCGACTTCGGGACCGGGACCGGGACCGAAGTCGGTGCCCTGCATCTCGTTGCCGGACTGTTCAGTGCCAGGCACTGCCCCGCTCATGCCCAGAGCTGCGAAGCAACCGATGCTGGTCTGGCCCACTTCCTTAGGCACGGAGCATGGCATCGGAATGCCGTCGGTCCAATCGCTCACCAGATATGGGCTCAGAGGGCTGCTGGTTTCCGGCACATTCTGCAACAGGTTGAACTCGACACGGATCTGCCGCGTAGCAAGCGACGGGGTGGATTCCAGCAGGTCACCAACATCAACCGCACTCACAACCAGCGGTGTGCCGGTGTTATTACCGACGGTCAGCGCTTTCCAGAAGTTCTGTGTGCGTTTTTGCAGCCACCAGACCTTGGGCTCCCCGTCGAACAGAACCGTGCCTGTCTCCGATTCAACGGTGACATGGCGCCCGTAGTAGCACAGGAAGTTAGGCGGTACCGGCTCACCAGCTGTCACGCCTGTCTCGCCGATGCACTCCGTTTCCGGGGTGGTGATCGGGGCGAATCGCCAGGCACCGTCTGCAGGAAATGGGCCAATGTTGTCTGACAGGATCACCGGGAAAGACAGGTTGTTGGAGCCCGTTTCAGTGGTTGGAGGTTCGCCGCCACCGCCGCCTCCTCCACCGCCAGGGCTGCCCTTCGCAGCGTAGGCGCCGGCACTTATGCCAATAAATAACGCTGCAACTACGATTTGCCAGAGTTTATTCAATTTGAATGCGTTCATATAGCATTCCTTTTCATGAATGTAATCACGAGGTTCAGGAAGCGGATTACCCAAACGCTTGTGTCCCGTAGCGTCTGACGCAACACCATAGAGACCATGAAGAGCCTCCTCTTTTAACTATAGACAAATCACTAAACTTCTGATAAAGAGAAATATTATTTTGAACGATAGTGTGCGGTGTGTAACAGTAGTGCCTATGTCAGAAAACAGATGATCTGCAATAAAAAATCCGGAGCCAACTTAACGCTGAGCCCCGGATTGGTTTATATCTGGTGACAGGTTATTTACCGCCGCCGCCACTATTTCCACTTCCACCGCCGCTATTTCCGCTTCCGCCGCCGCTGCTACTGCCGCTGCTTCCCTGACCAGAACTTGAGCCAGAACCGGAGCTGGAGCCAGAGCTGGAACCAGATCCGGTGCCGCCGCCCATCCCCATTCCCATGCCTTTACCCATGCCCTGACCGTTCATCATCGGCATGTCTTGCAAGGTGATACCCTGGGCCTTGGCGCGTTCAAGCATTTGTTCCCGGTGTTGCAGACGGATTTGCTGACGTTCTTCGTCAGTTGTCGCATTCTGCATCTGAGTGCGGAACTGCAGCCGTTCTTCCATCGTCATCATCTGTCCACCAAAAACAACTTCGTCACCCGGAGTTATCGCTGGCGGGTCAGACAAGGTGACGCCTTGAGCCTTGGCGCGTTCAAGCATCTGTTCCCGGTGCTGAAGACGGATCTGCTGACGTTCTTCATCAGTTGTCGCATTCTGCATTTGAGTGCGGAACCGCATCTGCTCTTCATTCGTCATCATCCGGCCACCAAACACAGGTTGTTCGCCAGGAGCAACCGCAGGCGGTTCAGGTAAGGTGATACCTTGGGCTTTAGCACGTTCAAGCATTTGTTCCCGATGCTGAAGACGGATCTGCTGACGTTCTTCGTCTGTTGTAGCGGCTTGCATCTGAGTACGGAAGGTCGCCCGTTCTTGCTCAGTCATCAGTTGGTAACCATAAATAGGTTCTTTATCTGCAGCAGCAACAACCGGCGTTTCAGGCTTAGCCGGTGGTATTGGTTTGTCAGCGGCTATACTCAAAGCCGGCAGCAATAACAAACCGAGCAATGCAGATTTTTTAAACAAATCAGATCGCATTTGAACCTCCAATGTTTCATTGATAGCAGTTCATTTGCTATCAGGGATTATCTTAATAAGTATAGGTCACTCTGTCCGGAACGAGACTATCTATACTTAGTTTAAAGCGAAATAAATCGGGAGCTGGATGTGCTGACCGGGCGAAAGGCGTTTCTCATTTTTCTGTTACTGGTGGCAGCCGTTGCGGGGGTTATTTATTTCCGGCTGCCGCTCAGCGTGAACGTGGCGCATCCTTCCCGCGGGCAGGTCGTGGAAGCCGTTTATGCGACCGGTACGGTTGAGGCTGATCCGCCGATCCATGTGGCAACCGAACGGGCAGCGCGGTTGACGGCCTTACTGGCCGATGAGGGAATGCAGGTTAAAACCGGTCAGGTGCTGGCTAAGTTTGATGATGCAGAGCTGCAGGCGACGCTGCGGGAAATGCAGATCCGCCAGCGTAATGCAGAAAATAATCTTTCCCGGGTGGGAAAGTTATATCAGCGACGCATGGTCAGTGCAGAGCTGTTGGATCAGGCCCGGACAGAAGCGGAAGCCGCGCGGGAAGTGACACGGCGGACATCGGTACAAATGAACGCGCTGACGCTGATAAGCCCGGTGGATGGTGAGATCATCAAACGCGATGGTGAAGTCGGTAATTATATGCCTGCCAATCAGGTGGTATTTTCCCTGAGAAAATCAGCGACACAATTACGCCTGACGGCGGATGTGGATGAAGAAGACATCCCCCGAGTCAAACCGGCACAACGCGTGCTGATCACTGCAGATGCATTTCCGGGGAAAGTATTTGAAGGCATCATCCGGGAAATCACGCCTGAAGGCGATTCGGTCACCCGCAGTTACCGGGTGCGGATCAGTCTGTCTGACGATGTGCCGTTTTTCATTGGGATGACGGCTGAAAGCAATATCCTTATATCGCAACGGGATAACGCCTTATTGGTGCCAAATTTAAGCATCATGGATAATGCTGTCTGGCTGGTTAAAGATGGCAAAGCATTCCGGCAGCCGGTAACAACCGGTGTAAAAAACGCGGATAAAACAGAAATTACAGAGGGCATAACTGATCAGGATTCGATCATTATTGAACCGCCAGAGAAGTTAAAAGCCGGACAAGCCGTGCGTGAGGTATGGTCCGGGCCGCCGGACAAATCATCATGAATCTGGCCACATCCATTGCCCTCAGCCATCTGATGTCGCGTCGCCGGCAAACCATCGTTTCTGTGCTGGGCATTTCGCTGGGTGTCGCCTTCTTTCTGGCTATTTCCGGGTTAATGCGCGGCTCTGAACAGGATTTTATACAACGGTTAGTCGACAATTCCCCGCACATCACTGTGTACGATGAATATCGTCATCCCCGCTTACAGCCGGTTGAAATTGTTTATCCTGATTCCGTTTATGAATTACACGGCATCCAGCCACGCACTGAAATCAAAGGCATTCGGCAGTATAAAGAAAAACTGGCGCGGATTGCCCTGCGGACTGATTTACAGATCGCACCGGTTTTACAGGGGCAGGTGATCCTTTCTTATGCCGGTATGACGCGGGGTGCCACCATTTCCGGCGTTGAACCTGAGTTGATGAAAAATGTCAGTTCTCTGACGAAATATTTCATTAACGGTTCACTCGAAAGTCTGTCGGCTAATCCGAATGGCGTCATTATCGGCGCCGGGCTGGCTGAAAAATTCCAGCTGCAGATGGGCGATAAACTGACCATTACCTCGCCATCAGGTTCAGTACGTTTAATGAAAATTGTCGCTGTATTCCGTACCGGAACCGCCAACTACGATGATCGTCAGATTTATGCATTATTGAACCGGGTACAAAATCTGCTCAAACAGCCGAATATTGCCAACATGCTGATTATCCGGCTGAACGATCCGGCTCTGGCGCCCACTGTCGCGCATCAGATTGAGCAGGATCTGGGGTATAAAACACAATCCTGGCAGGAAGCCAGTGAAGATCTGATGAGTATGGTGTTGATCCGGAATCTCATCATGTACAGCGTAGTCAGTGCGATCCTGCTCGTTGCTTCATTTGGTATTTATAACGTTATTTCGACTGTAGTACTGGAGAAAACCAAAGACATCGCCATTCTGAAGTCGATCGGCTTTGATGCAGGTGATATTGAGCGCATTTTTCTGATTGAGGGAACGCTCCTGGGCCTGTTTGGCAGCCTGTTTGGTACGAGCCTTGGCTTGTCACTGATGTATGGCCTTAGCCGTATTTCTTTCAAAAGTCCGTTTTACACCGCTGAGGCTTATATGCCGGTTTACTGGGGCGCCGATCAACTGCTGCTGGCCATCGCTTTTGCCATGCTGTCCGCCTTGTTTGCTGCTTGGTTACCCGCACGTAAAGGCGGACGGGTCAGACCGGTCGATATTCTGCGAGGTGCCGAATGAACAGCATTCTGCGCGCAGAAAAACTAACCCGGATTTTGCCCAGTGAAGTGCCGGTAACGCTGGTACAGGATATTGATCTTGCGATTGGACAAAGTGAGTTTGTCGCGATCATGGGCCCGTCAGGCTCGGGTAAATCATCGCTGCTGTATCTGCTCGGTTTGCTCGATTCCCCCACTTCCGGAAAATTATGGCTGGAAGATGAGGAAACCAGCCGGTTTAGTGATAGCCAGCTGGCTCAGATCCGTCTGCAGCGGATTGGTTTTGTTTTTCAGTTTCACTTTCTGCTGGCTGAGTTCTCGTCGCTGGAAAATGTCATGTTGCCGATGCGAAAACTGGGTCTGCTTTCCGAGTCGCAGGCAAGGGAAAAAGCAGGCATGCTGCTGGATAGTTTAGATATGCGGGAACATAAACATAAGCTCCCGAGCCAGCTTTCCGGAGGACAACGACAGCGTGTGGCAGTAGCCCGGGCACTGGCTAATGACCCGGTGCTGATTCTTGCGGATGAACCCACCGGTGCGCTGGATACCAAATCCAGTGCCAATGTCCGCGACATCCTGCATGACCTTTCCCATAATCAGAAATGTGCCATTGTAGCTGTGACGCATGATCCAGAGTTTGCCCTGGCGGCTGACCGGCAGATCCATCTGATTGACGGGCACCTGGTGCCCTGATCACGGAGGAAACAGCGAATGACCGCTCAGAATTCACCCGGCACACTGTCTTTGCAGCAAGAAAACGGATACGTATTGCTGCGGATCGGCGGTGACTGGACGCTTGCACATTATGTGATGTTAAAACGTCAGATCACCTCTGTGCAGGAACAGATGATCGCGGATACCCCGATCCTCTGGGATGAGCTGGGCTCGCTGGATACCGCAGGTGCGGCCCTGCTGGTTGAACTGCTTGGTCAGGCCCGCTTATCTCTTCTCACGGCACAAGACTCAGGTTTGTCTGCTGAGCGGCTGGCGTTACTGCACAGCGTGGCTACTGCGCTCACAGAAAGTACTAATATCGAAAAACAGCCGAAAGAGTCCGCAATTAGCGAGATGCTGGCGCATATCGGTCAGGTTGTGATCCATCTCGGTCAGCAGCAAATTGCACTTCTCGGCTTTATCGGGCTGACGATCGAAACGTTAGTCCGATCGCTGATCCATCCCCGTCGCTGGCGGATCACCTCGCTGGCAGCCCATATCGAACAGACCGGTCTGAACGCGATCCCCATCATTGCGCTGCTGACATTTCTGGTCGGCGCCGTCGTAGCCTTCCTCGGTACCACCGTGTTATCCGATTTCGGCGCCAGTATCTACACGGTAGATCTGGTCGCTTTTGCCTTCCTGAGAGAATTCGGGGTATTGCTGACTGCAATACTGATGGCCGGTCGTACCGCCAGTGCTTTTACTGCCCAGATCGGCTCAATGAAAGCCAATGAAGAGATAGATGCGATACGTGCGCTGGGATTAAACCCGATTGAATTGCTGGTATTACCTCGTGTGCTGGCTATGTTGATCAGTCTTCCGATCCTTACTTTTATTGCCATGGCTTGCGGCATGATCGGGGGTGCCGTAGTTTGCTTTCTGGAACTGGATATCACCCCACGGCTGTTTTTGACCATTCTGCAGCGCGATATCGATATCAGTCATTTTTTCGTCGGGATCGGTAAAGCACCGCTGTTTGCTTTCATCGTTGCCGTCATTGGCTGTCTGGAAGGTTTCAAAGTCGGCGGTAGCGCACAATCAGTCGGTGAACATACGATTTCCAGCGTTGTACAATCCATTTTCATGGTGATCCTGCTGGATGCACTCGCTGCACTTTTCTTTATGGAGATGAGCTGGTGACCGGAACAGAACAAACCATTATCAGCGTACGCGGGCTGATTAACCGCTTCGGCAGTCAGACCGTGCATGAGAACCTGGATCTGGACATTCGCCGTGGCGAAATTATTGCGGTGGTCGGCGGCTCAGG
>RRZT010594150.1_pt1 | contig 16753 bp, 15 predicted proteins | sample 2165551 | NCBI WGS metagenome assembly RRZT01 (sample SAMN10456910, study PRJNA506462) | wastewater metagenome | biome: wastewater; feature: sludge; material: wastewater sludge; isolation source: wastewater sludge with Escherichia coli K12::gfp cells carrying plasmid... | place: USA: Moscow, Idaho...
CCTGCAGGCGATCGCCCAGTGCCAGAAAAAGGGCGGCACCGCCGCCTTCATCGATGCCGAGCACGCGCTCGATCCCATCTACGCGGCCAAACTGGGCGTGAACGTGGACGACCTGCTGGTCTCCCAGCCCGATACCGGCGAGCAGGCGCTGGAGATCGCCGACATGCTGGTGCGGTCCGGCGCGCTGTCGCTCATCGTGATCGACTCGGTCGCCGCCCTCACCCCGCGCGCCGAGATCGAAGGCGAGATGGGCGACAGCCACGTGGGTCTGCAGGCGCGGCTGATGAGCCAGGCGCTGCGCAAGATGACCGGAGCGCTGGCCGGTTCGGGCACGACGGCGATCTTCATCAACCAGTTGCGCGAAAAGATCGGCGTCATGTTCGGCTCGCCCGAAACCACCACCGGCGGCCGGGCGCTCAAGTTCTACTCGTCGGTGCGGCTCGACGTGCGCCGCATCGAAACGCTCAAAGACGGTGCCGAGATGGTCGGCAACCGCACCCGGGTCAAGGTGGTCAAGAACAAGGTGGCCCCGCCCTTCAAGCAGGCCGAGTTCGACATCATCTACGGCCAGGGCATCAGCCGTGAGGGCAGCCTCATCGACCTCGGCGTCGAAACCGGCATCATCCGCAAGGCGGGTGCCTGGTTCACCTACGAGGCCGACCAGCTCGGGCAGGGCAAAGAGAACGCGCGCACCTACCTCAAGAAGAACCCCGAGGTGGCCGACGAGATCGAAACCCGCATTCTCAAGCACCTGGGCATCGGAGCGGCCGGCGACGTGCCGCCCGGCATCGACCCGGTCACCGGTGAGGTCGAGTTCTGAGCCGCTGGCAGCGGGCAGAGCCGTCGGGGCCCGTTGAGGGCCCCGACGCAGACCCTGTCGCGGTCGCCCGCGAGATCGCTCTGCGGCTGCTCGACGTGCGTGACCGCACCCGGCACGAGCTCGAGCAGGCGCTGGCCAAGAAGCAGGTGCCCGACCATGCCGCCGCCGAGGCGCTCGACCGGCTCACCGAGGTGGGCCTGATCGACGATCAACGCTTCGCCGACGCGTGGTTCGAAGCACAGCAGAGGCGCCAGCGGTCGACCCGTGCGCTGCGTCACGAGCTACGCACCAAGGGCGTGCACGACGAGCTGGTCGATCGGGCTGCGGCAGCGGCCGACGACGGCGCCGACCTGCAGGCGGCACAGGCGCTGGTGGCCAAGCGGCTGCCGTCGCTTCAGCGGCTTGATCACCAGGCGCGCTATCGCCGCCTGGCCGGCCAGTTGGCCCGGCGCGGCTTCGGCCCGGGGGTCATCTCGACGGTCTTGCGCGACCTCCCCAGAGCAGGCGACGACGCGCCCGACCCCGACCCGTTCGCCACCTGAGCCATAGCCCGACAAGTCCAGCGCCTAGCCAGGGCTCGGTCCAGGACGGCGCGAAACTCCCTCCCGACAAGGCGTCCAGCTTGATCGTTGGCGCGCAGGCGCCTAACCTCGCCTGCAGGTGCGTCAACGACTCATCAACCCATGCGATCGACTCTTTCAACGGGGAATGAAACCCCACCAATGATGGATGGTCCGTCCACCCCCGCGGCGGAGCCGGACGGCAGTGACCGAACATGTGTGCTCGGGCATCGCCTGATTACATGAAGATAGCGACGTTGGCTACCGCCGAGAGTTCCCGACGACGGAAGGTATCCGATGGATCCCACGCAGCAACTGCTCGCGATCGTCTCGGTTCTCGCGGTTGTGCTGGTCGGCCTGACCATCGTCGTGGTGTCCATTCTGCGCAATCAACAGAAGGCGCAGAAACAGGCTGCGCGTCGCGCAGTCGAGCAAGAGAAGCAAGAACGCAACCGGCTGCAGACGTTGGTGGCCCGGGTTGATCCGCTGGCCCGCAAGGCCGAAGGTGACGAGATCATCGCCACCGCCCGGGCCGAGGCCGAACGCGTCCGCACTGAGGCCGAGCGTGCACGCTCCGAGGCCGACAGCGCCGTGCGGGTCGAGCGTGAGCGGGTCGACAAACTGCTGGGCGAGGTTGAACGCCGCGAGCGTCGGGTGGCGCAGCGCGAAGACCAGCACGCCGGCCTGCAACGCAAGCTCGACGAGCGGCTCGGCGACCTCGAGGTCACGCTGGCCGACCTCGACGCCCGCCGCAGCGATCTCGATGAAGCCGAGGCGCACCAGCGGCACGAACTCAGCCGCATCGCCGGCATGACGTCGGCCGAGGCGAAGGCAGAGTTGCTCAGCCAGGTCGAGCACGAGGCGCGGCTGCAGGCCGTCCAACTGAGCCGTGAGATCGAGTCGGACGCCCGTCGCGACGGTGAGCAGAAGGCGCGCCAGATCATTGTCGGCGCCATTCAGCGGCTCGCCACCGAGCAGACCACCGAGTCGGTGGTCACCACCGTGCCGCTGCCCGGCGACGAGATGAAGGGCCGCATCATCGGGCGCGAGGGCCGCAACATCAGGGCCTTCGAGCAGACCACGGGCGTGAACGTGATGATCGACGACACCCCCGAGAGCGTGCTGCTGTCGTCGTTCGACCCGGTGCGGCGCGAGGTGGCGCGGCTGACGCTGACCGAGTTGGTGGCCGACGGACGCATTCACCCTGCGCGCATCGAAGAGGTCTACGAGCGCAGCAAGCGGCGCATCGACGAGATCTGCCTGCGTGCCGCCGAGGACGCCGTCGCCGAAGTCGGGCTGACCGATCTCGACCATGGTCTGCTGCCCACGATCGGGGCGTTGCAGTACCGCACCAGCTACGGCCAGAACGTGCTCAAGCACTTGGTCGAGTGCGCACACCTGGCCGGCCTGATGGCCTCCGAACTGCAGCTCGACCCAGCCCGGGCTCGGCGGGCGGCTTTTCTGCACGACATCGGAAAGGCGCTCACCCACGAGGTGGAGGGTTCGCACGCCAAGGTTGGGGCAGACCTGGCCCGGCGATTCGGCGAAGACCCCGAGATCGTCAACGCCATCGAGGCTCACCACAACGAGGTCGAACCCAAGAGCGTGATCGCGGTGCTGACGCAAGCGGCCGACTCGATCAGCGGCGGACGTCCGGGGGCGCGCCGTGAGAGCCTCGAGGTGTACGTCAAACGACTGCAGCGCCTCGAAGAGATCGCCCGGGCGCACAAGGGCGTCGACAAGGTGTTTGCCATGCAGGCGGGCCGCGAGATTCGCGTCATGGTGCAACCAGAGGCGGTGGACGACGCCGAAACCCACGTGATGGCGAAAGAGATCGCCAAGCAGGTCGAGGACGAGTTGACGTACCCGGGCACGATCAAGGTCACCGTGGTGCGCGAGTCGAGGGCCACCGAAACCGCCCACTGATCGTCGGTCGAGCTCGTCGATACCCCTCTGGTTCCGGCTATCTGCCGCGGAGCAGCGGCACCCCTGCCCCGCCCTTGCGAGACTGCTCGGCTAGCGCCTCGCAGTGCGCAAACGCCCGAGCACGCCCCGACAGGGGTGCCGCCGCTCCGCTTCAGTCGGCGGTGAGCCGCGACCGGGGACGGGTTCTCGGCTTTGACTAAGCGATCTTCGAGATCCCGGCGTTCGCCGGGATGTCGAAGGCCCCCGAGCAACTCACCGTCATCCCGGCGAACGCCGGGATCTCACAACCGGCGCGTGCAGGTCGTCCGGCACGCAACGGTGCCGGAGTCGAACCAAGGTTCGCTACCCGGTTCGCGGCCGCCAGTCGGACGGCCCGGCCAGCACGACCAGATAGCCGTCGGGGTCGCGCAGCCAGATCTCAGGCTGGCCGGCGTTGGGGTTCATGTGCGGTTCGGTCTGCACCGTCGCGCCACAGGTGCGAATGCGTGCGACCGCCGCTTCGAAGTCGCTCACCTCGAACCACAGCGCCACGCCGTTGCCCATGGCAGTCGATGGATCGGCCAGGTAGCCGTGGTGGTCGGCGACGTCGGCGCGGTGCAACTGCAGAATCAGTTCGCCGTCGACGACGATCTGCTCGTACTCGTCACCGCCGTGGCCGCTCACTCCGCCCAGCACTGCGCAGTACCAGGCGCTCGACGCCGGCACGTCCGTGACGCACACGAGGGCCTGATTCCAGATCATTCACTCATCCTGGCATCGGCCCATGCCGTCGGGCACGACCCAGGTCAGGCCGTCCAGCGCGGGTCACGGCCCAGCTTGGCCAACAGGCGTTCGACAGCGTCGGCGTCCGCGGGCGCGTCCTTGGCCGGCTGGCACACGCCTTCGCTGTAGAGCGACTCGCCCCACCCCTCGGCGCCCTGAAGCAGCACCTCGGCCTCGGCGTCGCTGATCGGGCTGGGCTGGCCGGTGGCGCGGGCCAGGTCCCACGCGTGCACGGCCAAGTCCCAGCCGTAGAAGTTCGCCAAGGTGTCGCCGATCGTGCTGGGGCCGAAGTAGCCGTCGAAACTGCGCTCGGCCACCTCGGGCGTCAGTACGGTGAGAACCTGGTCACGATGCTGCTGCCACGCCTGCGACGGGTCGGCCGCTTCGACCGCGGCCAGGGGCAGACCGTGCCGGTTGAGAAAGTCCTGCTCGGTCTCGATCACGTGGTGGACGATGTCGCCCGCCGTCCACTGCTCACATGGGCTGGGAGCGTCCCAGCGCCCCTGCGCTGCGGACACCACGGACGAAAAGCGGTCGGCGCGGGTACGAAAGATGTCGATGGTCTCAGTCATGCTGCGAGGGTAGGTTCGGCTCTGTCGGTGCGGCTTGTGATAATCCGACAGTGACCAAATCGCCACCGGCCACCGACCCCGTCGACGGTGCCCACCTGACCGCGGCGTCGAGGCCGTCGCCGCCGATCTACCGCTACGCACCGGCGGCCCCGCTGGCCGACCTGATCGGGCGGTACTGGCTTCCGGTGTGGTCGGTGCCCGAGCCGTCCACCCAGCGCACTCTGCAGCACCCGGCCTGCCTGATCGTGATCAGCAACACCTACGCACGCTGTTACGGGGTCGCGCGCGGTCTTTCGCAGGTCACGCTGACCGGTGACGGCTGGGCGGTCGGCGTGATGCTGCGTCCCGCCGGCGGACGAGTGGTGTTCGACCGAACCGGCGACGAGCTCGTCGACGCCACCTTCGACCTCGCCGACCTGACGACTCTGGACGGGTCGACGCTCACCGCCGCGGTGCACGCCGCGATGAGCGACGCGCCCCATGCCGAGGCCAGTCATCGTGCCGCCATCGCCGCCTACGAAGCCGCGCTCGCCTCTTTCGTGCCCGTCGACGACCAGGGCCTGCTGCTCAACGCCGTGATCGACTGGCTGCGCGACCACGCCGAGGTCACCCGGGTGGCCGAGGTTGCCGACGCCTTCGGCATCGGCGAACGTGCCCTGCAGCGGCTGGTCACCGCGCGGCTGGGGCTGAGCCCCAAGTGGCTGATTCAGCGCCGCCGGTTGCACGACGCCGTGGCCGAGTTGAAGGCCGGTGAGCGCTCCCTGGCCGACGTGGCCGCCGAGTTGGGGTACGCCGATCAGGCGCACTTCACCAACGACTTCCGCACCGTCACCGGCGTCACGCCCGGCGAGTACCGCGCCGACCAGCCGTCCGACGGCGAAGCGTCCGAAGCCGAAGCGGGTGAATCGGGCGCCGCCGGGTAAGCTTGCCCACCGTCATGACGATCACCGCACAACCGCGCACCTATCAGGTGGTCACCTATGGGTGCCAGATGAACAACCACGACTCCGAGCGGATCGCTGGTCTGCTCGAAGACGCCGGTTACGCCCCCCACGCCGAGGGCGAGCAAGCCGATCTGGTCGTGTTCAACACCTGCGCGGTCAGAGAGAACGCCGACAACCGGCTCTACGGCAACCTCGGGCACCTGGCGCCGGTGAAGGCATCGCACCCGGGCATGCAGATAGCGGTCGGCGGCTGCATGGCGCAGAAGGACCGCGACACCATCACGAACCGCGCCCCCTGGGTCGACGTGGTGTTCGGCACCCACAACATCGGCAAGCTGCCGATTCTGCTCGAGCGGGCACGCATCGAGCAGGAGGCGCAGGTCGAGATCGTCGAGGCATTGGAGGCCTTTCCGTCCACGCTGCCAGCCCGGCGCGAGTCGCCCTACTCGGCGTGGGTGTCGATCAGCGTGGGCTGCAACAACACCTGCACGTTCTGCATCGTGCCGCAGTTGCGCGGCAAAGAGACCGATCGCCGTCCGGGTGACGTGCTGGCCGAGATTCAGGCCCTGGTGGACGACGGGGTGCAAGAGATCACCCTGCTGGGCCAGAACGTGAACACCTACGGTGTCGAGTTCGGCGACCGGCTCGCGTTCGGCAAGCTGCTGCGCGCGTGCGGCACGATCGACGGCCTCGAGCGCGTCCGGTTCACCTCGCCGCACCCGGCCGCCTTCACCGACGACGTCATCGCCGCCATGGCCGAAACGCCCAACGTGATGCCCAGCCTGCACATGCCGCTGCAATCGGGGTCTGACAAGGTGCTCAAGGCGATGCGCCGGTCGTACCGATCGGAGCGCTACCTCGGCATCATCGAACGGGTGCGCGCCGCCATGCCGCACGCCGCGATCACCACCGACATCATCGTCGGCTTTCCGGGCGAAACCGAAGCCGACTTCGCCGAAACCCTACGGGTGGCCGAGGCGTCACGGTTCGCGGCGGCATTCACCTTTCAGTACTCGATCAGGCCAGGTACGCCCGCGGCGACCATGCCCGGCCAGGTGCCCAAGCAGGTCGTGCAAGAGCGTTACGAGCGGCTCGTCGAGCTGGTCGGCGACCTGGCGTGGCGCGAGAACGAGTCGCTGGTCGGCACCGAGGTCGAGGTCATGTTCGCCGCCGGCGAGGGCAGAAAGGACGCCGCCACCGCCCGGGTGTCGGGCCGTGCCCGCGACAACCGGCTGGTGCACGTGAGTGTGCCCGAGGGGGCAGAGCGTCCGCGCCCGGGTGATCTGGGCGTGGCCGAGATCACCTACGCCGCCCCGCATCATCTGGTGGCCGACGGGGGAGTGAGGGGTCTGCGGCGCACCCGCGGCGGTGACGCCTGGGATGCCCGCAACACCCCGCAGAAGCGTCTGGTCGGCCTCGGCCTGCCCACGCGCGCCGCAGCCGCGGCTGGTTGACCGGCGGGGCCGGTGCCGCCACCATCGGCCGCTAGCCTGACGTGGTCGAGAGGAGCCACCCATGATGACCTTGATGAACCTTGTGTACGCGTTGCCCATTGTGATCGCGTTGGTGATCGCCGGAGCCGTGGTGCATGGACGGGTGATGGGCACGGCCCGCACGCTGATGTGGAGTGGTATCGCGGCGGTGTGTCTGACCCGGTTGGCGGGAATGTTCCTGCCAGCGCTCGTCACCGGTGGGTCGATGGTGGCGTACGGGGTCGCCAACCTGATTCTGAACGTGCTGGCCACGGTGGGCATCGTGCTGCTGGTGGTCGCCGTCGGGGTGGCCGCGCGGGCAGTCCCGGGCGGCGGTGCGTACCCGGGTCCGCAGAGTGGGCAGCAGTCCGGTAGCGAAACAACGGGCTTTCCGACCCTCGGCGCAAGCCAGCCGAATCAGTACCCACAGGCCAGTGGGTATGGACACTCGCAGCCGTCGAACCCGCAGGCGCCGCAGCAGACCGACTGGACGAATCCGGGCGGTTACGGCCACCGGCCCTGACAATCTCGCATCGGTTCAGGCACGGTTCCCTCGACGCATGAGGACGGTGCCGGGCCGCCGACAAGTCGACGCCCAGACCTCCGTGCCGTCCGTCAGGCGCCGGTGACCTCGGCGAACGCTTCGGCGATCACGTCCAGGCCCTCGTGCAAGAGGTCGTCGCTGATGCTGAGTGGCGGCAGAAAGCGGAACACGTTGCCGAACGACCCGGCGGTCAGCACCACCAGTCCGCGGGCGTGACACGCTCGGGCGACCGCGCCGGTCAGCGCGGGGTCCGGTTCTTTGGTGCCGGGTCGCACCAGTTCGACCGCCATCATGGCACCACGACCGCGAAGGTCGCCGATGGCCGGGTAGCGCTGGGCCAGCTCGCCCAAGCGGTCGCGGAAGATCCGCTCGATCTGCCGCGCGCGCCCCGGCAGGTCGTTGGTCTGCATCTCTTCGATGGCGCCCAGCGCGGCCGCGCAGGCCACCGGATTGCCGCCGTAGGTGCCGCCGAGGCCGCCGGGGTGCACGGCGTCCATCAGTTCGGCGCGGCCGGTGACTGCGGCCAGCGGCAACCCGCCGGCGATGCCCTTGGCAGTGGTGATCAGGTCGGGCACTACGCCTTCGTGGTCGCAGGCGAACCAGTCACCGGTGCGGCAGAAGCCGCTTTGAATCTCGTCGGCGATGAACACAGCGCCGTTGTCGCGGCACCACTGCGCAAGCCGTGGCAGAAAGCCGTCCGGTGGCACGATGAAGCCACCCTCGCCCTGAATCGGTTCGATGATCACCGCCGCCACCTGGTTCTCGCCCACCTGCACGTGCACCAGCGATTCGAACTGAGCGAACGCCTCGTCCGTGACGTGCTCGGCATCGCCAGGCCAGCGGTAGGGGTAGGCCATCGGCACGCGGTAGATGTCGGACGCGAAGGGCCCGAATCCATGCTTGTAGGGCATGTCTTTGGCGGTGAGCGCCATGGTCAGGTTGGTGCGGCCGTGGTAGGCGTGGTCGAAGCACACCACGGCGGTGCGTCCGGTGGCCACGCGCGCGATCTTGATGGCGTTCTCGACCGCCTCGGCGCCCGAGTTGAACAGGGCCGACTTCTTGGCGTGATCGCCCGGGGTGAGTTCGGCGAGCTTTTCGGCCACCTCGACGTAGCCCTCGTAAGGGGTGACCATGAAGCAGGTGTGGGTGAACTTCTGCACTGCCTCGTGCGCGCGTCGCACGACAGCCGGCGCAGCGTTGCCGACCGTTGTCACGGCGATGCCCGAGCCGAAGTCGATCAAGTGGTTGCCGTCGGCGTCGACCAGAATGCCGCCGCCGGCTTCGACGATGTAGGCCGGCAGGGTGGTCGCGACGCCGTGGGCGACGCTGGCCTGCTTACGGCTCGCCAACTCGAGTGAACGCGGCCCCGGGACGGCGGTGACCAGGCGGCGACGCTGCTCAATGGGCATGACGAACTCCTCGCGGTTGAGCGGATGGTTCAATCGTGCTGCCGCCGCTGCCATGCTGTCGAATACTCGTCAGCTAACCAAATCATGCTTGGTGAGCATAGAGTGGGGCGCTCTGAACCGGAATGGGGACGGTTCTTTGATACAGATCGAGAACCGTCCCCTGAGCCAGAAGTAGAACCGTCCCCGTTCCGGCTCAAAGTGAAGGAGGCATCGCATGGAGTTGCGCACGATCGGGTACTTCGTGGCCGTGGCAGACGCCGGCTCGGTCAGCGCTGCGACCCGGCTCACCCACATCACTCAGCCGTCCCTCTCGCGGCAACTGCGACAACTCGAACGTGAACTCGGGCTCGAGCTCTTCACCCGACAGGACGGACGGCTGACGCTCACCCCCGCGGGGCGCCAGTTTCTGCCCGTCGCCCGCGATCTGTTGAGCCGAGCGGACGCCACCCGTGCCGCCGCCGCGCGCATTCGTGCCGGCAGCCTGCCCACCGTCACTGTCGCAGCGCCCGCCGTCACCCTGAACGACATCGTGGCGCCCTTCTTCGCCACTTTCGGCCCCGACGACCCGATGCCCCGAGTGCTGCCCCTGGACGCATCCGACGAGTACGGCGCGCTCGACCGGGGTGCAGACCTGGTGATCGGCACCCGTCCACCGTCGGGCACCACAGCTCGGACGCCGTTGGCGAGCTTTCCGGTGAACGCCTACGTGCGGGCTGATCACGACTGGGCGGGTCGTCGTGAGGTGACGCTGGCCGAGCTGGTCGAGCACGACCTGCTGGTGCCCACGCCCGAGAGTCACGCGCGGCGAGCCTTCGACGCGGCGGTGGAAACGGCAGGGCTGCCGGTGCGGCTCACGGAGTTCAGCTCGTCGCAGGTGGCACAGGCCGTCGCTGCCGCCGGGCGGGGCATCGCCGTGGTGTCGGACGACCCGCGCTACGACCTCGTCCGCCTGCTCGTCACCACCGGTTCGGGCGACGTGCTACGCATCGGTCTGCACGCCGCCTGGTCGCCGCATCACCACGGCGCCGCCCAACTGGCAGTGCTCGTTCAGCGGCTGCGCCGCTTCGTTCGCGACCGCTACGACCAGCCGCGGTAGGGGACCGATCGCGAGCCGCCGCCCTGGTTGAGGTTGGGGAAACCCCCAGCCGAAGTGGCCAAAGGAGGTCTCGACAAGATCGACCGGCGACGATCGGCGGCCTCAGCCCTCGAAGCCGTGGTAGTGCATCACGTGCTTGATGCGCGTGTAGTCCTCCAGGCTGTACAGGCTCAGGTCCTTGCCGTAGCCCGAATGCTTGAACCCGCCGTGCGGCATCTCGGCGACCAGCGGAATGTGGGTGTTCACCCACACGCAGCCGAAGTCGAGCCGCATCGACAGCCGCGCGGCGGTACCCACGTTGGTCGTCCACACCGACGACGCCAGCCCGTACTCGGTGTCGTTGGACATCGCCACGGCTTCGCTCTCGTCGTCGAACTTCTGCACGGTGATCACCGGGCCGAACACCTCGGTGCGAATCAGCTCGTCACTTTGCTGCAGGTCGGCCACCACGGTGGGCTCGTAGAAGAACCCGTCGCCGGCCACCTGACGCCCACCGGTCACCACGTTGGCGTGGCTGGGTGCACGCTCGACCAGCCCCGAAATGTGCGCCAGTTGGCGGGGGTTGTTGATCGGGCCGTAGAGAATGTCTTCGTCGTCGGGGTTCCAGCCGGTGCGGGTCGCGGCCGCCGCCTTGGCCAGTTCGGCCACGAACTCGTCGTAGACGCCCGCCTGGCACAGCACCCGGGTGGCCGCTGTGCAGTCCTGCCCGGCGTTGAACAGCCCCGCCACCGAGATGCCCTCGATCGCCGCGGCCAGGTCGACGTCGTCGAACACCACCACGGGGGCCTTGCCGCCGAGTTCGAGGTGCGCGACCTTGAGGTCGGCGGCCGCGGCCGTGGCCACTGCCATGCCGGCCCGCGTCGAACCGGTGATCGACACCATGCGCGGAATGGGGTGCGCCGTCAGCGCCGCGCCGGTCTCGCGGTCGCCGCACACCAGGTTGACCACGCCCGCGGGCAGAATGTCCTGCAGCTTCTCGGCCAGCCACACCGAGCTCGCCGGGGTGGTGTCGGACGGCTTCAGCACCACCGTGTTGCCCGCCGCCAAGGCCGGGGCGAGTTTCCAGATCGCCATCATCATCGGGTAGTTCCACGGCGTCACCTGGCCCACCGGTCCGATCGGCTCGCGCCTGATCGATGAGGTGAAGCCCTTCATGTACTCGCCCTGGGCCCGTCCGTCGAGCACCCGGGCCGCACCGGCGAAGAACCGCACCTGATCGACCATCGGGCCGATCTCTTCTGACGCGGTCAGGTTGCGGGGCTTGCCGGTGTTCTCGATCTCGATGTCGACCAGTTCATCGGCGTTGCCCTCGATCACGTCGGCGAGGGCGAGCAAGGCCGCCTGTCGTTCGCTCGGCGTGCTCCAGCGCCACGACTCGAAAGCATCGGCCGCGGCGGTGAAGGCCGCGTCGACGTCGGCCTCACCCGACTTGGGGGAAGTGGCGTACACCTGCCCGGTGCTCGGGTTCACGATGTCGAGGGTCTCGCCCGAAGCCGACGGACGTGCCTGCCCGTCGATGATGTTGTGCAGAACCTTGAGGTCGGTCACCGGATTCCTCTCGACGGTGGGTGAATGCGGCCGGCCCGCGCGGACGTGGCCGGGCACCCGTTCAGACACAAGGCTGGCCCGGCCGCTTCATGCGGTCAAAGACCTTCATAGCATGCCGATCATGCTCGACAGGCATTGTTGTCGGGGCACCCCTGCGGCATCAAGTCGACGTGGCTGCCTTTGTGACACCCAACTGCCTGCACGCAGGCAGCGACGTGCTCCAAAGGCAGTGACGTTGGCCGATCGGACGCTGCGGGGCCGCCCAGCGTGCGGACGCGAAGACGGGGCCGGGCTCACTGAGCCCGGCCCCGTCGATAGATAGCTGATTCGTTCGACGATCAATCGATCAGCTCTTCAGAGCCTCCTGGTCGCCCGCGAAGGCGTTGAGTTGATCCTTCAGGAAGTCCTGTACCTGATCGACCTGGCCCGCGTACTTTCCGTCCGTCTTCGAGTCGATGAAGTCACCACCTTTGTCGATGGCGCCCTCGATCTGATCGTCATGGCCGGAAACCGCGCCCTTGATCTGGTCGACGAAGTCCATTTGGCCCCCTTTCTCTCCAACGTCCGGTTCACGCCCGGTTCGTTCACATTCTTACTCCCTTCGCGCCCGCTAGCCAAGGGTCTGCGGTCGTGCGGCACAATGAGCGGGTGTCGACCCCCCTGCTCGTGCTCAACGGGCCCACTGCCAGCGGCAAGAGCACCTTGGCGGTTCGGTTGGCGCAGGAACTGACGGCAGCAGGTCGTCCGGCCGAAATCGTCAACGCCGACTCGATGCTGGTGTACCGGGGCATGAACATCGGTACCGCGAAACCCACCATGGCCGAGCGCGGCGGTGTGGTGCACCACCTGATCGACGTTCTCGAGGTCGACCAGGTAGCCAGCGTCGCGACCTTTCAGCAGTTGGCCAGGGCCGCCATCGCCGACTGCCGGCATCGTGGCGTGATTCCGCTGCTGGTCGGTGGCTCGGCACTGTACGTGCACGCGATCGTCGACGACTTCGAGTTTCCCGGCACCGACCCTGCCGTGCGCGCCCGACTCGAAGCCGAACTGGACGCCTTGGGCGCCGAGCAGCTCTATCGGCGGCTCGTCGAGCGAGCCCCTGAGGCCGCGGCCGACATACTGCCGGGCAACGCACGGCGCATCGTCCGGGCGCTGGAGGTGCTCGAACTCACCGGGTCGTGGCGGGCGCGGCTGCCCGAGTGGAACTACGCGATCGCCGACGTTCAGCAGTGGGGGCTCGAACTGCCGCGCGAACAACTCGACCAGCGCATCGAGGCTCGGGTTCAGCGCATGTGGGCCGACGGCCTGGTCGCCGAGGTGCGAGGGTTGGCCGAACGTGGCCTGCGCCAGGGACGGACGGCCTCACGCGCCCTGGGTTACCGCCAGGTGCTCGCGCTGCTCGACGGCGAACTCACCGAAGCCGAAGCCATCGAGCAGACCATCAGCGGCACCCGACGATTCGCCCGCAAGCAACTCGGCTGGTTTCGCCGCGACCCACGCATTCGCTGGCTGCCCGCCACCGAACCCGGGCTCGCCGAACACCTGGCCATGACCCTGCCGGTTTGACCGGCGCCGCCGCCGTGGGATGCAATTCGGCAATGCTCGCCTTTGCCAAGGGTCACGGCACGCTGAACGACTTCGTCTGCTTCAGCGACCCCGACGGACGGCTCGAGCTCACCGATGAGCAGTTGCGCTTTCTGTGCGACCGGCGGGCCGGCATCGGCGGTGACGGTACGCTGCGGGCCGTCCGGACAGCGCACGTGCCCGGGTATCAGCAGCACGGCGACCTGTGGTTCATGGACTACCGCAACGCCGACGCCTCGATCGCCGAGATGTGCGGCAACGGGCTACGGGTGTTTCTGGCCTACCTGCTCGACCAAGGCCTGATCGACGCGAGGCCCATCGACATCGTCACCCGGGCCGGGGTGCTGCATGGCGAGTTTCTGCCCGATGGCCGGATTCGGGTGACCATGGGGGTGCCGACCATCGCTGCCGAGCACGTGCCGGTCACCGCCGGCGGGCGTGAGTTCTCGGCGGCCGTGGTCGACGTCGGCAACCCGCACGCAGCGGTCGTGCTGGCCCCGGGCGAGCTCGCCGGCATCGATCTCGAACGCGAGCCGGGCTACCCGTCCGACACCTACCCGAACCGGGCCAACGTCGAGTTCATCGAGTTCGTCGGCCCCCAGCACGTGCGCATGCGGGTGTGGGAACGCGGCGTGGGCGAGACCTTCTCGTGCGGCACCGGCACGGTGGCCGCCGCGTTGGCGGCGGCCGCCTCGGTGGGTGAACGGACGGGCACGTGGCGCGTCGACCCGCCCGGCGGCACCCTGCTGGTCGACCTCACGCCCGAACAGGCTTACCTCACCGGCCCCGCCGTCATCGTGGCGCATGGCAAGGTGGCGGTGTGACCGATCTGAGCTACGACGACGCCGACGACCCCGAGGTCGTCGACTACGACGGCGACCAACTCGACCTGGCCGAGCGGCTCTCGCTGCGCCGGGTGGCCGGCATGTCGACGCAGTTGTCCGACATCACCGAGGTCGAGTACCGCGACCTGCAACTCGAGCGCGTGGTGCTGGTCAGCGTGTGGACGCAGGGCACCCAGGCCGACGTCGACAACGCCTTGGCCGAACTCAAGCTGTTGGCCGAAACGGCCGGCTCAGACGTGCTCGAGGCATTGGTGCAGCGTCGCAGCCACCCAGACCCGGCCACCTTCATCGGCCGCGGCAAGGTCGACGAGCTGCGCGAGGTGGTGATCGCCACCGGCGCCGACACGGTGATCTGCGACGGCGAACTCGAACCCGCGCAACTGCGCAACCTCGAAGACCGGGTGCGGGTCAAGGTGATCGATCGCACCGCGCTGATTCTCGACATCTTCGCCCAACACGCCAAGAGCGCCGAGGGCAAGGCGCAGGTCGAACTGGCCCAGTTGCAGTACCTGCGGCAGCGGCTGCGGGGTTGGGGTGGCAACCTGTCGCGGCAGGCCGGTGGACGAGCGGCGGGCGGCGCCGGCATCGGTGGTCGCGGCCCTGGTGAAACCAAGATCGAAACCGATCGCCGTCGCATTCGCATTCGCATTCAGATGCTGCGTAAGCGGCTGCGTGAGATGGACGAGGTCCGCGGCACCAAGCGTCAGGAGCGGCAACGCAACGACGTGCCGTCCGTGGCCATCGTGGGGTACACCAACGCCGGCAAGTCGTCACTGCTCAACCGGCTGACCGGCGCCGGCGTGCTGGTCGAGGACGCCCTGTTCGCCACCCTCGACCCCACCACCCGGCGTTCGGAGAGCTCCGACGGGCGCATCTACACCCTCACCGACACGGTCGGCTTCGTGCGCCACCTGCCCCACGACCTGGTCGAGGCGTTTCGCTCGACACTGGAAGAATCGGTGCTGGCCGACCTGCTGCTGCACGTGGTCGACGGCTCCGACCCCGACCCCGAGGGCCAGATTCGCGCCGTGCGCACCGTGCTGGGCGAGATCGGCGCCTCAGACGTCGCCGAACAGCTGGTGATCAACAAGATCGACCGCGCCGACGCCGCCGCGCTGACCGCGCTGCGCAGCCAGTACCCCGATGCGGTCTTCGTGTCGGCGCGCACCGGCGCCGGCCTGCCCGAACTCAAGGAGCGGGTCGAGCAGCGGTTGCCCCGGCCGTCGGTCGCGGTGCGGGCGCTGGTGCCCTACGACCGCGGCGACCTAGTGAACAAGATCCACCAGTTCGGCGAGTTCGTGTCACAGGAGCACACCCCCGACGGCACCCTGCTCGACGTGCGCGTCAACCCCGACCTGGCCGCCGAACTGGCCGCGTTCGTGGTCGCTGACTAGCTGATTCGTTCGCAGCGCGAGCGCCCGGGTGAACCGTTTGCTCGACCGGTGCGCTGTGGGTTCGGGTTCTACCGCCTGTGCTCACCCCCGCTGGGTTGGTCTGCGGGCCCGCTTCTGCATGCTTCCCCCAGTCGTCGCGAAACATCCTGCTGATGAACATGGGCTTCTTCGGAATCCAGTTCAGCTTCGGCATCACTCAGACCGCGATGAGCCCGCTGTTCAGCGCCATGGGCGCCACGGCCCACGACCCGCCGATTCTCACCGATCATGGGCTGAATGATCAGACCCGTCATCGGGCCGGCCAGGGGCGTCGCGATGGCTCGCACCAACGAGCTGACCCCGCCGGCTTGGGAGCTCGAAGAGATCGCCAACAGCAAGGGCGGCCCGGGTGGGGTGTTCCGTGACCTCGGTGACGCCGTCAAGACCATGCCCGCCGCCATGCACAAGCTGGGCTTCGTCTTCGGCTTCCAGTGGTACGCGATGTTCATCTACTGGCAGTTCGTGTCGCTGAGCGTGGGCGAGTCGGTGTTCGGCGTCACCCCCGACCAGAAGGAAGCCTTTCAGCAGGCCGCCGGCTGGTCGGGCCTGATGAACGCCAGCTACAACGCGGTCACCATGATCGTGGCCCTGATCATGCTGCCGATCGTGGTGAATCTGGGTGGACGCATCGTGCACGCCGCGTCGCTGGCGCTGGGCGGCGTGTCGTTGATGTGGCTGTCGACCATCAACTCGCAGGCGCTGTCGATTCTGCCGATGATCGGCCTGGGCATCTTCTGGGCCAGCGCGGTGGGCGTGCCCTACCTGATGGTCGCCAGCATGGTGCCGGCCCGCAGGTCGGGCGTCTACATGGGCGTGCTGAACATGATGATCGTCGTGCCGATGCTCATTCAGACCCTGACCTTCGGCTGGATTCTGGAGCACCTGCTGGGCGGCAAGGCCACCAACGCCATGCTGCTGGCGGGCGCGCTGTTCCTGGTTGCGGCCGTGGCCATGCTGTGGGTGAAGGCCCCGAGCCAGAGCGACGACAGCGAGATCGTGCCGCTGGGTGGCTCCGGAGGCCACGCCTCGCAGGTTTACGACCGTGTGGTGGGTTCCGACGGCAGCTACGGCCGGTCGGCTCGCCCGGCCGGCCACGGTCTTTGTCTGCGTTGGCCGGTAGGTTGAACCGGTGCCCGAGACAGACATCGCCGAGGCGGTCCGCGCCGCCGCGGTGGCGGGTGTCGACGGTGCGCAGCGGGCCGGCGAGCACCAGATGGCGGCGGCGGTCGGCGAGGCTC
>RRZT010659351.1_pt1 | contig 16746 bp, 15 predicted proteins | sample 2165551 | NCBI WGS metagenome assembly RRZT01 (sample SAMN10456910, study PRJNA506462) | wastewater metagenome | biome: wastewater; feature: sludge; material: wastewater sludge; isolation source: wastewater sludge with Escherichia coli K12::gfp cells carrying plasmid... | place: USA: Moscow, Idaho...
GTATATCTGATATTTACTTAGATGTACATCAAATAAAAATATCATCGGTATGTTTTCATAAACTGATACTTGTGTTTTTCAGAATTCGTACCGATTATTTTATTGCTCTAAGGCTGTTATGCCTGATGAAGCAATTCCTGAAATCTCTCCACAAACTTCCCTACATGAAATCCATCCATCAATGCATGGTTTACATGCACATCTACCGGAAGCCACATTTTGTCACCATCTGTTGTAATTTTTCCAAAGGTAATTTTGGGTACACTCGGATAAGCATCGAACTTTCGGGCATGGTTAACGGCTGTAAAATCTATCCACGGCAAAGTGGAGTAATGGATGATATTTTGTTCACTGGTAGGAAACTTCAATCCTTCTTCAGCTTTTACTCTCTCGTTTTCCAATATGGCTGATTGCATAAATACATCAATGTCAGTATTGTATGGATAATAACCACATCCGTAGGTTTCATTCTCACGGAAAATCGTTGGGCCGGCACCTACACTGTCGTAACACACAACTTTCCCATTTTCAATACGATAACGAAACTCTTCAATTTCATTCAATGCTTTTAATGATAAATAAAGATAGTATAACGAAAACGGATACCCTTTTTGTTTAGCTACCTTACGTGCAATGGAACACTCCATACGAACAACAATGCCAAACAATGGTTCGTCGAAAGTACTGAACACTTCAAAATGCTCACGACGTTTCCAGTTGGATATATCTATTTCACTTTTACCCTCAGCCACTAACCCCTGAAGGGGAACTGAATTAGTATTGTCTTGTGTGTTATCAGTTCTAATCATTTTTTATCTCTCTCTGCGTTTGTCAGTTATTCCCCTTTAAGGGTTAGGGGTCTTTTCTTCTTCTCCACTGTCCACCCGAATTTGCCAATTTCTTCACCCAGTTTATAATAATGTCCGTGTGAGTAAGCAATCAATTTAGCTTTCGCCAGATCAAATTTATCAGTTACGGGGTCGATAAACCGGCTGTCGGCTTGCACGTTTACCACATCGGCTATAAACATATCGTGACTACCCAGCGGGATGATTTCTTTCACCTTGCATTCGATGGCTAAAGGTGATTCCATAATTATGGGAGCTTTCACTTTTTCGCCCGGCACTGCAGTGAGCTTCATTTCTTTGAACTTATTAAAATCGCGTCCGCTTTTCACGCCGCACCAGTCGGTAGCATAAGCCATTTCCTCATTTGTCAGATTAATCACAAACTCTCCGTTTTCCTTTATAATTTGGTACGAATGTCGTTCCGGGCGAACGGAAATATAACACATAGGAGGATTGGTGCAAATAGTTCCCATCCAACTAAGCGTGATGAGATTGTAATCTTCCTCGCTACTTCCGCACGAAATCAGCGCCGCAGGCAGCGGATAAATCATGGTGCCCGGTTTCCAACTAATGTGTTTCTTTTCGTTTTTCATTTCCTTTTTTATATGCTAAAGCATTTATTTTCTGGAATTATTATTAGTTCTGTTTTAAATCTCTTTTGAGTTTTCGTTTTAAGTTTATTCCCTTAGTTGTGAGTCTGTATTTTTGGAACTTACTTTTTGGCTTTTCAGGAATCGTCATTTCTATCAATCCCGATTTTAGTGCCGGTTCTAAATAAGTTGACGAAAAATTCTGTCGGTGTTTTAAATCCAGTCTATCCATTAACTCTTCACGGCTCATATCGTTCTTCATGATCCACACGATTCTTTCGGTTAAGTCGGATAGGCTCAGTAAGCCTGTATTTTGTACTTCATCATGTGCGGTATCATGTGCGGTATCATGTACGGTATCATGTGCGGTACTGATGTTTGTAATGTTCTGTAAATGAGGTAATCGCCATATCACAACTTTAAATCCTTCGTTCGTATCAAAGTCGGGTTTTGGTAAATTTGCTTTTGCCGATAAACGTAAAATCTCGCCGGTTCCTGTCCCAAATCGCTCAATCAAACCGGCCTGATAAAGAATCTCAGCTAAGTTAGGATTATAGGGATAAGAACTATGGTCGTGTTCAAGCTTTTCTATGCTTAATTCTTTCGGCAAATGACCTGGATTTCTGATTTCCAGTCTGTCATTAAACAACCAAACCTCCACGCTTCCGTTGCTGGTATAGTCGCGGTGAGCCACAGCATTTACAATAGCTTCGGTGATAACGGCTCGCGGAATCTCATAAGCAATGGGAGCTTGCATAGAGTGATCGCGTGTGCCTACCGAAACACTTATTTTTGCCAGAACAAAATCCACCGCCTCAGATATTTGCTCAAAAACAGTTCCCTTAAAGACCTGATGGTTAGGTATGGGTTTTTCTACAGTATTTCCATGAAAATGAGCACATTTTACAATGGCAGTTGGGAAATACTTTTGCGGGTTAGCCGAAAAGGCAAGCAATGCGCTGTTACCTATCTTTTGACTGTCCGACATTAAATTCAGATGAGTCAGTACTTTTTTTACTGAGCTACCTCTGCGAAACGGGAAATTTCGTCTTTCTAAAGCAATATCCAGAAAATTATTAACCAATTCGGTATCAATATCATTGATGGTAGCTTCAGGGTGAACTGTGGCATCGAAAGCTACGGTGAGAAGAAATCCTTTTTCCTGCAAATAAGCCACAAATGAGCGATTTACTTCTTGTAATAAGTCAAAGGTTTCATCAAATCGCTTATAAGTAACATGTTTCTGTACTTTTAGCAGAAATGTCTTTTCTTTCGGATGAAAGACTCCTTTTGGTTTCTCTTTTATAAATGCAAAAGCATCGATTCCGGAACTGCGCGCTGTGTCAAACTCGGTTTCGGTGGCCGAAACACCTTTATCGTTTTCATTTCCATACTCATGCCCTACTAAAACGATAAAAATATCGGCTTTCTTTACACCATCCAGATATATTGCTTCAGCCGATTTTGACGAGGCAGGCATTTTCTCAAAGAGCATAGGTTCGAAATAGACCTGTAAAAACGGATCTTTTTCGATATGCCTGTAAAGTGCTTCCCGTTCGCTTGAGAATTCACTTTGTACACTTGAGATAAACACCTTTAAACGCTTCATTCTTACTTTATTTTCACTTCTTCAGCTTTCACTTCACGTTCGCAATAACGACATTTCAAACGCACATGTTCATCCTCGTTAATAACATAAAAACGGGTAACCACAGGTTGGTGGTTGGTTATACAGTTGGGGTTGGCACATTGCACCACTTCACGTATTTCGTCCGGTAAAATCAGCGGACGCTTTTCAACCACTTCAAAATCGCGGATAATATTAATTTTTGCATCCGGACAAATCAGTGCAAGTTTGTTTGTTTCGTTTTCGGCCAACGCTCGGTCGGCAATTTTTACCAGGCCTTTCAATCCGATTTTTTTGCTTTCCAGATTGTTGGCCAGCGTAATCTGATTATCGCAGGTATCCAAATGCAGAATATGCACTACTTTGAATAATTTATCAGCCGGAATATGATCAATCACTGTTCCGTCTCTGAGTGCCGCTACTTTTAATTTCTTTTCCATATAAATTCAATATGCTAATGTGCCAATATGCTAATATGCCAATTAAATGTTTGTTTTATTCGTTTTGGCAGAATTTAAAATGCTATTAATAATACGCTGAATTTCTTTTATATTCTCCAATAGTTCAATATCAAAAGGATAGTTTTCAGAGTATTGACATAATAACAACCAATATTCAGTTTCCTCTGCTTCTTTTGCTGCAATTTTAAATTTATGAATAAAATCAGCTTTGCTTTCACAGTTTTGCGCTTCTCTAACGTTTGCTCCAATTGAACTTCCGCTCCTTAATAATTGATTTGCGATTGTAAACTTTCTTTTTTCTTCAAGTTTTTCAGTGAATGATATTATTCTCAGTGAAAAAGAAAAAGTCAAATCAACAATCTTATTGCCAGTAAGTTTTATTTCCATAACGACAACATCTTTTTATTGGCACATTGACATATTAATAAATTGGCACATTATCTAAGTACTTTACTCACTATCGCTTGCCTCACATAAAGCCCGTTTTGTGCCTGTTGAAAATAATACGCTTTTTCGCTTGCATCTACGTCCATGTCAATTTCAGTAACACGGGGTAGCGGGTGCAGGATTCGCAAATTGAGTTTAGAGTGTTCGAGCATTTCATTTTTAAGTGTATATACGTTTTTTACCCGTTCGTATTCCATCAAATCCTGAAAGCGTTCGCGTTGTACGCGGGTCATGTACAGAATATCGGCATCGTTGAAATTATCATGTAATTCAGTTGATTCCGTATATTTGATATTGTGTTTCTTGCAGAAAATCTTGTATTCTTCCGGCATCTTCAGCTCGTCGGGAGCAATAAATCTGAAAGTAGGGTTGAAGTGCGACATGGCCATAATCAGTGAGTGAACAGTCCGTCCGTATTTCAAATCTCCTACCAGACAGATATTCAGGTTTTCGAGTGTTCCTTGCGTTTTTAGTATAGAATACAAGTCCAGTAATGTTTGCGAGGGATGCTGGTTGGCTCCATCGCCGGCGTTTACAATTGGTACGGGCGAGATTTCAGCTGCGTATCGGGCTGCTCCTTCCAGCGGATGCCGCATCACAATGGCATCGGCATACGAACTCACCATGTGAATGGTGTCGTTGAGCGTTTCTCCTTTCGACGAGCTACTGGTAGCCGCATCCGAAAAGCCTATAATTGACCCTCCTAAACGCATTACAGCTGTTTCGAAACTGAGGCGTGTTCTGGTAGAAGGTTCAAAAAATAAGGTAGCTATAACTTTTCCATCCAGCGATTTTCTGTTTGGGTTCAATTCAAAGTCGGCTGCCGATTCGAGTATTGATAAAATTTCGTCCTTACTGTAATCTGAAATAGATACTAAACTGTTATTACTCATAAAATTGCCCTCTGATTCAAAAAAAATGACTTTTTTCGTGTTTTTAATTCGTTATTGTGATGAATAGTTTTAAATAAAAAAACCAATATAAACCCCACGGGATTCACATTGGTTTGTAATATTCTAAAGCCAACTGAGTTGAGCAACTATTCTGCTGGAAGTTGCTGAAAATAAATGCATATTTCAAAAAAACTGTCTTCATATTTTCAGACAACAAAGATAATGAAAAGTTTGCAGAATGTAAAGTTAAAACAAGGCAAATTAACTGCTTCATGTACTATATGATTTCATTTTTTTGAATAAAAGCACGGATTTTAATTTAATAATTTATTTTGTTTATCTTTGTAGAAAATATTAGTTGAATAGCAATTAAAATTGATTTTATATCAAAATGTTAATGTTTGAAAATGCCATATTTGCATCCTTTGTACCCCAGATAATTATGTTTTTGGGTTATGTAATGTGTGTTGTGGCACCTTCTCTCTCTCAAATAGGAACAATTGAAAATCAAAATTATAGTTGCGATACGAGTGTGGCACATCATATATACGTTGTTGATGCTTCACCGTCGGCTTTTTCAGCCAATTATATTCATTTTTACGATGTAATTTCGCAAGTGGCAACTGAGACCCACAATGTGGAGTTAGCTGTTGTTTTTGCTGACGAAATTTCTACTATTCAATCTGATAATCGTATTATTTTTGGTGTAAATCTCTATTTACGTCGTTTTTCGCGCCCTCCACCTTATAGCTGCTAATTTTATTTATTAAACCCGAAATTTATTTCGGAAAGTGATTTTGCATGTCATGTATTATCCGAAGTATAATAATTATTCAATTATCAGCTATATCAATGACAAAAACAAATAATTTGTTGTTACTAATGTTGTCTTTAACAACACTTTCTGTGGCTTCTACACCCAAACAGAATACTCAAAATACCGACTCGGTTACTCTCAACGAAATAGTGGTGGAAGCGTCACGAGAACAAACAAAACTAAGAAACATTTCGGGCTCTGTGGCGCTATTAACCACCAATCAGATTGATGGTTTAGGTATAAACTCTTTGACTGATGTAACTTCCACGGTTGCCAACCTTTTTATGCCCGATTATGGTTCAAAGCTGACATCTCCCATATACATTCGGGGTATTGGTTCTCGTATTAACTCTCCCTCGGTAGGCTTATATGTAGACCACGTACCTTATTTCGAAAAAGCTGCCTTTAATTTTGACTTTTTCGATGTAAGCAGGATTGAAGTGCTTCGTGGCCCTCAGGGCACTGAATACGGGCGAAATACAATGGGAGGAATTATCAATATACGCACACTTTCGCCAATGAACTATCAGGGAACTAATCTGAATATTCAGGCGGCGAGTTATGGATCCTATTTGATGAATGTGGCACATTATGCCAAACCATTCGAAAAATTTGCATGGTCGTTGGCATTGAATTACCGCCATAATGATGGTTTTTTTACCAACGTTTCTTTAAATGAAAAAGTAGATATGCTTGATTCTTATGGATTAAGAAATAGGCTTATCTGGCTTGTAAATGAGCGTTTTTCGATTGAAAACATCATGAGTTACGAAAATAGCAGGCAGGGTGGATATCCTTACGCCGTATATTATCCAGCTAAAGATTCAGTTGCAAACATCAACTATAATCAGAAAAGTGGCTATAATCGTAATCTTTTATCAGACGCTTTATTATTAAAATACAAAGGAAGTAATTTTGACTTAACAGCCACAAGTGCATATCAATATCTGGATGATAATCAGTATCTTGATCAGGATTTGAGCATAGATTCAATATTTTTTGCAGTTCAAAAACAGAAACAAAATATGGCATCGCAGGAACTGATTCTGCAAACTAAGAAAAACAGCCAGTTTTCGTGGTTGATGGGAGCTTATGGTTATGTGCAACAGTTTAACACTGAAGTTAATGTGGATACTTACACAAAAAAAACAGAGATTGTTAAGAACTATAACCATACAATTAGCGGATTAGCCTTGTTTCAACAAACTACAATTAATGATTTTCCGGTGAAAAATTTGTCGGTTACAGTAGGTGTTCGTGTGGATTCAGAAAAGGATAAGCTGGCATATAAATACAATTTGGCAACTCAAGGTGTTAATAAGCTCATGGCAGATACTACTTATAAATCGCTCAAATCTTTGCAAATTCTGCCTAAAATATCTTTAAATTACACATTTAAAAATTTAAATATATATTCTATTATATCAAGAGGTTACAAAACAGGTGGATTCAATTCTACATTCGAACGACCTGAGGATTTAACATTCGACCCGGAATATAGCTGGAATTACGAAATAGGAGCAAAAGCAGCACTTTTCAATAATCTGCTTTTTACCGAAACATCGTTGTTTTATATTGATTGGGAGAACCAACAGATTTATCAAAAAACGCCATCAGGACAGGGTAGTATGTTGAAAAATGCCGGGAAATCTGTAAGTAAAGGATTTGAATTAAGTGCAAACACGGCTAACATTGGCGGTTTTGAATTAATGGCTAACTATGGCTTTACATTTGCCAAATTCTCAGAGAATGTTCTTAGTTCAACTGCTGATTATAGTGGCAACTTTATTCCGTATGTGCCACGTCACACTGTTTCAGGTCAGTTGCGTAAAACTATTGATTTTCAAGATTATTATTTCATTGATAGATTGATTTTTAGTGTAATGTATAAAGGTGTCGGAGATATTTACTGGAACGATACCAATCTTGCCAAACAGGATTATTATGGTACTTTTGATGGCCGTATAAGTTTCATTCGCAAAAATATACAACTTGATTTATGGGGATCAAACCTCACGAATACAAAATATAATTCGTTTTACTTTGAGTCGCTTGGTAAAAGCTTCGTGCAAACTGCAAAACCAATGCAGGTTGGTGTAAAATTAGCATTAAAATTCTGATAATATGAGTGATAAAAACTGGCCAAAATTTCCTGTACTTTTTAGTTTGTACATAGCACAGTCTATCCCAATGAGTTTTTTCTCAACGGTAGTACCAATTATTATGCGTCAGGAGAATTTTTCGCTATCGTCAATAGGTATGTTACAATTAGTGAAGCTACCATGGATTCTTAAATTTCTGTGGGCTCCTGTAGTGGATAACAAAGCACGAAGTACCAAAGACTTAAAGCGCTGGATATTTATTTCAGAACTGTTTTATGCACTTATCATTTTTGCAGTGGCATTTCTGAGTCTCGAAACCGATTTTAAACTCATTGTATTTCTGGTAGTAATTGCATTTTTAGCTTCAGGTACACAGGATATTGCGGTGGATATTTATGCTATACTTTCTCTTAAAAAGTCCGAGCGTAGTATAGGTAACAGTATGCAGTCGGGTGGGAGCTTTGTAGGTTCGTTTTTTGGTACCGGAGTGCTACTGGTGGCTTATCACTATTGGGGTTGGACCAATGTGTTATTTCTGCTGGCTGCTTTTGTGGTGGTGGCAATCATCCCTTTGTTTTTGTACAAAAGGGAGTTGCCGGCTCAGAATATTACCAAGGAAAATGTAACCTTACGCGATATTTTGTCGTTTTTCGGACAAAAAGGAAAAATCCGACACATAGTTTTGTTATTATTCTACTACTCAGGAATAATTGGAATACTAACCATGCTTAAACCTTATCTGGTCGATTTGGGCTACGATGTTAAACAAATAGCCTTTATGTCAGGCATTTTTGGTACATTAACAGCTGCTGTATCAACACTTGTAGGTGGATTTGTAATGCGCTTTATCGGTCGACGAACTTCCTTGTTTTTATTCCTGACAATCAGTGTTATTGCTGCGTCTTACTTTCTGTATTTATCCGGAATTACACCTACAATAACGCAGCTTTACATTGCCATTGGTATGGTGTGGTGTGCATACGGTTTTTCTACAGTTGGAATTTATACAATTTCGATGGACGCAGTTCGTCCCGGACGAGAAGGTACCGATTTTACAATTCAAATAGTAATAACACACCTCGGAAGTCTGCTAATGGCAACTGCCAGTGGAAAGGTAGCGCATGAACTGGATTATAAGGGCTTATTTGCGGGCGAAATAGCAATGTCGTTGCTGGTTTATCTGATTTTAATTTTTGTTTTTACACATAAGAAATCTGTCAACTGATTAATAAATGAAAATCCGGACTGCACTTTTTCAAAAATATAATCTGCCTGTACCCCGTTACACCAGTTATCCGCCAGCCACTGCATTTCATAGTGCATTTGGTGCAAATAATTACGTAGAGCAGCTTAAACGCTCGAATACCCAAAACCCTCAAAATATATCGGTTTACATACATATTCCGTTTTGTACACAGCGATGTCATTTTTGTGGTTGTAATACTGTAATTTCGCAAACCGAAGACCGAATTGAACGTTACGTGAATGCGGTAGTCGCAGAAATAAAAATGACAGCTAAGTATATTGATAAAAAGCGACTTATCACACAAATTAGTTGGGGAGGAGGTACACCCAATTCAATTGATTTAAAGCATATCGAAAAAATCATGAATGCATTACGAGAAGAGTTCGTTTTTGCCGATTATGCTGAAATTGCAATGGAATGTAGTCCGGCTTATCTTGATTTTTCGGACGTGGATATACTTTCCGGGATAGGATTTAATCGCATTAGTTTGGGGATTCAGGATTTTCATCAGAATGTACTGGATGCTATTAACCGCAGAGCTCCGAAACAGGAAGTGGGAGCAATGCTTGATTATATGCGCTCCAAAGGTTTCAGAGGATTAAATCTGGATTTAGTATACGGTCTTCCGCTTCAAACCATCGAGTCGTACTCTGAAAATATCGATCGCATAATTGAATTAAAACCAGACAGATTAGCTACCTTCTCGTATGCTCACATTCCATGGTTCAACGAGGCACAAAAATTAATGGAACATCTGACGTTTCCAACTCCTGAACAAAAACTGGAAATGCTGGCATTAACTATCAATAAATTAAGCGAAAATGGCTACGAAGTAATTGGCATGGACCATTTTGCACTTAAAAACGATGATTTGGCAATTGCAAAAAACAGCGGACAGTTACACCGTAACTTTCAGGGTTATAATACTTTGCATACTACAGGTCAGGTTTATGCTTTCGGAGCTTCGGGAATAAGTCAGTTACACGGTGCATATGCGCAGAATATAAAACAGTATGATTTATACACAAAAGCTATCGAAAGCGGTAACTTTGCTGTAGAAAGAGGTTATGAGTTATCAACAAAGGAGATAATAATACGTGATACTATTAACCAGATTATGTGTAATGGCGAACTGGATTTTGAGAAAACTGCTGCTTCATATAATATTACAATGGAGAAATACTACGAAATAACTCAATTTGACGCCTCAAAACTGGAAATGATGTTGGCTGACGGATTAGTTGAAATAAATAATCAGGTATTGACAGTTTCGGCACTGGGGATGATGGTAGTACGAAATGTGGCTGTCGCTTTTGACCCTGAATATAAACAGGTAACAAATAAATTCTCAACTACTTTATGAAACGGGTCATATTATTAGCCAATATGGGAGCGCCACTTTCAGAAAAAGAAATGAAAGTGTTTCTTAAGCGTATGTTTAATGATAAAGCCATTATTTATGCTCCTAAACCGGTCCGTTGGTTTGTGTCAGAAATCATTAGCAATATACGGTACAAATCATCCTGGAAAAAATACCAGCAAATAGGCGGAACACCACTTCAACGCTCTATGGATGCTATGGCGATTGATTTACAGTTATTATTAGGCAATGATTATCTGGTAAAAAGTGTGTATTCCTATTCTCCTCCATTTATTGAGAATACTATATCTGAATTATATACTGATGGGTTGAAAGACTTTACAGTAATTTCAATGTATCCTCAGGCCAGTTTTTCAACTACCGGAAGTCTTGAAACTTCTATTCATAAAGTGAAAAACCTTTTGCCCGGTTTAAAGATTCATTTTTATGAAGATTATTATGATAATCAGCAATTTGTGAATTTTTGGGTAGAGCAAATTAATAAGTCAATATCCAAAAATAAATTAGAAAATCCGTATTTGCTGTTTAGTTCACATGCTATTCCGCAATCGTTTATTAAGCGTGGCGACAAATATGCCGAAAAAATGGAAATCTCAGCCCGGTTGGTGGCTAACGCACTGCATTTGCCGTATAGTCTGGGCTATCAGTCGAAAATTGGTCCAACACCCTGGACAAAACCATACACTGTTGATGTATTGAAAAAAATTAGTATCGACAAAAATTATGATGTTGTAGTAGTGCCTCTCAGTTTTATAAATGAAAATCTGGAAACACGCTACGATCTGGATACTGAATTGATTCCTTTTGGTAAAAATGATTTGAATATCAGCAATATATGCAGAGTTGAAATACCAGTTTCGGATCGGATATTAGTGGAAATGTTTAATAATTTCATTCTTAAAAAGTGATATGGAACTCACAAAACAATTATAATCGCATGAAAAAAGACGTTGTAGTGATTGGTGCCGGCTTAACCGGCTTAACATTGGCTTATTACCTGAAAAAAGAGGGAAAGAATGTGCTTGTTATTGAAAAATCGGCTCGGATAGGTGGAGTAATTGAAACTATAACAGAAGATGAATTTACATACGAATGTGGACCATCAACCGGAGTTTTGGGTTCCATTGAAATTATTGAACTATTCCACGAACTTGTATCAAAATGCAAACTTCAAATTGCTAATCAGGACGCAAAAAAACGCTTAATTTGGAAAAAAAACAGGTGGCATGCGCTTCCTTCGGGACTAATGTCGGCCATTGGAACTCCTCTTTTTAGTTGGTACGATAAGTTTCGTATTCTGGGTGAGCCTTTTCGACCTAAAGGTGGTTCTCCTGACGAATCGGTAGCCGATATGGTGGTTCGTCGTTTGGGTAAAAGTTTTCTGCACTATGCAGTAGACCCTTTTATTTCAGGTGTTTATGCAGGTGATCCGGAAAAGTTGATCACCCGTCACGCATTACCGAAACTGTACAATCTTGAAAATAGTTATGGTGGGTTTGTAAAAGGTACAATTGCGGTTCATAAAGGATTAAAGCCGGATAAACCCCATTCGTATAAACATAAAGTTACGCGCGAGGTGTTTTCGGTGCAGGGCGGATTAAAAAATCTGATTCAGGCACTTGCTACTGAAATTGGCGAAGAAAATATTATTACATCTTGTCAGCAAGCACAAATTCAGCCTGAAGCTTCCGGGTTTACTACGCAGTTTTCTACCCTTAATAGTGAGCTGATTACAATTAATTCAACTAATGTAGTTTCAACTATCGGCGGTTTTGCTTTGCCTGAGCTTATTCCATTTGCTACCGATGAACAGCTGTTTCATTTATCGGATACAACCTATGCACCTGTCATACAGGTGGCTGTTGGTTATAAAAACTGGCTGGGAATAAAACTCGATGCATTTGGTGGCCTAATATCCTCGAAAGCTAACCGACAAATCCTCGGAGTGCTTTTCCCTTCTGCCATATTTGCCCAAAGAGCACCGGAGAATGGTGCGATGTTATCAGTTTTTGTTGGAGGTATGCGTAAGCCCGAATTGATTTTGCTTTCCGATGAGGAAATCAAAAAATTGGTAGTTTCAGAGCTTGAAATTACTATGAAAACCAATGCAGAACCGGATTTAATACGTATTTTCAGATATCAACATGCTATAGCTCAATATGATATTAAATCAGAAGACAGAAAAAATACAATTAGTGCAATAGAGAGCGCTTATCCCGGATTAGTACTTGCAGGTAGCATTCGTGATGGAATAGGTATGTCTGATAGGGTAAAGCAAGCAAAATCTATTGCATTGAAAATCTGTGATTTATAAATTTGGCTGATTTAATAATGAACAATATAAGGTGTTTATTTGTATCTTTGTAATATATAAAATTATATAGATGAATACACAGTTACAATTAATATTAACGCCCGAGCAAGCTGAAGTAAATGAGTTACTTACCGAGCAGGTTGCAAAACGTTTGGGTGTAAATCCGGAACAAATAACAAAAATCCGTACACTTAAAAAATCGATAGATGCACGTTCAATTTATCCGAAGATAAATTTGAGTTTGCATGTATATGTGGATGAAAAAGCACCCGAAAATACTTACGAACCATTTAATTATCAGAATGTAACGGATGCTGAGTCTGTTCTTGTAATCGGAGCTGGTCCGGCAGGTTTGTTTGCTGCATTAAAACTAATTGAGAATGGATTTCGTCCGGTAGTAATTGAAAGAGGAAAACCCGCCGAAGCCCGAAAAAAAGATATTGCACAACTCAATCTGAATAAGGCATTTAACAAAGAATCGAATTATTGTTTTGGCGAAGGTGGTGCCGGAACATTCTCGGATGGTAAAATGTATACCCGTTCAAAAAAGAAAGGAAATGCACAACGTATTTTCGAAAATTTTCATTATCACGGTGCTGCTGATGAAATATTGTACGAAGCACATCCTCATGTTGGTTCAGATAAATTACCTCAGATAGTAGGAAATATGAGCGACACCATTCGTAAATGTGGTGGCGAGATTTTTTTCGACGAGAAATTAGTTGAACTGATAATTGAAAACAATGCTATAAAAGGCTGTAAAACAGAGAGTGGGAAAGTTTTTGAAGCTAAGGCTTTAATATTAGCCACAGGGCATTCGGCTCATGATATTTACGAATTATTGCACTCACAAAACATTCTACTCGAAGCCAAAGGCTTTGCCATGGGTGTACGGGTTGAACACCCTCAGGAACTGATTGACAGTATTCAATATCATAGTAAAACACGGAATAAGTATTTGCCAGCCGCCAGTTACAGTTTAGTTGAACAAATTGACGACCGTGGAGTATATTCATTTTGCATGTGTCCCGGTGGACGAATTGTACCTGCAGGAAGTGGAACCGAGGAAATTGTGGTGAATGGTATGTCGGCGTCAAAACGCAACTCACCTTTTGCAAATTCAGGTATTGTAGTCGAAATCAGACCTGAAGACATACCGGATGAATTTAAACAATATGGTGCCATAGCCGGATTAAAGTACCAACAGTATTTGGAAAATCTATCGTATAAAAACAATGGTGGACAAGGTCAAAAAGCGCCTGCGCAGCGATTGGTGGATTTTGTACGGGGAAGAGTATCGGCCGATTTACCGGAATGTTCCTATATGCCCGGCTTAATTTCGTCGCCTTTGCATTTTTGGTTGCCGGAATCAATATCTTCACGATTACGACAGGGTTTTATGAAATTCGATCGAAAAATGAAAGGATATCTTACCAACGATGCCGTTGTAGTAGGAGTTGAGACACGCTCGTCGGCTGCAGTTCGCATACCACGCGATTCGGAAACGGGATCGCATCCACAAATTGCCGGATTATTCCCTGCTGGCGAAGGTTCAGGATATTCAGGGGGTATTACTTCGTCGGCCATTGATGGCGAAAACGCTGCTTTATCAGTTGTTAAATGGTTACAAGCCTGATACGACATTTATTGAATAATTTATATTGATCAACTTTAAATATTCAATATTAATAATAGTTGAAAAAATAATATACAGGTGATTACGGAAAGTCCGGAATCACCTGTTGCTATTTTATAGGTTTGATTCTCAACACAATAATGCTAATTGTCTCATAATGAAATAATCAAAATGTAGTATTTATTTCTACAATAAATACTTTTTATTGCTACTGTGTTTTTCAATAGAGTGTTACATCCTAACCTATTGTGACATAGTATATTTGCTGAAAACATTTTGATTACAGTTTATGAATATACTAGTAACAGGAGGCGCAGGTTTTATTGGTTCAAATCTATGTGAAGCACTATTACTAAGAGGAGACAATATTAAATGTCTGGATAATTTTTCAACAGGGAAACGTGCTAACATTAGTGCATTAATACAGGATTATCCTGATTCATTTACCTTAATTGAAGGAGATGTAAGGAATATGAATGATTGTAGAAATGCTGTTCAGGGTGTTGATTATATTCTGCATCAGGCGGCTCTTGGTTCGGTGCCACGCTCTATAAACGATCCGATAACTACAAATGATACGAATATTTCTGGCTTTCTGAATATGCTCGTTGCGGCGCGCGATGCAGGTGTTAAACGTTTTGTGTACGCTGCCAGTTCATCTACATATGGCGATAGTAAAGCACTTCCGAAGGTTGAAGACGTTATTGGCAAACCATTATCGCCTTATGCTGTAACCAAACTTGTAAACGAACTGTATGCTGATGTGTTTGCAAAAACATATGGAATGGAGTGTATAGGGTTACGCTATTTTAATGTTTTTGGTCGCAGACAGGATCCCAATGGTGCATATGCCGCTGTAATTCCTTTGTTTGTAAAAAAACTAATTGCACACGAGCCTATTACAATTAATGGCGATGGTGAATTTTCACGCGATTATACCTACATTGATAATGTTATTAAAATGAATATGCTTGCGCTTGAAACAGAAAATCCGGGTGCAATAAATCAGATATTTAATACAGCTTGCTCAGAACAAACAACGCTTAATCAGTTAGTAAGTTATTTAAAAGACTTTCTTTCAGCAAAAGATGCTGAAATAGCAAATTGTCAGGTAATTCACGGTCCGAACCGATTGGGCGATATTCCGCACTCATTGGCCAGTATTGATAAAGCACGTAATTTATTGGGTTATTCTCCCGTATTTAGCTTTAAAGAAGGTTTAAAAGAGGCCGTAAATTGGTATTGGGACAATATCTGATATGAAAAATCCGAAATACATATATACATTCAAAACTGATATAATTAAATTTATAATTATTTCAGCCTGTTCGGTTATTGTGTATTTTAGCTGGGATTGGCTTATTACTACTCAGTTGTATTATTGGTTTAATTCAATATATAATAATTTTACGGCATCTATAATTGTTTCAATATCTGATATTTACAATTTAAATATTATTTACAATGATTCAGATTTCAGCTTAATAGCCGGTAACAAAACGCTAGGAATACAACTTCCCTACAATTCATATCATTTGTTTTTTATTGCAGTTTTGTATTTATTTTTAATTCCCGCAAAAAGATGGATTCGGATAATAAATGTGATAATTTTTGTATTACTATTTCTGGCGTTCAGAGCTACAGCTTTATCCATCATTAAACTAATATACATGCAAACAGTACATAATGTATTAATTGTTTGGCTTGAACCTTCTGTTAATATTACCGTATTTGTAATTGCATATACAATAATGAGATTCAGTCCGTTAATACAATATCTATACAAATTAATTGAAAACAGAATTAATGAGCATTTAAATATTAGTCTGACTTTTATTGTATTTCTGTTAGTAACAGTTCCTTCACTTACAAGAGTATTGATTACTTATCTGTTTCCCGGTTTTTTAAAGGAATTGGTTCATTCTATTCTATGGGGTTCCAATGTTATACTCCGCACTTTAGGGCATAGTGCCAATATATCCGGTAAATATATTATTCTGAATGACAATTGGATAGGCTTAGAGCATACATGCCTGGGGTTGGGTGTTTTTACCATAGTATGCATAATAATATTTTCAATAAAATCAGGTTTATTAAATAAAGGCATATTTATTCTGGTATTTTTTGTGCTGTACAACTTTATTAATTCGTTCCGATTGGCCATGCTGTTAGCTCATTTAAATCAGATGGAAGTGATTAAAAAACACGATATACAACAACTACATAGCATTGTATCGTTGCAGATGTATCTGGTGGCATTTATTGGCATTATGCTTTTTGTTTTGTGGTTTTCCGACATTAATTTTAAAAAACTGAACACAAATGAAAAGTAGCAAAATGAACATATATGCTGGTCCGAAGGCAATTTTTCTGCTTTTTATCAC
>RRZT011807557.1_pt1 | contig 16743 bp, 15 predicted proteins | sample 2165551 | NCBI WGS metagenome assembly RRZT01 (sample SAMN10456910, study PRJNA506462) | wastewater metagenome | biome: wastewater; feature: sludge; material: wastewater sludge; isolation source: wastewater sludge with Escherichia coli K12::gfp cells carrying plasmid... | place: USA: Moscow, Idaho...
CAATTGATTCAGTCTCGCAACCAAATCGAAAAGCATCAGGAGCAGTTTGATTTACTTAAACACCAACTGCAAGCCAAGATGCAGCAGGCTGAACGCGCAACATTTACCAGTGGTTCAGTGACATGGAAAAAGTCTAAAGACTCAATCAGCTTAGATAGTAAGGCATTACTGAAACAGCATCCTGAATATCTGAGTCAATTTCCACAAAGCAAACAAGGCTCACGGCGCTTCAATATTTATACCGATTAGCCTAAGCAAAATATCCACCCCCACAAACCAAGATCCCATACCTCAGCGTATGGGATTTTTTTATACAAATTGCATTTTAATCAAGCAACACATTTAAACGACAGAGGAAATCACCATGATCAAAGGTTTAGCCATCACACCGCCTATTTTAGGGCGAATCAGTATCGGTAAAGTGGTAGAAAAGAATGGTAAACGATTGCCCGAAAAGGATGACCAGTTCACCATTACCAGTCAAATCCAAGGTAAAGAAGGGTGGGTCAAACACCCATTGGATGTGCAGCTTCGCGCCAAAGCGCAAAACCAAAAACTCAGAACCATACCAGTCCGTATGATCTTCAATGATCCTGAGCTGAATCTACGTGCAGAGTACAGTTTATTTGATCGTCAGACTGGACGTCCCGTGTGCGTGGGTAATGGTGAAACCTGTCAACGACTGACCAATCAAGGGATTGAACAACATCCATGTCCTTCACCTGATCTCTGTCCTTTGGCACAAGGGGGCAACTGTAAACCTTATGGGCGTTTGCATGTCAATTTGGATGAAAGTGATGAACTCGGCACCTTCATCTTTAGAACCACGGGCTTTAATAGCATTCGGACTTTGGCAGCACGACTCAGTTATTACCATGCAGCATCGAACGGCTTGCTGTCCTGCTTACCATTACAGCTGACCTTAAGAGGCAAGAGCACAACACAGAGCTATCGAACCCCTGTCTATTACGTGGATTTGACACTCAGGGATGGCGTCAATCTGCAACAAGCGATTCAAGTGGCGAAGGAGATTGACCAACAAAGCAAAACTTCAGGATTTAATCAACAGGCTTTAGATCAGATGGCACGGCAGGGTTATGGCAATGCACGGTTTGAGGTGAATTCGGAGGAGGGATTAGATTTGGTGGAGGAGTTTTATACGGATGAAAATTCTGAAACGGAGCAACAGCTTGTAACAACAGCGGGAACCAAGGCAAAGCCTAAATTCAATCAGGGTGAGGGTTTTGTACAGGATATTCAGAAAGGCTTACAGCAGCATGTACGGGCTGTGAATTAGATTGGGGGTGGATGAGATTGGACTCAGTAAAATTTTATTGGACTGACCTATTATCTGAGCGAATCACCGCTCGCATCAATGATCAGGAGTCAACATCATGAATGCGTTCACAGGTCAAACTTTTCAGATGAATCAGATTATTAATTTGAAAGAGGTTATGCTAATTACAGGGTTAAGTCGTGCAACGATTTATAACATTATGGATGAGCGTCATAAGCAATATGATCCAACATTTCCGAAACAGACGAATTTAACAGTTGGTCGTGTCGGTTGGTCAGCTTGGGAAATTAATCAATGGATTGAATCCAAGTTGGCAAGTCGATAGAAGGTGGGAGCCGAGGCTCCCTTATTTTTTTGTTTGAATCTCTGGTTCTCACATTAATCTGCAATTTTTAAGATGATTTTACCTTTAGCTCGTCCAGTATTTACGTATTCAAGTGCTTCTTTTATTTTAGAAAAATCATATTCTGTATCGACCACAGGCTTTATCTTTCCTGTTTCAACAAGGTGTGAGATTTGAGATAGCTGTTGACCATTTGGCTGCATAAACAGAAATGAGTAGGTGATGTCTCTTTTTTTTGCTTTATTGCGAATTGACCAACTTAAAAGTGGAATGATAAATTTTAATAACCAGTTGGCTTTGATCGCTTCAGCAAAAGCACGGTCTGGTGGTCCAGAAATACTAATAATACGCCCACCACGTTTTATAACACTCAGTGATTTCTCTAAAGTTTTTCCACCTTGAGTGTCTAAGACAACATCATAGTCTTTTAGTTCTTGCTCAAAATCCATTGTTTTGTAGTCAATAATAATATCCGCACCTAGTTCTCTGACCCAGCGAGTATTTTTACCACTTGTCGTTGTTGCAACTGTTGCACCTAGATGTTTAGCAAGCTGAATTGCAATCGAGCCTACTCCACCTGACCCCGCATGAATCAATACTTTTTGTCCAGATTTAACTTTTGCGATCTCTACTAAAGCTTGCCATGCAGTTAAGGATACAAGCGGTAGAGAAGCAGCATGTTCCATTGGGATATTTTTAGGTTTTAGTGCAAGTGAAGCTTGCTGAACGACTGTATATTCGGCAAAAGCACCATTCAAATCTGTCTTGGCATACACTTCATCACCGACTTTGAACTGAGTAACATTTGAACCAACTTGAGCAACTGTGCCTGCAAAATCATTGCCTAAAATAAATGGAAACTTAATGGGCAGGATTGCTTTGAATTCACCTTCGAGTACTCGTAAGTCAAGAGGATTAATACTTGCTGCATGAACCTTAACAAGTACGGCATTTTCTGTAATAGATGGTTCAGGTTGTACATCTAGCTGTACGTCTTCGATTTTTCCATAACGTTTAATGTAAGCTGCTTTCATTTGGGACCTCTATATATTTCTTTTTTGATAATTAGAAATGGATGTATTGAAGGGTTAGACTTTCAAACTTCGCTGAATCAATGTGTCAAAGAGATTTACAGGCGCAAATCGTCTTAGGTTTTTTAATCGCTTTGCAGTTTTACCTGCGGTATAGCGCGAAAGTATCTGTGGGCTATTGATTACTTTTAAAATAGTTTGGGCAACAACATCAGGACTGTCTGATTTATTTATTGATTTTATCATTTGTTGATGTAGCTTCTTGCGAATGTGGTCATACGCTAAGATTTTTGCATCTGCTTCAAGTAAGTTTATGCCTAATGACGTTTTAGTGTAAGCAGGTTCAATCAATGAAACACGAATCCCTTGTGTCTTCAGCTCATGATCCAAAGACTCTGAATAACCTTCAAGTGCATGTTTTGACGCAGAATAAAGCGCACCAAACGGCATGGGCAGAAGTCCTAAAATAGAACTAATATTCAGGATAAGTCCTGATTTCTGTTGACGCATAATAGGGATCACTGCACGGATCATTCTGACAGCACCAAAAAAATTGGTATCAAAAATAGCTTGAGCTTGTTGCATCGAACTTTCTTCAGCACCAGCGGGTGCGATTGCAAATCCAGCATTATTGATCAAAACATCAATTCGACCTTCATTTTCAAGAACTTGCTCTACTGCATGAGTGACTGATTCATTGTTATTTACATCTAGTTCAATTAGATGAAATTTATATTGAGCAGCATGAGTTATATCTCTACTCGTACCATAAACAATAAAACCAGACTCAAGTAATCGTTCTGCCGTTGCTAAGCCAATGCCAGAAGATGCACCTGTAATAAGAACTATTTTACTCGTCATACCAAATTTCCCACTCGTAGTGTGTAGATGATTGGGCAACCAATTTCACCGTGATGTTTTGATCATAATCTAAAATTAAAATAGTTACTACTAAAAAGATAGTGACAATGTGTTTTTGCTGATGTATGGTTAATATTAAATTGATACTGACTTTGTTTTTATTCTCTTTGCATAAGAGATAATTCATAAAACTCAGTGAAATCAGCTTAATGCATTAAATCCGAGGATTAAAAGAAGTGAATTTTGTACTGAATACAATTGCGATGGGATTAACGGTAGTCTCTATTTTTAGCGCACCATCGATTCAAGCAACTGAGGTTTCATCTAATATCGTTGCTAAGCAGCAAGCGGTTGAAATCCGTCAACTAGATACAAATTGGAAAAATGTACCGACCCAATTTATTAATGCTGGTGGAATTAACTTCGCCTATAGAGAATATGGTCAAGAAAACAGAGGAACACCTGTCATTTTCCTCAATCATTTGGCTGCTGTATTAGATAATTGGGATCCACGAATAGTTGATGGAATTGCAGCGAAACATCATGTTGTTATTTTTGATAATCGTGGTATTGGCGCTTCTACTGGCTTACCTGCAAAGTCAATTGAACAAATGGCAGACGATGCAATTACTTTTATCCAGGCGAAAGGATTTAAACAAGTCGACTTATTTGGTTTTTCTATGGGAGGGATGATTTCTCAGGAGATCGCTTTAAAGCAACCTCAATTGATTCGAAAAATGATTTTGTCTGGAACTGGGCCTGCGGGTGGGACAGGAATCAGTATTGTTGGACGCGTTTCGAATTGGGATTTAATCCGTGGCATGGCGACTCGCCAAGACCCTAAAGTCTATTTATTTTTTACGCGTACAGATAATGGTAAAGCTGCTGCAAAAGAATTTGTGCAACGTATCAATGAACGTCGTGAAAATCGTGATAAGGAAATCACCCTTTCCGCTTATCGTGCCCAGCTTAAAGCATTAAAAAAATGGGGAAATAAAAAATCTGTTGATCTCTCCGTCATTCAACAACCCGTCTTGGTTGCCAACGGTGATCATGATCGCATGGTTCCGACAATCAATAGCTATGACTTGGCAAAACGCCTACCTAATAGCAAGCTCATTATCTATTCAGATGCAGGGCATGGTGGCATTTTTCAATTTCATCAAGATTTCGTAAAGCAATCACTCACTTTCTTGGCCAAATAAAATTAGACCCAACCCAATATTTAAAAATTAGGACGATGAAAATGACCACAATTACACACCAAACAGCTAAAACTCAGTTCATTGACGTCAATGGAACAACATTCGCTTACCGTCGCTGGGGGAATACTGAGACAGAACAGCCTCCTTTATTTTTTCTTCAACATTTTCGTGGTGGTTTAGATAATTGGGATCCATTGATTACTGATGAATTGGCAATCGGAAGAGAGGTTATTTTATTTAATGGTCGTGGTATCGCTTCATCTACAGGTCAGCCACGTACCCGTATTGAAGATATGGCTGATGACGCAGCTTTTGTAATTCAGGCTTTAGGTCTAAAACAAGTTGATGTATTGGGTTTCTCATTAGGAGGATTTCAGGCACAGGATTTGGCACGTCGCCATCCTGAGTTGGTCAGAAAATTAATGCTTTTAGGAACAGGGCCACGAGGTGGAAAGCCTAGAGGCGATGATCCAGATGTTGCTGCTTTAGTCTTAAAGCATGCAACCAGTGCTGTACCATCTGAAGAAGATTTTCTGTTCTTATTCTTTGGTCGGTCAGAGGCTGCAATTCAAGCAGGTCGTGATTTTTGGCAACGTCGCCATCAGCGCAAAGATCAAGATCCCGCAAGTTCTGTTGAGCTAATGCAAGCTCAGATTGAAGCCAATATGCATTTTTGACCGAAACTTGATGAACAAGACCCTTTTGCTCATTTGCGCGAGATTAAACAGCCTACTTTTATTCTGAATGGTGTAGATGATGTGATGATTCCAACCATCAATGCTTATCAGATGGCGCTTAATATTCCTAATGCACAGCTATTTATTTATCCAGATGCTGGACATGGTGCACAGTTCCAATACCCAGAACGTTTCGTCAAGCATGCAATACAGTTTCTAGATGAGTAATTCATCAGAATGCCAACGCATTTAATTTTTTAAATTGATGAACTGAGAAATAAAATGATGAGATTTAAGTTGTTACTATGGATGTTGACGAAATTACTGCAACGGGCTGTGAAAGCCAACCCAAAATGTGCAGCCTATGTGAAAGATAAAAATGTCACATTTCAAATCCAAACGGCAAGTGGTAAAGGGCGTTATTTTGAAGTCAAAAACGGCAAGATAAACTCTCATGCAGGACAAACCCAATCACCTAGTTTTACTTTTACGTTTAAGACAGGTAGTACAGGCTTTGCTGTGTTATCAGCGAAAGATAGTGTAAATACATTCCTCTCTGCCATCAGAACACAGGATCTTGTGATCACTGGGAACTTTGTAGATGTCATGTGGTTTCAGAGCTTGGTAGATTTTATTCAGCCCCATCCTGAGCCATCTTAATGTTGAGAGCGAAAAAGCACTCAGAACGAGTGCTTTTTGGTTTTATCCAGTTTGTTGATGAATCATTCGAGTGCCAATTTCAGCTCCCGTGATTTGATCAATGACAATAGGTTTGATTTCAGTCCCTTGTTCTGCATCAATAAATACAGGCATCTGTTCAGGGTTTTCATAAGGTTTATGTTTACGCCCCCATGCACCAATCACAAATAACACTGGTAAAAAATCTCGCCCTGCTTGAGTTAATACATATTCTTCACGTGGAGGATGCTCTGAATATTGCCGTTTCTCAAGTAATCCTTCCTCAACTAAAACAGATAAACGTTTTGTGAGCATCGTGGGTGCAATGCCGAGGCTTTTACGGAATTGATCAAATCGTGTAAATCCTGCATGTGCATCGCGTAATATCAACATGCTCCAAGCATCACCAAGAACGGATAGGCTTCTTGCAATAGGACAGACGTCAAGGCTGGTATTTTTACTCATGATAAATTAATAAACTGAAAAGTAACTACTGAATAAATAGTAACATGATTTTCTATGCTTAACTATGCCAATCGCCTTTAAGAGGAAAGGGCTTCGTTATTGTCGCTTAATCTATAATGTTTGCTTAACTTTACGCGATGAAGTTTCTTACCTCATTATTTAGTCTTGATTATGTTTAATCGCTTCGAGCCCAGCAATAGAAAAAGTCATTAAATGTTTAACGAGTTGATTTGGTTTCATTTGTGATACATGTTGTATTGGTGTTGGGATATTGGTACTTGCAATAATGAGCATCATACACGGTGCTATTACACTCAGTACACAAGGTAATAGAGCAGGGTTATTCTCATCCAAACCTGATACTTGGCTAATTATTTTACGAACGTATTGGAATTTTCTAGCCCCATCATTTGCCATAAATTCTTGTAAATATGGTGTCGGGGAAAAGAGTTCACGAATAAAAACTTTACTGTGCCAAATATCTTTCTCGACTAGCTTACTAATCAGTGTTTCAAAGAAAATTTCAAGTTTTTTTATGGGAGGAATAGAGCTTTGTACCAACTCAAATAACTGTTGTTCATTGATATAATGCGTGTGTGCTTCGGCTAGTACGGCTTTATATAAACCATCACGACCTTCAAAATGATAGTTAATGGCAGCTAAATCGACTTCAGCAATTTGAGCAATCGCTTTATTTGTCGTTTGAGCAAAACCGTTTTGAGCGATCAGGTTTCCAGCAGCTTCTAGAATCTTCGATTTAGTTAAATCACCATCACTTCGCCTAGTTCTAGACATTTTTTACTCTGAATCAAACGTTACTTTTTAAGTATAGCTTTTTTTATTAAATTGATATAGTTTAAATTCAAATTGAATTTAAACTTTGGTTTTGTCGAAAAGGACTATTCCATGAAAAAGCGCATGATTGCTGGTACTCTGATCTTCATCATCGTTATTTTAGCAATTGCGATATGGTTGATTAATAAAGACAAAAAATTAGATCAGGATCTGACTCTCTTTGGTAATGTGGATATTCGACAGGTTTCTTTAGCTTTTGAACAAGCTGGACGGATTCAAACTCTTTCTGTACAAGAAGGAGATAAAGTGAAAAAAGGGGAGCTGTTGGCAACTATAAAAACAGATGCCTTAAGGATTCAAGAGCAGCAAGCGGAAGCACAGCTTAATGTGCAAAAACAGATGATCATTGCACAAGAGGTTGGAACCCGACCTGAACAAATTGCTCAGGCAAAAGCACAATTAGTTTCAGCAGAGGCTCAATTTGAAAAAGCAAAAAAGGATTATCAGCGTTTACAAGTTTTGATTAATACCACCTCAGGGCAGGCAACGAGTAAGCAGGAGTTGGATTATGCACAAAGTAGTCAAGCTACTGCTGCTGCTGCCGTAAAGGAGCGTGAAGCTAATTTACAATTATTACAAAAAGGAGCAAGAGCAGAAGACCGTGCAGCAGCCAAAGCGCAATATCAGGCGACTCAAGCCAATCTGAATTTAATTCAATATCAAATCTCTCAAAGTGAGTTACGTTCACCTGTCGATGCTGTGGTACGAGCCAGATTACAGGAGGTCGGTGATATGACTACAGCACAAAAAACAGTGTATACGCTTGCTTTGACTAACCCAAAATGGGTGCGAGTCTATGCCAATGAAAAAGATTTGAGTTCAATCAAGATGGGAGCTAAAGCTCGGGTTATTCGAGATACTGTACCTGATCAGCCGATTACAGGACAAATTGGCTATATCTCATCTGTTGCTGAATTTACCCCTAAAACGGTACAAACTGAAGATATACGTACCACATTGGTTTATGAGGTTCGTGTTTATGTTAATGATCCGAATGATCAGCTTAAAATGGGGCAGCCTGTAACGGTGAAAATTGCTAAGGTCAATTGAGTATCTCCATATGAATGCCTCGCAAAATAATATTCCTCATGTCGTGATTGCTCATAATTTACGGCAACTGTTTAAGGCAGAAAATAAGAAAAGCCCTGATATTTGTGCGCTTGAGGATTTAAGTGTGCAAATTCCATCAGGACAACTAACAGCTTTAGTTGGGCCTGATGGGGCAGGTAAAACGACTTTCTTACGTTTGATTGCGGGATTGTATCAGCCTTCAGCAGGTTCATTAGAGGTATTGGGCATTGATGTTGCGAAGAATCCTCAAATGGTACAAAACCGAATTAGTTATATGCCACAACGCTTTGGTTTGTATGAAGATCTAAGCATTCAAGAAAATCTAGATTTATATGCTGATTTGCATGGCGTCCCACAAGCGGAGCGCAAACAACGTTTTGCTCGCTTACTTGAAATTACTGATTTAAGTAAATTTACACAACGACCCGCAGGTAAATTATCTGGTGGTATGAAGCAGAAGCTTGGATTGGCTTGTACTTTAGTACGTTCACCAGAATTATTATTATTGGATGAGCCGAGTGTTGGGGTTGACCCACTATCGAGACGTGATCTATGGATCATTATTGAACAATTAGTCAAAGAGGAGAATTTGAGTGTCATTATAAGTACTGCATACATGGATGAAGCTGAACGTTGCGCTGATATCTATGTCATGTATGAGGGAAGAATTTTAGAGCGAGGTGCTCCGAGGGAGTTGAGTGAGCGAGTGCGTGGTCTAACTTGGCAGGTTGAACCTCCAACAAATATGAAAGCACGCATTTTACAGACCCAGTTATTAAATATGCATCAATATATTACGGATGCTGTGCCTAAAGGTGATATCGTCCGATTTATAACCAAGCCTGATTTTCCAGAATTAGGCATTGAGCAGTTACCACAAGGTTCTATAATTACTCGTCGAGAACCAGAGCTTGAAGATGCTTTTATGTGGTTTTTACATCAAGCTCAGCAAACAAAACATAATCTGAAACAGAACAACATTAGTGTAATTGAAAGTACAGCCGTTAATGATATTGAACAACGACAATCTATTATCATCGTTAAGGATTTAGTTCGAAAATTTGGTGACTTTACTGCTGTGGCAAATACCTCGTTTGAAGTGAGGCGAGGAGAAATTTTTGGGTTACTTGGGCCAAATGGGGCAGGTAAAACCACCACATTTAGGATGCTATGTGGCTTGTTACCAGCTAGTAGTGGCACATTAGAAGTTGCGGGTATGAACTTACGTACTGCTCGGGCGCAGGCAAGGGCAAAAATTGGCTATGTCTCCCAAAAATTTTCTTTATACAGTAATTTGACCGTATTGGATAATCTAAAGTTTTTTGGTGGTGCGTATGGATTATCAGGAAAAAAATTAAACCAACAAATCAATGAAATCATCGAGCGTTTTGAACTAAAACCACATGCCAAAAGTGGTGATTTACCGAATGGCTTTAAGCAACGTTTGTCTATGGCTGCTGCTTTGTTACATCAACCTGAAATTGTATTTCTGGATGAGCCTACGAGTGGTATTGATCCTTTGGCGAGGCGTTCATTTTGGTACACCATCGGTGAACTTGCGAATCAAGGTATTACGATCATTATCACGACGCATTTTATGGAAGAAGCAGAATATTGTGATCGTATTGCTATTCAAGACGCTGGGAAATTGTTGGCACTAGGTTCACCCAAGCAGGTTCGGATACAGGCTGGGGACAGTGGTCTAAATGACATGAATAGTGCTTTTATTGCGATTGTTGAGCAAGCGCGTTTTCAGCAATCTAAGGAGGATGGTGTATGAAATTACCTGCATCTGTCCTACGTCTGATTGCTTTAACCCGTAAAGAAAGCCATCAATTAATGCGAGATAAGAGTAGTCTAGCAATTGGACTAATTTTACCTATTATTCTAATTTTATTATTTGGTTACGGTTTATCTTTTGATTTAAGTAATGGTCGTGTTGGTGTTGTTGTACAAAACATGACTCCTCAAAGTAATCAATTCATCACTGGATTAAATGGAACCCCATATATAACAGCAACGGTTTATCAGAATTTTCATCAAGCTGAACAGGCAATTCGGCAGGCAGAAATAGATGCGATTGTTGTATTGCCATCCAATTTTGCAGAGCAAAGTGCCAATAACAATGCTCATGTTCAAATTATTAGCAATGGTCGTTCAACGAGTATGGCTTCAGCATTACAAGGCTATGTGATTGGTGCTTTGACCACAGCTCAAAGGATTCAAGCTGATCGCAGTCATATGAACTTATCAAATGGCATAATCGTTGTTGAACAACGTATGTGGTTTAATGAATCAGCCAATAGTACTTGGTTTTTAGTTCCTGGTTTAATTGTATTGGTACTCACTTTAATTGGTGCATTCCTGACAGGCTTATTAATTGCCCGAGAACGTGAACGGGGAACTTTAGAAGCTTTATTTGTTACGCCTGTGCGTCCTCTAGAAATTGTGTTGGCAAAATTAATTCCATATATCGTTATTGGTATGGTTGATATTGTGATGTGTTTGTTCGCTGCTTCTTTGGTATTTGATGTTCCAATTCGTGGTTCATTATTGTCGATTATCAGTGCATCATTTTTGTATTTGCTGGTTTCATTACTATTAGGCCTAACCATTTCTGGTATTTCTAAAAGCCAGTTTCAAGCGAGTCAAATGGCGCTATTGGCAAGTTTTATGCCTGCATTGATGCTTTCGGGCTTTGTTTTTGATACCCGAAACTTACCAATCATTGTGCAGGTGATCAGCCAAATACTACCTGCAACTCATTTCATGACACTAATCAAAACCTTGTTTTTAGGTGGGGATGATTGGGGGTTATGGTTTAAGGAATGCTTCATTTTAATGATCTATGTGGGCGTTTTTACACTTGCGTCTTGTATATCATTGAAAAAACGTTTGAGGTAATCCGAATGATTCAAGGTGTTGTCGAATGGTTTAGTTATCTGTTGGTATTAGTGAGAAAGGAATTTCTAACCATCTTTAGCGATCCAGCAAATAGGACAATTTTATTTGTTCCTGCTTTGATGCAAGCTTTATTGTTTGGCTATGCTGCTAGTTATGATGTGAATCATGTTGATTATGCTGTCCTAGACCAAAGTAAAGGGCAAGTATCTCAGCAATTTCTATCTCACCTAGATGGTTCTGGCATATTTAACCGAACTGTTACTTTGGAAAATAATACACAAATCAAGCAAGTGATAGATGATCGACAAGCATTGGCTGTGATTACGATTCCTGCTGATTTTGAGGACAAATTGAATCGGGGAGATGTTTCTGCGATACAAGTGATTTTAGATGGACGGAATTCTTCTACGGCAGGAATGGCAGGTTCATATATCAATAATGTCGTTGCAAAAGTCAATCAAGAGCGCTTAGGTGTAGCTTCCACGATCAATATTGAAACACGTACTTGGTATAACCCAAATCAGGAATCGAGATGGGGAATGATGCCCTCTTTAATTGCAGCTCTAAGTATGATGCAAACCCTATTGTTATCTTCTTTATCTGTTGCTAGAGAAAGAGAGCAGGGAACCTTCGATCAATTGTTAGTTACGCCATATACACCTATTCACATCATGATTGGGAAAGCACTCCCTCCAATTTTTGTAGGGCTGATGCAGTCTACAATTATTCTGGTCATTATCATGTTTTGGTTCCAAATTCCCATGAATGGCTCGCTGCTCTTACTCTATTTTGGGCTGCTGTGCTTTAATGTTGCTATCGTCGGTGTTGGTTTATCTATTTCTGCAATTTCATTGAACATGCAGCAATCAATGTTGTTTACTTTCTTTTTGATTATGCCATTAATGTTATTGTCAGGGCTTTTAACTCCTGTCCAAAATATGCCACATATTTTGGAATTAGCAACTTATGCTAACCCATTACGTTTCGGTATTGACCTTGTGCAAAGAGTTTATCTAGAGGGCGCGACCTTTTCACAAGTGAAATGGGATTTTGCGCCTATGTTTGTATTGGCAGTGATAACTTTACCTTTAGCCGCATGGCTGTTTAGAAATAGATTGTCATAGAGTTAGGTCTTTTAGATTGAAGAATAATGTGTTGGGCTGAATTTAAATTTAAGAACTAAAAAAAGAAGAGATTTCTCTCTTCTTTTAAATAGGTGATCCATTCTAGATCAGGTTTAAAACTCTTCTACAATACTGTTTCAATATTGTTAAATAAGTCCTGTTCGATAATTTTGGTATTTTCAATATCATCCCCCGTTTGTAAAGCTCGATTAACTGCATGACGTGTTGCACGTGTGATCAATGAGTTTAAATCACGACCTGAATAATTTTCAGTTTGTTTTGCAAGCTGTATCGCAATGGTTTCAACATCAAAATTAGTTGGTTTTTTCCGTAAAATATTTGCAATGATTTGCGAGCGGGCGAATTCATTCGGTAAGCCAATCTCGATCTTTCGTTCTAAACGAGACATTAAAGCACTATCAATATTTTCAGGGTAGTTACTTGCTGCTAATAAAAAGACTTGCCCTTCTTTGGTTGCAATACCATCTAACTCTTGTAGCATTTGCCCTACAATTTCTTGAATAAAGCTGTCATTTGACCCATTACGTGCTCCAGCCACAATATCAATTTCATCGATAAAAAGAATACAAGGGGCTTGAGAACGGGCTTGTTCAAATAATTGTTTTACTTTGCTACCAGACTGTCCAATGTAATTTGCTTTTAAATCTGATGTTGTTGCACCAATGAAGGATAGGCCTGATTGGCTTGCGAGTACGCGTGCAATTTGGGTTTTACCTGTCCCTGGTGGGCCGTAAAGTAAAATACCTTTTGGGGTAGAAATACCTAATTCAGCAAGTTTTTCAGCATTACGAAGTTCTTTACCTAAATTTTGAAATTCCGACATCGTTGAATTTGGTAAAACAATATCATCCCATGTCATTGCTTTTACATTTGTTGAGCCTTTTCCTCGAATTTTACGGATATGTTCAAGTAACATATCTGCATTCAAGTCACGGTTAAGGCTTTCTGCAACTAAGGAGGCAATCAATGTATGTAAATCACGCCCTGACATACCTGCTGTTTCATGCACAATATCATCATTAACTTTAAACTGCATGTCGGCTTGGGCAAATTCATTCTCTAAAATTCGTTTGCGTGCTTTGCCATTTGGTAGACCAATCTCGATTGTTGTTGTAAATCGTGAAAGAATAGCATTATCAATAATATCCTTACGATTCGTTGCAGCAACCACAAAGACTTTACCTGCATCTTGATTAAAACCATCCCATTCAGAGAGGAAGGTTTGTACTAATTCATTGCCAAAAGCATCCGTATCAGCTCCACCTCGACGAGCAAACGTACTCTCGCATTCATCAATAAATAAAATTGTAGGTGCATTGTCTCGGCATCGTTGCCATAACGCTTTGACTTTGGGTGCAGTTTGACCAATATATCCTGCTTTTAGGTCAGAAATATTGACTGCTTCAAAATGGCAATTTGCATGCTTTTGTAATTTACGAGCTATTAATGTTTTACCTGTTCCAGGAGGGCCGTAAAGTAAAATACCTTTAGGCGTGGGTTTTCGATCTGAAATGAACAAATCTACGAGTTTTAAAATTCTATCTAAAGTTTCTTCTTCAATCGCAATATCTGACCATTCCTCAACCACAGTTGATAAGGTCTTTAATCGTTGTTGTAAGGTATTGTAATATTTATGGTCTTTAGCCCAAATTTCAGCATATTCAGAAAAAACTTGAATTGGTTTGACATAGTTTTCTAGTTTTGAAGCAACTTCTTGCAAGAATGCTTTTTGAATACTCCAAATACTTTGTTGTATTGCTCCTGCTTTGATCGGGATTAGGGCAGCTTTCCGATCATTCTTAGGCATTGATAAGACCATATGAATGTTTTCAGAGTCTATAGGCATATTCAAGGGATGAAATACAATAAAATCTGCTCCAAACAGTGGACCAAATTCGTTATTAATACGCCATGAGGAAAACACATCTTTATTGGGCCAAGGTGCTCTAACCACATCATAAGGATAAGCGCTATCACCACTTTCCTTTTCAGTAAAATGCATAAAAGAAAAGGAGTACTGCTTTAAAGACTGAATGGCATCAATTGTGTTTTGGCTTTTTTTGGTAGCAGCGATTTGTATACTTTTTTTGGATAGAAAAACATAAAGTCCAATAGCAATAAGATAACCTAAAAATTTACTACTAATTAAAAATCCAATCAGAAAAGGGATAACTAATATTAGGCCAATCCAAAGCATAATCACAAATTTTTGATTGATAAATAAGGGGCGTAAGCTTAATCCTAATCCAATACATTCTTTTCGAGCTTGAGTTAGAACTTGATCAATTCTATTTTGTACAAGTGTGTGAATTGTGAGTTCTACATCCTGTACAGCTGTTTCAACATCTGAATAGTACTGAAATGCTTGCTCTTTAGATGTATTGACTTCTTTTGCTGCTGCCTCCAGTGCTTGATTGGCTTGTTGAAGTTGTTGACCAAGGTAACTTTCCTGACTTTTATCCATTATTGTTGCCACCATTGCACTGAATGAGATTGTTTTTTTATTATGCAATAAAAAAGGTGGCATTAACAACATGGATTTTATATATAATTCAAGTGAAAACATGGGGTTATTATTGTTATTTTATTTAAATAACTTTGTGATTATTGCAAGCTTATGAAAGCAGTAAATAGTCAAAAAATATTTTTTGGCTGACAATGTATTCAGCTAAAATACATTTAAGAAAAATTAGTTACGTTGGATGATCTCAGTCAAAATAAAGGTTAATAGATTTTAATATTGGTACAATAAAGAACCTCTACTTTCAGTGAATTTAGATGCTTTCATGCAGAATCTCCTACCTATACTGTAATAGAAAATTCTACTTTTAGATCCTTTTATTTTTTAGGGGGAGATGACCCTGTATAAGTGTCCTTGCATTGATAGTATCTTAAAATAAACGATTAAAATTATGGTTTGGTATATTTTTAATAGTTATCAACTTTCGAATCAGGTTATTGAATTAGTAATATTCCAAAAACTATTCTGTAATCTTCTTTATTTCTCCACAATAATCCGCCCATCTCTGCATCATGATTTTTCTTTTCTCTAAATGCTTGGTACGGTTATACGCACGACCATGCATATCTTTTACTTGATGTGCCAGTTGTTGCTCAATCAGTTCAATTGGAAATTCTAAGACCTCTTCTAAAATTGTACGAGCAGAAGCACGGAAGCCATGTCCACATGCTTGTTCACTGGTATAGCCTAAGCGACGTAAAGCTTGATTGATGGTATTTTCAGACATCGGCTTTAAGTTGGAAGTCGTTGCTGAAAATACATACTCACTCTTAGCTTTTGTTATTCGAGCAAGTTCAGAAAGTAAATGAATGACTTGAGTTGATAGAGGGACAATATGCTGAACTCCTGTCTTTGATTTTGTTTTGGGAGGGGTGTAACTCCACAAACCTTTTTCAAGGTCGATATCTTGCCATTTGGCATGTCTTAATTCGCCTGGGCGAACAAAAACTAGGGGCGCAATACGAAGAGCATATTGGGTGACTACTGAACCCTCATAGTGATCAATATCTTGTAAGAGCAAGGCAAAATCTTTAGGCTCAATCAAAGCTGCCATATGTGTCACTTTGGGTGGGGATATCGCACCTTTTAAGTCTTGAGTAACATCGCGATCACATAATCCTGTTGAAACTGCATAGCGCAGAACTTGACCACATTTCACTTTGACCTTTTTAGCAGTTTCTAATTTTCCTTCTTTTTCGTAAATCCGACAAACTTTAAGGATATCCATAGCTTTAATTTCATGGACTGGGATTTTTCCAATATGCTGATTAATTACGTCTAATAAGCGTTGTTGTCCTTTAATTGTTGATTCAGCAAAGTCTTGCTTTGCCATCCATTCATTTGTAATATTTTGGAAATTATTATTATTCGTACTTAATATCTCATTCTTAATTCTAGCCTTTTCAACATGTGGGTCGATATTTTGAGAGAGAAGGGTACGGGCTTCTTCACGTCTAATTCTTGCATCTGCTAAAGAGACTGTAGGGTATGAACCAAAGCTTAAGGAATTTCTCTTCTTGGTATAGGGGCGTGAGTAATCAAATCTCCAGCTCTTATCCCCAGTCTTAGAGATAATCAGAAATAAACCATTACCGTCGGAAAGTTTCTGTACTTTCGTAATATCTGCTTTGATAGTTTTAATCTTGGTATCTGTAAGTGGTATAACGATTTTTGGCATTTTTACGGTAGG
>RRZT010384720.1_pt1 | contig 16738 bp, 18 predicted proteins | sample 2165551 | NCBI WGS metagenome assembly RRZT01 (sample SAMN10456910, study PRJNA506462) | wastewater metagenome | biome: wastewater; feature: sludge; material: wastewater sludge; isolation source: wastewater sludge with Escherichia coli K12::gfp cells carrying plasmid... | place: USA: Moscow, Idaho...
CATGAACGCCAAGGCGAGGAATGCCTGGCTGCCAACGTCGCCGCCGTGCTCGATCTGGTCCGTGAAAAGTACAAGGAATACGGCATTGACGAGACGCCCTACGTCGTCGTCAAGGCCGATGCCGGCACCTACGGCATGGGCGTGATGACGGTCAAGGATGCTTCGCAGGTGACCGGCCTGAATCGTAAGCAGCGCAACAAGATGTCGGTGATCAAGGAAGGCCTGGCCGTCTCGCAGGTAATCATCCAGGAGGGGGTTCATTCGTATGAGCGGGTCGGCAGCGGCAGCGACGAAGGTGTCGCCGAACCGGTGGTGTACATGATCGACCGCTTTGTCGTGGGCGGCTTCTACCGTGTCCATAGCGGGCGTGGCAAGGATGAGAATCTCAACGCGCCGGGCATGCACTTCGAGCCGCTGGCCTTCGAGACCAGTTGCTCGCTGCCCGACCATTGCCAGAATCCCGATGCTGCACCGAACCGCTTTTACGTTTATGGCGTGGTTGCCCGCCTGGCGCAGCTCGCGGCCTCGCTCGAACTCGAACGTACGGCACCGATAGAGGAGCAAGTGGCATGCGCATAGCATTCATCGTCGACCCTCTGCGGTCGCTGAAGGCCTACAAGGACACCAGTATCGCGATGATGCGCGCTGCCCAGGCGGCAGGGCACGCGGTGTGGACGATCCAGCAGGAGGCGATTTACTGGTCGCCGCTGCACGGCGTCTGCGCTGCCGCGGTGCATCTGGAAATGCTCGCCGACGATCAGGACTGGTTCGTCGAGGTCGACCGTCGCGTCGTCGCCCTGCGTGATTTTCGCGCCGTTGTGATGCGCAAGGATCCACCCTTCGACATGGAATACGTGACCACCACCTGGTTGCTCGAAGGTGCCGAAGCCGAGGGCGCGCGCGTTTTCAACCGACCGCGCGCATTGCGCGACCATTCCGAAAAGTTGTCGATCGCCGAATTCGCGCATTTTTCGGTACCGACACTGGTGGCGCGCGATGCTGCGGTGATTCACTCGTTCATCGACTACGAACACGACACGATTCTCAAACCGCTCGACGGCATGGGGGGTACCCAGATTTTCCGTGTCCGTCATGACGACCCGAACCGCAACGTGATCGTCGAAACGCTGACCCGTGACGGCGCGCGCACGCTCATGGCGCAACGCTACATCCCCGAGATCGTCGATGGCGACAAGCGCATCCTGATCGTTGGCGGTGAAGTGGTTCCCTATTGCCTGGCGCGCATCCCCAAGGCCGGCGAAACCCGTGGCAACCTGGCTGCCGGCGGCACCGGCGTGGCCCGCGAACTGAGCGCGCGCGACTGGGAAATCGCCAGCACGCTGGCGCCGGTGCTGGCCGCCCGCGGCCTGTTGCTGGTCGGTCTCGACGTGATCGGCGACTGGCTGACGGAAATCAACGTCACCAGCCCGACCTGCATGGTCGAAATCGCCGGGCAGACCGGTTTCGACGCCGCCGCCATGTTCATTGCCGCCCTCGACCGTCAGTGCCTTGCCGCCTCCTAGCCTCCTAGTCTGCCTGCTCGCGCTGCTTCTTGCCAGCGTCCTGGCGGCCTGCGAGCGGGCGCCCTTGCACCATCAGGAAGCCTTCGTTTTCGGGACCCGCGTCGAAGTGCTGATCGCCGGCCTGGACGAAGCGGCAGCACGTCCGGCAGCGGCAGCCGTGCTGCGCGAGTTCGATCGTCTGCATCGAACCTACCATGCCTGGAAGCCATCCGAACTGAGCGCGCTGAACGCGGCCATTGCGGCTGGCCGGCGGCAGCCGGTGACGCCGGAAATGGCCGAGCTGATTACCGAGGCGCAGCATCTGACTCGCCTCGGCGAACAGCTTTTCGACCCGGGAATCGGCCGTCTGATCGGCCTCTGGGGTTTTCAGTCCGATGAATTGCCGGCCATCCTGCCCGATCCGCTGGCTCTGGCTGCCTGGCGGGCAGTCCGGCCGAGCCTTCTCGACCTGCGGATCGAGGGCGCTTACGTCAGCAGCGACAAGCGCGAAGTGGCCCTCGATTTCGGGGGTTACCTCAAGGGTGTCGCGCTCGACCGCGCGGCGGCCATTCTGCAGGCGCAGGGGGTGCACAATGCACTGATCAACATCGGCGGCAATGTCATGGCGCTGGGGAGCAAGAATGGGCAGCGCTGGCGCGTCGGCATCCAGCACCCGCGTCAGCCCGGGCCGCTGGCGACAGTCGAACTGGCGAATGGTGAGGCGATCGGCACCTCGGGTGACTATCAGCGTTTCTTCGAGCTCGACGGCCATCGCTACTGCCATCTGCTCGACCCGCGCAGTGCGCAGCCGGTGCCGCATACGCAGTCGTTGAGCGTCCTGATCACGCCGCGCGCGGCGGCCGGGACACTTTCCGATGTCGCCTCCAAGCCTCTGTTCATTGCCGGTAGCGACTGGCCGCGCCTGGCGCGTGCGCTGCAGGTCGAGCAGGTGCTGCGGGTCGACGCACAAGGCCAGGTGCAGGTCAGCCGTGCGCTGCACGGTCGGCTCGAATACGTCGGCGGCGAGCCGAAGGGGCTTGAAGTCATCCCTTGAGGCGTTCGCCAATGCTGCCGAGCAGCGCGGAATCGCTTAGAATGACGGCCTGTCGGAAGGGGTGGAAACAATGATCGGTATTCTCCTGATAACGCATGGCTCGTTTGGTGAAAGCCTGATCCAGAATATTTGTCACGTGCTCAACAAGCGTCCGCCCCTGATCGCACAGCTTGGCGTGGCAGCTCAGGACGATCCGCTCGACATCCTGCCGCTGGCGCGCCTGCTGCTGAAAGAAGTCGACCATGGCGAAGGGGTCCTGGTGATGACCGACGTTTTCGGTGCGACACCCGGCAACCTGGCGCTCAAGCTGCTCGAGCCGGGCCATGTCGAAGGCATTGCCGGCCTCAGTCTGCCGATGCTGCTGCGCGCTCTGACCTATCGCGAGAAAGGGATGGAAACCATGTTGCAGAAGGCGATCAGCGGTGCCCATGATGGCGTCGTAAAGCTGCCGCCGCCTGCCTAGAATCACAGGAGTTTTTGATGGTACGTGCTGAAACTGCAATCATTAACAAGCTGGGCCTGCATGCCCGTGCTTCGGCCAAGCTGACGCAACTTGCCAGCCGCTTCGCCAGCGACGTCTGGATGGAGAAGGGGGCGCGCCGCATCAACGCCAAGAGCATCATAGGCGTGATGATGCTGGCCGCCGGCAAGGGTTCGACAGTGGTCGTCGAGACCGACGGTGCGGACGAACAGGCAGCGAACGAGGCGATCCTCGGATTGATCGCGGAAAGGTTCGGCGAGGCGGAGTGAGTGCATCATGAGTTTTACCCTGCATGGCCTGGCGGTCTCCGGTGGCATCGCGATTGGACAGGCGCATCTGATGTCGCACGCGACACTCGAGGTCTCGCATCTGTTCATCGCGCCACGCCTGGTGGACAAGGAGGTGGCCCGCTTCGAGGCCGCGCTGCTGCGCGTGCGTGAGGAGTTTGCGGCACTGAAGGGACGCATGCAGCATACCTCGACCGAGTTCGGCGCTTTCATCGACCTGCATTCGATGATCCTTTCCGATCCCGAACTGGCGGAAGTTCCCAAACAACTGATCCGCGAGCGTCGCTGCAATGCCGAATGGGCGCTGGTGCAGCAGATGGAACTCCTGGTCGCCCAGTTCGAGAGTATTGACGATCAGTACCTGCGCGAGCGCAGCTACGACATACGCCAGGTCGTCGAGCGGGTGGTCAAGGAACTGGTCGGTCAGCCAGGCCGGATGTCCCTGAGAACCGGCAAGGGCATCAAGGAAGAGAATCTGATCGTCGTCGCGCACGATCTCTCGCCAGCCGACGTGATTTCCTACAAGGAACATCATTTCGCTGCCTTTGTCACCGATGTCGGCGGCTCGACTTCGCACACCGCGATTCTCGCGCGCAGCCTGCGCATTCCGGCGGTGCTTGGCCTGCATAACGCCCGGCAACTGATTCACGACGATGAGGTGTTGATTGTCGATGGCACGCGTGGCGTCCTGATCGTCAACCCCGATCCGCGCATCCTCGAAGAGTACCGGCTCAGAAAGAGTCAGATCGAGCTTGAAAGGATCAAGCTCAGACGTCTCAGGACAGCGAAGTCGGTGACCCTCGACGGCGTCGATATCGATCTTCAGGCCAACATCGAACTGCCGGGCGACGTCGCTGCAGCGCTTGATGGCGGTGCCGAAGGGATTGGCCTGTTTCGCACCGAGTTCATATTCCTCGATCGCGGCGACATGCCGACCGAGGACGAACAGTTCGAGGCCTATCGTACGGTCGTCAAGGGCATGGGCGGCCGGCCGGTCACCATCCGCACCTTCGATCTCGGCTCCGACAAGGATCTCCATCCGGAAAAGATGCAGGGCGAGCGCCTGCAAAGCAACCCGGCGCTCGGGCTACGTGCCATCCGCCTGTCGCTGGCCGAGCCGAAGATGTTCCAGACGCAGTTGCGAGCCATCCTGCGCGCTTCGAAGTACGGCAAGATCAAGCTCCTGATCCCGATGCTTTCGCAGGCGCACGAAATCGATCAGACGCTGGCAGCAGTAGAGCGGGCCAAGTCGAGCCTGCGCGGCGAACGCGTTCCCTTCGATGAAGCGATCCAGGTGGGAGCGATGATCGAGATCCCGGCCGCCGCGCTGGCCGTCGGCCTGTTCCTGCGGCGCATGCATTTTCTGTCGATTGGTACCAACGACCTGATCCAGTACACACTGGCCATCGATCGCAGCGATGAAGAGGTCGCACCGCTCTATGACCCCCTGCATCCGGCAGTGTTGATGCTGCTGGCGCACACCATCGCGAGCGCCGAAAAGGTCTATATCCCGGTTTCGATCTGCGGCGAACTCGCCGGTGACCCGACCCTGACGCGGCTGCTGCTGGGGATGGGGCTGCGCCAGTTCTCGATGCATCCGGCACAGATCCTCTCGGTCAAGCAGAAGATCATGCAGAGCAACTGCGCCGAACTGGCGCCCATCGTTCGCCGCCTGTTGCGCCATGAGGAACCGGCGAAAATTCGCGAGCAACTGGAGAAACTCAACAGTTGCGTCTGAATTCATTTTTTTCCTGCCACCGAACCGATCACGATGTCACCTGAGAATTCAGTCGGAGTCGTTGCGCCTCGGCGAGCGCAATTCAACGAGCCGCTGCGGCTGCAGAGCGGTGCCGAGTTGCCGGGTTTCGAACTGGTTTTCGAAACCTACGGTACGCTCAACGCCGAACACACCAACGCCGTGCTGGTCTGCCATGCCCTTTCCGGTAGTCACCATGTCGCCGGCCACTATGCTGACGATCCGGAAAACGTCGGTTGGTGGGATAACCTCGTCGGTCCGGGCAAGCCGCTCGACACCAGAAAATTCTTCGTGGTCGGGGTCAACAACCTCGGTGGCTGCTACGGGTCTACCGGGCCATTGTCGATCAATCCGGAGAGCGGCAAGCGCTACGGTGCTGATTTTCCACTGGTGACGGTCGAGGACTGGGTCGCGGCACAGGCCCGTCTGGCCGACCATCTGGGCGTGCGCACATGGGCTGCGGTGATTGGCGGCAGCCTCGGTGGCATGCAGGCGCTCGAGTGGTCACTGCAATTCCCGGAGCGAATCCGGCACGCCATGGTGATCGCTTCGGCGCCCAAGCTGTCGGCACAGAACATCGCCTTCAACGAGGTGGCGCGACAGGCGATCATTTCCGATCCGGATTTTCATGGGGGCTACTACGCTGATCATGGGGTCATCCCGACCAGGGGCTTGCGGCTGGCGAGAATGGTCGGTCACATCACCTATCTGTCGGATACGCAGATGGCCGAGAAATTCGGTCGTCAGTTGCGCCATGGCGAGCACAAGTTCAGTTACGAGGTCGATTTCGAGATCGAGTCCTATTTGCGTTATCAGGGCAACAAGTTTGCCGCTTTCTTCGACGCCAATACCTATCTGATGATGACCAAGGCACTCGACTACTTCGATCCCGCCTATGACTACGAGGGCAATCTGCCCGCTGCGCTGGCGCGTGCCAAGGCCAGCTTCTTTGTCGCCAGTTTTTCGACCGACTGGCGTTTCGCACCGGCGCGTTCGCGTGAGATCGTCTTTGCGCTGCTGCACAATCGCCGGCGCGTCGTGTACGCGGAGATCGACTGCGGTGCCGGGCATGACTCGTTCCTGCTCGACGATCCCCACTATCACGCGCTGCTACGTGCCTATCTGGAGAACATCGCCGTATGACCGAGCATGAGCGGAGAGTCCGGGCCGAGCAGCGGGAGCGCTTCGACTTTGCGGTGATCGCCAACTGGATTCCGCCTGGCGAGCACGTTCTCGACCTGGGTTGCGGTGACGGCAGATTGCTGCGTTACCTGAACGAAACGCGGGATGTCAGTGGCTACGGCGTCGAAATCGACCATGAAAGCATCCTCGGATGTATCCGCAACGGGGTGGATGTGATCCAGATGGATATCGAGTGCGGACTTTCCGGTTTTGAGGACAGATCCTTCGCGCATGTGATCATTTCTCAGGCGCTGCAGACGATGCGCACCACCGAGCGCATCCTGACCGCGCTGCTGCGTGTGGCTGCCGAGGCGGTGGTCAGCTTCCCCAATTTCGCCTACCGTGCCAACCGGGCAGCGATCAGCGAAGGGCACATGCCGGTTTCCGAAGACCTGCCCTATGACTGGTTCGACACCCCGAATGTGCGCTTTTTCACGATCTTTGACTTCGAGGATCTGTGTCGCCGGCTCGACATCGAGATTCGCGAACGTCTGGCTTTCGACGAAGCCGGACGCGAGGTCTGCGAAGATCCCAATCTCAACGGCAGTCTCGCCTTCTATCGCCTCGGACGAAGATCCTGATGCCTGGCTGGCTACGCCTGCTGCTGACCAGGCGGATGCTGATCTGCGTGTTTACCGGCTTCAGCTCGGGTTTGCCACTGTACCTGCTGCTCAATCTGCTGCCGGCGTGGTTGCGCAGCGAAGGAGTGGATCTCAGAACCATCGGCCTGTTCGCGCTGATCCAGTTTCCCTACACATGGAAATTCATCTGGGCGCCGCTGCTGGATCGTTATCGCCTGCCCCTGGGTCGCCGGCGTGGCTGGATGCTGTTCTCGCAGCTCGGCCTGCTACTGTCGATTGGTCTGCTCGGAGGATTCTCGCCGTCGAGCAATCTGACACCGGTGATCTGGTTGTCGGTGACGCTGGCTTTCCTGTCGGCGACGCAGGATGTCGCGCTCGATGCGTTTCGCCGCGAAATCCTCAGCGATCAGGAACTCGGTCTGGGCAATTCGGTGCATGTCAATGCCTACCGGATTGCCGGGCTGGTGCCGGGATCGCTGTCGCTGATCCTCGCCGACCTGCTGCCCTGGGCGCAGGTTTTCGGGATTACTGCAGCTTTCATGTTACCGGGAATGGTGATGGTGCTGCTGGTCGGCGAACCGCCCATGCTCGGGGCGCCGAAGACCTTGCGCCAGGCAGTGGTCGAGCCGTTTCACGAGTTCATCGGCCGTCAGGGCTGGCGGGGTGCGCTGCTGGTGCTCGGCTTCATTTTTCTCTACAAGCTCGGCGATTCGCTGGCGACCGCCCTGGCGACGCCGTTTTATCTGGATCTGGGCTTCAGCAAGACCGATGTCGGCGTGATTGCCAAGCATGCCGGACTCTGGCCGGCGGTATTCGGCGGCCTGCTGGGTGGCTTGTGGATGGTGCGTCTGGGGATCAACCGCGCGCTGTGGTTATTCGGCCTGGTTCAGATGGTGACCATTCTCGGCTTCGCCTGGCTGGCGTGGCGTGGCGTGCAGGCGCCTGTCGATGCACTTGACCGGGCCGCTCTGGCCACCGTGATTGCTGCCGAGTGCCTGGGCGTCGGCCTGGGTACTGCCGCTTTCGTCGCCTTCATCGCGCGTGCCACCAATCCGGCTTTCACGGCCACCCAGTTTGCGCTGTTTACCAGCCTGGCCGCCGTTCCCCGGACCTTCATCAACGCGACGGCAGGCGCGCTGGTCGAGTCGCTGGGCTGGGTCAGCTTCTTCATCCTGTGTTTTCTGCTTGCCGCTCCGGGCATGTTGCTGTTGCTGAAGGTTGCGCCATGGAACGAGATTCGCCCGTCGCCGCGACGCTGATCGCTGCCGCCCGGCAGTTGTCGGCCAGCGTCTCGACGCTCACCTTCTCGCCGCCGGTCAGCCACGTCTACAATCCGCTGAGTTATGCCTGGTCAGCGCACGAGTTGTACCTGCGTCGCTATGGAGCAAGCACTCGGCGGGTGGTCTTTCTGGGAATGAACCCGGGTCCCTTCGGGATGGTGCAATGCGGCGTGCCTTTCGGTGAAGTCGCAGCGGTGCGCGACTGGTTGGGGATCGAGGCCGCAGTGCTGAAACCGGCTGTCGAAAATCCCCGGCGACCGATCGAAGGCTTTGCCTGCGCACGCTCCGAGGTCAGTGGGCGGCGTCTGTGGGGATTGTTCCGCGAGCGCTTCGGTTCTGCCGACGCGTTTTTTGCTGAGCATTTCGTCGCCAACTATTGCCCGCTGGCCTTTTTCGATCAAGCTCGCAACCTGACCCCCGACAGGCTGCCGGCAGCTGCAGCAGCAGCGCTGCGGGTGGCTTGCGATGCGCACCTGAAGACGCTGGTCTCTGTCTTGCAGCCCGAATGGGTGGTTGGCGTCGGCGCTTTCGCCGAAACGCGGGCAGCCGAAGCGCTCGCCGGGACGCAGGTCAGAACCGCTCGCGTGCTGCATCCGAGTCCCGCGAGCCCGCTGGCGAATCAGGGTTGGGCGGCAGCGGCGACCCGGCAACTGGTCGAGCTGGGTATCTGGGAGTGACCGGGAGGCTCTGCAGATTGCCGAGGAGGCGAGGGATGTGATTCTCTGACTCGGCTTGCGCGGCAAGGGATGATCAGGCCGGGATCCCGATCTGTTTGCGCAGCATGCGCCAGGTGCGCCAAACGAAAAAAACTCGCTGGCTCCATCGCCAGACGCGGCGCGGTTGCAGCACGACCAGCACAGCGACGCCGATGGCGACCATTTCCGGGTGTTGTTTGACGTAATCACTGCCCTGACGAACGCTGGCAATGGCACGGTCGGCAGTCGCGAGGCCTGCGCCCAGCGGTTGCAGTTGCTGGCCAAGGAGCCGGCGCTGGTTGCTGATACGTTCGATCAGTCTGCCGCGCTCGATGGCAAGGTCAATCAGCTCTTGGTTCATTGCTGGCGGCGCCTTTCATCTGGCGAAGGTCTTCTGCAAGCTCGGCAACGCTGGCCGCGAGGGGTTGATGGCTGGTACGCAGTGCACGTCGCAGAGCCGCGTAGGCAATACCTCCGCTGGTCAGCGAAATGACGGTGAAAGCGCTCAGCAGGAGCACCCGGTTGTCCCAGAACACGACGACCAGCAAGGTGATCGCCAGGATCGTGCCGACCATCAGAGAAAACGCCAGTACTTGCGACAGGAGCAGGATACGGACGGCACGCAGCTTTTCTTCCTTGAGGTCATTGCCAAGGAGTTCGAGTCGCGTGCGCCCGATGGCCAGCAGTGTGGCGGCGCTGTTCCTGGTGGCTGCCAGCAGGCCGCCGCTTGCGCCGCCCGGTGTCTCGCTCATGGCTGTCAGACGGTCGCGACCGATTATCGACGACCGATGATCACCCCGAGCAGCAGACCGACAGCTGCGGCAACGCCGACGGCACGCCAGGGATTTTCGTGTACGAAGTCGTCGGTGGCACGTGCCGCGGCCTTGGTGCGGTCGACCAGTGCCGCTTCGGCATCTGCCAGGCGGAGCTTGGCATCGCGCAGCCGCTCGCCGATGCGCTCGCGCAGATCGCCCATTTTGTCGCCGGCAACGCCAGCCGTGGCACGCAGGATTTCTTCTGCGTCGGCGACGACGACCTTCATGTCGGAGACGAGTTTTTGTTTGCTGGCGGAGGAAAGATCGGTAACTTCGGACATGATGAACCTCACAGGGGAAGATGATGGCAGGAATAGCGAGGGTGCAGGGGCAAACCTCAACGAGGTTCTCAGATTATAGAAATCGGGCGCGGAGAGCAATGCATAAAAGCCGTTGCGCTGTGCCAGGGCCTCCGTTCCGGGCAGACGCGAACTCATTCTCGTCAATCGGCCTACAGTGAATAGTCGTAATCGATGGTCAATGGCGCGTGGTCGCTGAACCGCTGTTCCTTGTAGACGGCTGCGCTGCGCGCCTTGCTGGTGATGGCGGCCGTCGCCAGTTGATAGTCGAGCCGCCAGCCGACGTTCTTTGCCCAGGCCTGGCCACGATTCGACCACCAGGTGTAAGACTCGCCAGTGCTGTCGGGATGCAGGCTGCGGTATACATCGCACCAGCCGCCTTCGTCGAGCAGTCGGCTCACCCAGGCACGCTCCTCGGGCAGAAATCCCGAGTTCCTGCGGTTGCCACGCCAGTTCCGGAGGTCGATTTCCTGATGGGCGATGTTCCAGTCGCCACCGATAATGATGTCGCGCCCGCTCGACGCAAGTTCGACGAGATGCGGATAGATCAGGGCCATGAAGCGGAATTTGGCCTCCTGCCGTTGCTCGGAGCTGGAACCTGAGGGCTGATACAGCGAGATGATCGAAAGATTTCCGAAATCCGCGCGCAGATAGCGCCCTTCGCGGTCAAACTCCTCACTTCCCAGCACGTCGAATAGCCGCTCCGGTCTGTGGCGGCACCACAGACCGACGCCGCTGTAGCCTTTTTTCTCGGCGTAGCGGTAGTAGGCATGGAAACCCTCGGGCGCTCGCATTTCTTCATCGAGGTCCGCAGCATGCGCCTTGATTTCCTGCACACAGAGGATATCCGCATGCTGGGCGCCGGCCCAGGGCAGAAGCCCCTTGCGCCATGCCGAACGAATACCGTTGAGATTCAACGTAATGATGCGTAACATAGAGGACCGATGCCGGAAACGGCTTTCATCGCGAAAATATTTTATGGGCTTTCGTCAGGAATTCATCGAGTTTGCCGTTGCTCAGGAGGTGCTGCGTTTTGGTAGTTTCACGACCAAGGCGGGACGGCTTTCGCCCTACTTTTTCAACGCTGGCCTGTTCAACAACGGTGCGGCGCTGGGGCGGCTGGCGGAATTCTACGCCAAGGCGATCACCGCCAGTGGGATCGCCGTCGACGGTCTGTTCGGCCCGGCGTACAAGGGCATCCCGCTGGTGGCCGTGGTCGCCGTTGCCCTGGCAAGGGCAGGGCACAACCTGCCATTCTCGTTCAATCGCAAGGAGGCCAAGGATCACGGAGAAGGCGGCAGCATCGTTGGTGCGCCACTGGCCGGTCGCGTGTTGATCATCGACGACGTGATCACCGCCGGTACTTCGGTTCGTGAGTCGGTGGAGCTGATTCGTGCCGCCGGTGCTTCGCCCTGCGGCGTGGTCATCGCTCTGGATCGCATGGAGCGCGGCAGCGGTGAGTTGTCGGCGGTACAGGAAGTCGAGCGGGACTACGCCATTCCGGTGCTGGCCGTCGCCAACCTCGATGATCTGATGAGCTTTCTCCAACAGCATCCGGATTTCAGGCAGAACGAGACAGCGGTAGCTCATTATCGGCAGACCTATGGCCTTCTTGCCCACAGCGGCTAGTTGCGCCCTCCTGCTGTTGGTGGTGACCGGCGGAGACGCGAGCTTCGCAGCCGCTTCGATTTTCTGTTGCACGGATGCGCAGGGCAAGCAGGTATGTGGCGACGTTTTGCCTCCGGCCTGTTATGGACGTGCCTATCGCGAGTTGGGTACTTCCGGCCGAGAACGGACTGTCGAGGCGCCACTGACCGCCGAGCAGCGAGCCCAGCGCGCCGCCGAGGAAAAACGGCGTAGCGAGCAGGAACGGGTGCTCAACGAACAGCGGCGCAAGGATCAGGCCTTGCTCAATACCTATGGCAGCGAAAAAGATATCGAAATCATGCGTAGCCGCGCCGAGCGGGACCTTACTGCGGCGATTCAGGCTGCGCAGGATCGAATCGCGGAGATCCGCAGGCTGCGCAAGAAATTCGAGGATGAAGCGGAGTTCTACAGAAACCGACAGTTGCCGGTAGACGTGGCCAAGGGTCTGCGCGACGCGGATCACGAGATCAGGGCGCAGGAGTCGGTCATCGAGTCCAAGAACAGGGATCTGGAGGCGATCCGGCTGAAGTACGACGAGGACCGGCGCCGCTTCGTTGAGATTTCAAAGCGGCCACCAGCGCGGCCCTAACGGTCATGACTTTTCCAGGCACCCCCGATCATGAAAGTCATGACCGTTTACCTCTCCCCCGACCCCTCCCCCGCGAGGGGGGAGGGGAGATTCGTGAGTCGCATACGCGACTTTCACATTAAGCCATGTAATGACCGTTAGCCGAGTTTCTTGCGCAGCAGGTCGCTGACGCGCTGTGGGTTGGCCTTGCCGCGCGTCGCTTTCATGGCCTGACCGACCAGTGCGTTGAAGGCCTTTTCCTTGCCGGCCCGGAACTCGGCAACCATCGCCGGGTTGGCGGCGAGCAGTTCATCGAGCAGCGTTTCCAGGGAGCCGCTGTCACTGATCTGCTGCAGGTCCTGCCTGGCGATGATCTCGTCAGCCGAACTGCCCTCGCCGCTCCACAGGGCATCGAAAACCTTCCTGGCGATATTGGTCGAGATCGTGCCGTCGCCAATGCGGGCGAGCAGGCCGCCGAGTTGTTCTGCCGAGACCGGCGATTCGCTGATTTCTCGGTCTTCCTTGTTGAGGCGGGCGGTCAGGTCGACCATGACCCAGTTGGCGCAGGTCTTGGCGTTTGCCTTGCCGGCCGTGGCGACGGCGGCTTCGTAGTAGCCGACCAGTTCCAGCGAACTGGTGAGAACCTTGGCGTCATACGCGGAAAGCCCGTAGTCGGCAATCAGGCGTTCGCGTTTGGCGGTCGGCAACTCGGGTAGTTGCGAACGAATCTGCTCGATCCACTGCTGATCGATGAGCAGCGGCAGCAGATCCGGATCGGGGAAGTATCGGTAATCGTGAGCATCTTCCTTCGAACGCATGGCGCGCGTTTCACCGCTTTCCGGATCGAACAGGACCGTTGCCTGCTCGATGCTGCCACCATCCTCAAGGGTGGCAATCTGCCACTGCACCTCGTAATCGATGGCTTGCTGCATGAAGCGGAAGGAGTTCAGATTCTTGATTTCCCGGCGAGTACCGAAGTGCGGCTGGCCGACGGGGCGCACCGAGACGTTGGCATCACAACGAAAGGATCCCTCCTGCATGTTGCCATCACAGATGCCGATCCAGCGCACCAGCGCGTGCAAGGTCCGGGCATAGGCGACCGCTTCGGCGGAAGAACGCATGTCGGGTTCGCTGACGATTTCCAGCAAGGGAGTACCGGCACGGTTGAGGTCGATTCCCGAGCGGCCCCGGAAATGCTGCCCCAAGCCTTCATGCAGCGATTTGCCAGCATCCTCTTCGAGGTGAGCGCGGGTCAGGGAAACGACCTTTTCGCTTTCTCCGACCGGTATGGCCAACTTGCCGCCCAGCACCACTGGCAATTCGTACTGGCTGATCTGATACCCCTTGGGGAGATCCGGGTAGAAGTAGTTCTTGCGTGCAAAGACCGATCGGGGGGCAATCTTCGCGTCGACCGCGAGGCCAAAGCGGATCGCGCAGATCACGGCGCCCCTGTTCAGCACCGGCAGGACGCCAGGCAGGGCGATGTCAACGGCGTTCGCCTGGACGTTGGGGGCGGCGCCAAAGGCAGTCGAACTGCCCGAGAAGATCTTGGCCTGGGTAGACAACTGCGCGTGCGTTTCGATGCCGATGACGACTTCCCACTGTTTCATCACTGCTTACTCTCTCTTCAAGAACCGTCGGCGAAAGGCCTGCCGGCGCTGGCCGGAGGAGGGCGCTCCGACGGTATTTGCCGGCTGCCGCTTCTCAGTCGAATCCGCCTGGCCGCTGCAGGTGCCAGGCGTTTGCCTGCTGGTAGCGGTGGGCGATGTTGAGCAGCCGGGCCTCGGTGAAATAGTCACCAATCAGTTGCAGGCCGGCCGGCAAGCCGCCGGCAAACCCGCAGGGGATTGAAATTCCGGGCAGGCCGGCGAGGTTGACGGCGATCGTATAGATATCCGACAGGTACATCTGCACCGGATCGGCCGCTTTTTCGCCGAGCTGGAAAGCGGTGCTCGGACTGGTCGGCCCGATGATCACGTCGCATTTCTGGAAGGCACTGGCGAAGTCATTGGCGATCAGGCGACGGATGCGTTGCGCCTGCAGGTAGTACGCGTCGTAGTAGCCGTGCGACAGGACGTAGGTGCCGATCAGGATGCGTCGCTTGACCTCGTCACCGAAGCCCTGCGCACGACTCTTGCAGTACATGTCGTTGAGGTCCTGATAGTCCGGTGCTCGATAGCCGTAGCGAACGCCGTCAAAGCGCGCCAGGTTCGAACTCGCTTCCGCTGGTGCGATCACGTAGTAGGCGGCCACCGAAAGGCCCATGCTCGGCAGGCGGATGGAAACGGTTTCGGCACCGAGCTGGCGGTACTCGCCGATTGCCGCCTCGACCAGTTGCATCACTTCGGGACTGCAGCCGCCGGCAAAAAACTCTTCCGGCAGGCCGATTTTCAATCCGGCCAATGGCTTTGCGGTGCTCGTGGCATTGATCTCGCGGCTGAAATCTTCAGCTGGGCGGTCGAGACTCGTCGAATCGCGTTCGTCGAAGCCGGCCATGGCGTTGAGCAGGATGGCACAGTCGGCTGCCGAGCGGCCAAGGGGTCCGGCCTGATCGAGTGAAGACGCGAAGGCGATCATGCCGTAACGCGAGATGACGCCATACGTGGGCTTCATCCCGGTCAGGTTGCACAATGCCGCCGGTTGGCGAATCGATCCGCCGGTGTCGGTGCCGGTGGCTGCCGGTGCCAGGCGCGCGGCGACCGAAGCGGCCGATCCGCCGGAAGAACCACCGGGAACGCGGCTGTCGTCCCAGGGGTTGTGTACCGGCCCGTAGAAGGACGTTTCGTTCGACGAACCCATCGCGAACTCGTCCATGTTGGTCTTGCCAAGCATCACCGCACCTGCGGCATGGAAGCGGGCAATTACTGCGGCATCGTAGGGGCTGACGAAATTGCTCAGCATCTTCGACCCACAGGTGGTCAGCCAGCCACTGGCGCAGAAGATGTCCTTGTGCGCGATCGGGATGCCGGTCAGCGGACCGCCTTCGCCCCTGGCCAGGCGCGCGTCGGCGGCGTCTGCCTGGGCAAGACTGCGGGCCGGATCGACGGTGATGTAAGCGTTGAGTTGCGAGTTGTGGCGGGCAATGCGTTCGAGGTAGAGCTGGGTCAGTTCGACGCTCGAAATCTCCTTGTTCGCCAGGGCGGCCGCCATCGCCTGGAGGCTGTGCTCTATCATTCGATGACCTTTGGCACAAGGTAGAGTCCGGCCTCGGTTTCCGGTGCGATGGCCTGGAAAGCGGCACGCTGAGCGAGCTGGTCGGACTCGCTCACTACATCGGCACGCAGGCGCTGTGCCACATCCTGGGCATGCGCCATGGGTTCGATGCCTTGTGTATCAACCGCCTGCATCTCTTCGATCAAGCCAAAAATCTCGTTCAGTTGGCCGAGCGTGCTACGCGCTTCGACATCACTGATTTCGATTCGGGCGAGGTGGGCAACGCGACGGACCTGTTCTAGGGTAAGCGACATGGGCAGGAAATCACCAAGGTTGTTAAATGAGGAGGCCATATAAGGTATCATAAAAGTTTTTCCAACCGCAGCCCTCACTGCGGGCCATCACGGATTTCGCAAGCATGTTCAGTTTTCTGCGCAGTTATTTTTCCAATGATCTCGCGATCGACCTAGGCACGGCCAACACGCTGATCTATGTGCGATCGAAGGGAATCGTTCTCGACGAGCCGTCGGTGGTCGCCATTCGTACGCAGGGTGGGCCGAACTCGAAGAAAACGATTCAGGCGGTCGGCAAGTCAGCCAAGGAAATGCTTGGCAAGGCACCTGGCGCGATCACGGTGATCCGGCCGATGAAGGATGGCGTGATCGCCGATTTCACGGTCACCGAGCAGATGCTCAAGCAGTTCATCACGAAAGTGCACGACTCGCGGTTATTGTCGCCGTCGCCGCGGATCATCATCTGTGTGCCTTCGGGTTCGACACAGGTCGAACGCCGCGCGATTCGTGAGTCGGCGATCGGAGCCGGTGCGAGTCAGGTTTTTCTGATCGAGGAGCCGATGGCGGCGGCGATCGGCGCTGGTCTGCCGGTGTCCGAGCCGACGGGTTCGATGGTCGTCGATATTGGCGGCGGGACCACCGAAGTCGGCGTCATTTCGCTCGGCGGCATGGTCTATGCGGGTTCGGTACGCGTCGGCGGCGACAAGCTCGACGAGGCGATCATGAACTACATCAGCCGCAACTACGGCATGCTGATCGGCGAGAACACCGCCGAGAACATCAAGAAAAATATCGGTTCGGCGTTTCCTGGCGCCGAGGTGCGCGAGATGGAGGTTTCAGGAATCAACAAGGCCGAAGGGATTCCGCGCAAGTTCACCATTTCCTCGAACGAAATTCTCGAAGCACTGACCGAGCCGTTGAACAGCGTCGTTTCGGCGGTCAAGTCGGCGCTTGAAAAGACCCCCCCAGAACTTGGCGCCGACATTGCCCACAAAGGCATGGTACTCACCGGTGGTGGTGCCTTGCTGAGCCACATCGATCGCCTGCTGATGGAGGAGACCGGTCTGCCGGAGATGGTAGCCGAGGAGCCGTCGACCTGCGTTCCCCGAGGTTGTGACACGGCGCGCCTACAGACGGATAATCCC
>RRZT012811166.1_pt1 | contig 16738 bp, 28 predicted proteins | sample 2165551 | NCBI WGS metagenome assembly RRZT01 (sample SAMN10456910, study PRJNA506462) | wastewater metagenome | biome: wastewater; feature: sludge; material: wastewater sludge; isolation source: wastewater sludge with Escherichia coli K12::gfp cells carrying plasmid... | place: USA: Moscow, Idaho...
TAAAGAAAGAATAAGAACGGTTAAATATTTAGAAGAAAACTTAAACGGATTAAGAATAAAAATAATAGATGATAGAACAATACAAGTATTTTATAAGTATTAAGTAGGTGGTGAGCTTGAGTAAAAAGGGTTGGATTAGTATTCATAGAAAAATACAAGAACATTGGATTTGGGATGATAAACCTTATTCAAAAGGACAAGCTTGGATTGATTTATTAATGCTAGTTAATCATACAGATAATAGAGTGATGTTTGATAATGAATTTAGAATCGTAAAGAGAGGACAAAGGATAATTTCAATGCAACAACTTCAAGAAAAGTGGGGTTGGTCGAATACAAAAGTTAAAAATTTTTTAAAATTATTAGAAAAAGATAAAATGATAAAGCTAGAAATAGCACCAAGGAAATGCACTATTGTAACCATTGAAAATTACAACGATTATCAAGATGAAGAAAATAAAAAACATCACGAAAGCATCACGGAAACATCAGGGAAACATCAGGGAAACATCACACAGACATCACACGAACATATAAACAATAATGATAATAATGATAATAATGATAATAATGACAACAAGAGAGAAAAGCTTGTCGTTTCTGATGATATAAAAACTATTGCAAATATTTTTGAAAGTAATGGATTTGGAACTATAAATTCAACTACTGTTAGCTTTATAAATAATCTATTGGAAGATTACAAAACAGAATGGATTATAAAAGCTATGGAAGAAGCAGTTAAGCAAAATAAAAGAAGATTGAATTATGTAGAAGGTATATTAAAAAATTGGGAAACTAGAGGAATGAATTACGAAAGAGGTGAAGAAAGTGGAACAGAAATTACTGGAGGTTATGGAGAGGATAAAGACGACTTCCTCACAAAATTCAATGAAAGACTTAAACAAGAACAGCGAGAAAAAGGATTATAAATGCAATCTTTGTCAAGATACTGGAGTTGTGATAGTTGATTATAATACTGCTAAACAATGCGAATGTGTGAAAGAGAATCTAAAAAGAAAAAGAATGGAGAATATCTTAGAATTTGCGGATATACCGATTGAATATGAGAATTTGAACTTAAAAAATTTTAAGATTGATATATATAAAAAACCTAAATCAAAAGAATTGGCTCATGCTGCTTTTACCTTAGTTGATAGATATATTAAAAATTATCTTGAACTAGAAGAATTAGGTAAAGGATTATATTTATATAGTGAGATACCTGGTAGTGGAAAAACTAGCATGGCTATAATTCTAGCAAATGAAATAATGAATTTATTTGAGAAATCAATTAGATATACAACAGTTGAAGATATAGCAAGTACAATCAAATCAACTTACAACAACCAAGCGACATTGTCAGAAATGGATATAATAAAAGGCTTAGTGGAAGTAGATTTATTGATACTAGACGATTTAGGAGTTGAAAATAATAGCCAATGGACAGAGTCAAAAGTATATCCGATCATTGACAAAAGAAATGAGCAAAAGAAACCTACTATCTTCACGGCTAACATTCCAATTAACAGATTGCCATACCATTCAAGAATAAAATCTAGACTCAATAGAATATCGACAACTATTCATTTTCCAGAGGAAGATGTTAGAAGCTATTTAGGACAAAGAGAAGATGAAGAAGTATTAAAAATATTATTTGGAAGTGATATAAATGACTAATTATGCTAATAGGGGAGCTTTACTTGAAGAAGAAGTAGAGCTTACTAATTCACAATATGAGAGAGAAAATATAGCTTTAGTACAAAAGATAGCTACTCCAGTAAAAATTATAAAAACTAAAGGTGCGATGATAGAAGGGTTTGTAGAAAAGAAAAGCACTTTGGATTTTAGGGGAACAATCAAAGGTGGAATATCAATTAGTTTTGATTGCAAAGAAACTAAAGATGAAAAAGGATTGCCTTTAACAAATATACAAGCTCACCAAATTGAATATATGAGAAAAGCTTTAGTAGTAGACGAGATAACCTTTCTAATATGCTACTTGAGTGAGTACGATAAAAGGTATTTCGTTCCAGGAGAAACAGTTTTAAATTATTGGAATGAATGGCAGAGGAACAAAGGTAAAAGAGGATATAACACAATTTTAATTAAAGATATGGTTGAGATAAAAAGTAGCAATGGATATATACTTGATTATTTATCTGTTTTGGAAAAGAGAATGAGGATAGTCGAAACTATATGTACTGACGGTGAAGTGATTAAAGAAAATATAAGATATGAAATGGATAATGAAGATTTGCTTAATATGCAAGAAAAGATAAATGAAAGTGCTTTTGAATTGAGTAAAAGAAATAATTATTAAAAGAGGTGTAGATGATGAAATTAGATGAGGTTATAAGTCAATTATATGATTTGAAGTATAACTCTATGGATTTTATAGATGAAGATAATTTAGATGATGAAACTGATGTATGGAATAAGGATATTGTAGCATTAGATATAGCAATAGAAATTTTAGAAAAAGAATTGTGTAAAGAAAAATTAAGTATATTTTCTAGTATAAAGATTTTATTTAAAGAGGGCTTATCGCAAATAAATAACATTGCAGAAGAAAGAGAAAAGTTTAAGAAAAGAAAATTAGAAATGGAAAGGCAAAGAAAAGAATTCAAAGAAGATTATGAGAAAATAAAGAAAAAGTTTGAGGTGTAAATATGAACACAGGAGAAGTACAATATGCAATTAGACAAGCATTAAATTCTTTTGACGAGTGGAACGATGTAACGGGAGTAGTACAAAAAGGAACATCATATTATTACGAGTTACAAGGAGTCATAGAAGATGCAACAAGGATTGGATGTAAGATTGCTTGCGAGGGAATAGATGCAGATTTGAGTGATATTTTAGGAGAGTGATATTTATGTATCTTATAGTTAAATATTTTAACAATGGAGAAGAATATAGTCAATATGAAGAAGATTATGAAATCTTAGGATTAGTCGACTGCTTAGAACATGCTGTGAACTATCTTGCCAATATAAAAGAAGTGGAAATCCGCGAATTCGAATTTGATTTAGATGATGATTCTATAGGAGCTTTAGGATTGCCAATGGTAAAGCAGTATGGTTTTGAATATATAGATGATAAAGATGATGAAAATGCTTTTTATCGAAACCATTTTTACGAATTTTATATATTGGAAATAAACTGCATGGAACCAGTTGAATTAATGAATGAGGAATAAAGAAATGAATAACTATGATGGAAAATCATTATATGAAATAGGTATTGAAATAGCAGGAATGTTTAGAGAACTAGGATATGAATTTTCGAAAGTAATAACAGAAAAAGAAGCTAAACAACTTGATGAAGAGCTATCAAAAAATAATCTGGAAGAAGCTATTAGGAGGAATAAACAATGTCAGATAGAGAAAAGAAATATAAGAAAATGGAAGAGATATATAAACAAATAATCGCTTATAGTGATTTGAACGGATTTACAAATAGTGAATTAGCATATGTACTAACAATAGTGATGATGACAATTTTAAAAAAAGAGGAAACAGACAAGGATTAAAAAAAGTAGGAATATATATTGACGACAAAAAGAGTGTTGATATTGAATTTATATGTTTGATTCAATCGATGTGGGCTAAGCAATATCACATTCAAAATAGCGGATTTATTGTTGGAAAAGCAATAAATAGAGTGATGGTAAATATAGCTGATGAAAAGAACAAAGGAGATAACTAAAACATGAAATCTATTAAAATATAAGAGAGGTACAGAAATGGATAAGACTAGATGTTTTGCAGACAACGGAGATTACTGTTCTGCATTAAGAGAAATGAAATGCAAAGACTGCAAATTTTATAAAAGTATAGAACAATATGAAAAGGAAAAGAAAAGATTTGAATATGCTAAAAAATACATGCTAGGGGAGAAGTAGCATATGAAGAAAGAACAGCTAATACAATATAGAGATTTAATAAAAGAAATCAATAGACTTGAAAGAAGAAAGCAGAAATTGAAAGATGATAAGGAATTATCCCATGACAGAGTAACAGCTTCTAATAGTGAATTTCCATACCAGCAGGTCAGTGTAACCATAGAGGGCTACATTGACAATACAGAAAAGATAAATAGATTAAATAATATTCTTGTGAATAGAAAAAAGAAATGTGAGAATCTCAAGATTGAGATAGAAGAGTATATATCCAGCATACGAGATAGTAAAGTTAGACAGATATTTGAAATGAGATATTTCGAGGGAATGAACTGGAAAAATATTTCAAATTATTATGGTTCAAAGCATGAGAGCTATTCAAGAATGATTCATGATAGATATTTAAGTCAGAAATAATGTTGTGCGTTTTGTGCGTTTTTAATGTGCTAATATTATATTATGGACAGTTGTCAAAACTGAAAGTAATGTTTATAGAGTTAGCTTGTTGGTTATTGTAAATATACAAACCTCCTTTCTTAGTACATAGACCACTTAGCTGCATCCTAGGTGGTTGAATGTACTTAATAAATAAGGAGAAACAATAAGTATAATCAATCTGATATCTACTCTATACACCGTAGCCCAGCCGTACGCGGCAGCTACTCAATCAATATAATATTTAGTAATAGATATTATAAACAAAATTATATTTAGAAAAGCATTGACATTAAAGTTAGTGCTTTTTTTAATGCAAAGAATTAATTGACAGAAATAAATAATAAAAGAATTAATAATAAAACAATCTAAGAGATAGATAGTAGTGCACAGTTACTTAGATTAGTAAAGTTAGATAAAGAATAGATGTGATCTAATGATTGAAGATAAATTTAAATACAGAGATAAGAAGTTAGCGGATAGATTTTATCAATCGAAAGTTTGGAGAAAGAAAAGGTTAGAGATAATCAAAAGAGATAATAACGAATGTCAACATTGTAAAGAGAATGGAAAGGTATCAAAGGCAGAGCAAGTTCATCATATAGTCCATTTAGAAGATGATAGTAATTTAGCTTTAGAAGATGATAATTTAATTAGTCTATGCCTAGACTGCCACAACCATATTCATAAAAGATTTGGACATTCTGAAAAGAAAAATACATTTTGGGTGGAGGAATGGTGGTAGGAATATACCCCTGGTCGAAAGTTTGACAATCCCGAAACCCTTGGAAAGCGGGGGATGGGCTCCCAGTTTATATTTTTTTGATTTTCTTGCATGAGGTGAGGGAGTGTGGTTAATGGCTAAAGAAAAAGATAAATCAGAAAGAGAAAAAAGGTATAAGGATAGGAAAAAAGAAAGAGAAGATATTGAAAACTCTTTACTGGATCAACTAGAGGACAGAAAAAACTCAACTAAATATTTTATAGATTTAGTCAAAGACTATATGTCCTTGTGGGATATTAAAAATGAATTGATATTCGATGTTGAAGAAAAAGGAGTATCAGTTAAATATCAGAATGGAGAAAATCAATGGGGATATAAGAAAAATGATTCAGTAAGAGAATTAACTTCTGTAAATGCACAAATGCTAAAACTATTAAAAGATTTAGGGATAAAAGCAGAAGTAGAAGAAGTTGATGACAATGAGTTTGATTTATAAGTATCATGAATTTATTGATGAATATATAAAAGCAATAAGAACAGAGAAGATAAAATCGTCTAAAGAAATTAAATTAGCAATGAACTTGGTTGAATTAAAACTAAGTAATAAAGATGTTTTTATTGACTCTGAAAAGATATATGAAGCTAGAAGAATAATAGAAGAATACTGGGATATTGAGTTAATAGGTTGGCAACTCTTTATTCTTGCGCTAATACATTGTTATTACAAATCAAGCAATACTGTGGTCTTTGATGAATTTTTAATATTGATGGGTAGAGGAAATGGAAAGAATGGATTTATAAGTCCTATTGCTTGGTACTTAACTACCCAAAATCACGGAATACAAGGCTATAATGTAGATATTATTGCTAATAACGAAGAACAGGCTAAAACTTCTTTTCAAGATGTTTATGAGATGCTGGAGAATAATTGGACTAAGATGAAAAAGGGATTTAAAAAGACTAAAGTTCAAATAGATTCTAAGGCAACTCAATCATATATAAGATTTAATACATCTAATGCAAATACGAAAGATGGTAAAAGGTCAGCTTGTTTAGTTTTCGATGAAATACACGAATATGAAAACTATGACACAATCAATGTATTTACATCTGGATTTGGTAAAAGAAAACATTCAAGGACTTTTAAGATAACAACTAATGGACATTTAAGAGGTGGAGTTCTGGATCAGGAGTTAGAACTGGCAGATGATATTTTAAATAATGTAGATGGAATAGGAGAGATACTGTCAACGCTACCTTTAATTTATAAATTAGATAGTGAGGAAGAAGTTGAAGATGAAGTAAATTGGGAAAAAGCAAATCCTAGTATAAAATATTTTCCGGATCTATATAACGAAATTAAAAAGCATTGGGTTAATACAAAATATAAACCCGGTACTGAAATAGAATTTTTTACTAAACGAATGAACTTGCCGAAAGAAGATGCTTACTCGGTAGTTGCTGATTGGGATAATATAAAAGCTTGTACTAGAGAGGAACTACCTCTTGAAGAATTGAAAGGTCAAAACTGTATAGGAGCAATTGACTATGCTGGAATTAAAGACTTTGCAAGTTGTGGGCTACTATTTAAAAAAGATGGTATGAGATATTGGTTAGAGCATACTTTTGTAAACAGAAAAGCCTTGGAAGTGAAAAGCAGAGAATTCAAGTTTCCGATTATGGAAATGGTAGCTAGAGGACTTATAACCATAGTTGATACAGAAACTATAAGACCAGAGCTAATAGCAGATTGGTTTTTAGAGCAATCAAAAGATTTTAATATAATAAATATAGCAGCAGATGATTATAAAGCAACTTACTTGGCACAAGCTTTTGAAAAAGTAGGCTTACCATTAACAATTGTAAAATACGGATATATCACTCATACAAAATTAGCACCTCTGGTTGATTCGATGTTTGCAGAAAAAACTCTAATATGGGGAGATAATCCGACAATGAACTGGTATACAAGAAATACTTTTAAAGATTTTGATAAAAAAGGAAATATAACTTATAAAAAGATAGAGCCTAAGTTGAGAAAAACTGATGGTTTTTTTGCTTTATTGCACGCTTTGAGTTTAGATGACGAGTTAGAAGAAGGAAGAGGATTGATGTTGTTTAATGCTGTAACTTAGGAAAGGTGGTGAATGTATGGGAGTAATAGATAAAGTAATAGAGCTTTTTAAAGGAAAAACAGAAATAACTTTAAGTGAAATGACCTTTAAAGATTTGGAAAGTAATATGTGTTACAAAATATTAGCTATTGAGTCAGCAATAAACCTTATAAGCAAGACAGTTGCTTTAGCAGAATTTAAAACTTTTGAAAAAGGGAAAGAAGTGAGGAATAAAGAATATTATAAATTTAATGTAAATCCAAACAATTCAAATTCTGGATATGAATTTTGGAGAAAAGTTGTAAGAAAATTAATTTATGAGAATGAAACACTAATATATAAGGATTCATCAGGAAAGTTTATATTAGCGGACACCTTTACTAGAGAACAGAAAAATATAGATAGTTATATTTATAAAGACATAGCAGTTAGCAATTATAAGTATGAAAAAGTTTGTCAAGAAGAAGAAGTCATATATTTAACTTGGGACAATAAAGAAATGGTTAAAATAATTAATAGCGTTTATGACGACTATCAAGAATTAATACAAGCTAGTAAAATGGGCTATCTTAATAATAAATACATTAAAGGTATATTAAATATAGATTCAAAATTCTCTCAAAAAGACAAAAACATTGAAACTATAACTGAACATTATAGTAATGAATTAAACAAAGTATTAAAAGCTAAAAATTCTGCGGTTATGCCTTTGCAAGAAGGATTAGAATGGAAAAATTTAAATGAAGATAAGGGGAAAGGTGCAGTAGACAAGTTTAGCGATACAAGGCAATTTATTAATGATGTATTTGATTATGTAGCTATGGCTTTAAACATACCACCAGCAATTTTAAAATTTAGCGTAGTTGAATCAGATAAGTTAATAAATGATTATATGACATTCTGTATAAAACCTATTACTGATGTAATAAGCGATGAACTTAATAGAAAAGTATATTCAGAAAAGCAATTCATAGAAAGAACATATGTGAAGGTAGATATATCAACTATAAGAGTTACAGAATTAAAAGACATAGCTTATGGTTTAGATGTTCTTACAAGAACTGGCTCAAATACAATAGACGATAACTTAACTGCTTTAGGCAGGGAGCCTATAGGTGACGAAATAGGTCAGACAAGATTTGTTACTAAAAACTATCAACCAGCGGAACAAATGATAAAAGATTCTAAAGTAGCTAAGGAGGAAAATAATGGAAAAGGAGAAGGAAGTTAATGATAAAAATATGAAACAAGCAGTAGAAAGATCAATGCAAAAGAAATTTATAAGAGAAGGAAGAAAACAAAGAAATCCAAAAGATGTAAGAGTGTAAGGAGGAAAGTAATGGATAGCGATAAAATTAATCAAGTTCCAAATTCAATGAAAAGATTAGTTAATGTTCTAGAGCATAGGGAAAATTATAGTGAAAATGAAATTGAAACTATATATATTGTTGCAAGTAGCTATGCAGTATATAAGAATAATGAAAGGCTATTAAGAAGATTTGGTTATTTTGATAGATTTGAAATCAAACCATTGATTACTAGAGAAAATATTGAATTGTTGAAAGGTCTAGATAAAAATAAAACAGTCGTTGCTTTGTATTGCAACTGGTTTAGAGTCTCGACATTCAATGAAATATGTGGCTTAATATATGGTAATGAAGAAATGTTTGTTAATTTGGATGAATATTATGAAGAAGAAAAGAGAGCAACAAATGAAATCACTGTAAAAGTAAACTTAGATACAGAAAATTTCTATGAGGAAATAGACAAAATTAAAAATAAATTAATAAAAGTAGCTGAAGCTTTAGATTAAAGTCATTTTATCAATTTAAGATAAGGTGGCTATTTTTATACAAATTTTTAGGAGGTGAAGCGATGGACTATAGGAAATTTAAATTAGTTAAACAAATTATGGAACAGGATAAAAAATTTAAAAGTATTGTCTTGATTGGACCTACTAAAGAATATTGTAGTTATTTTTTAAGAGAGATAGCTGAAGAGTTAGGAATAAAGCAAAATGAAATAACAATAGTATCAGGAAATAAGCTTTATAATGATGGGATAGATTTTTATAATAGCATAGTTCTATTGATGGGAAGTTGGTGGGAGAACAAAGGAATAAACAAAGAATGGTTCAATTTTATAAATCGTACAATATATACTACTCAAATTAAATTATAGGAGGTGATGAAGTGAAACAAAAAGATAATAGATTTTGGGATTTAAAACAATCAGTCAATAATCAAAATGAACTAGATTTATTTATCTATGGAGACATAGAAAAAGGTTACTATGACTGGTGGGAAGGCAGAATGTTTAATAATGAAAGGTCTGCTGATTATTTCAAAGAACAACTAGAACAATATAAGGATATTGATAAAATCAATGTTTTTATAAACTCTTATGGAGGTTCAGTATTTGAAGCTACATCAATACAAAATCAATTAAAGAGACATAGTGCAGAAGTTATAGTAAATATTGATGGCTTTGCATGTTCTGCTGCTTCTGTGATTGCTATGGCTGGCGATACTGTAATAATGCCTTCTAACACTATGATGATGATTCATAATATGTGGATGAGTACATCGGGAAATGCTAATCAGTTAAGACAAGATGCTGATGTTCTAGATAAGATGATGGAAGCTAATAGACAAGTATATCTGCAAAAATCAAATGGTAAAATCACAGAAGAAAAATTAATCGAATTACTGGACAATGAAACTTGGTTAACAGCAGAAGAATGTTTAGAAATTGGTTTTTTTGTTTTTATTTTAGATAAAGAAGTAGACATGACAGAAGCAAACCAGCTACTACAAAAATTTAATAATAGTTTTGAACAACAAGTCACAAGAAACAAAATGATTGCAGCAAGTTTAAAACAAACAGCGACTCTCCTGGAGAATCCAATTCCTCAACAAAAAGAAAAAGAGGAAGAAGAGAACCAAGAGAGTAATTTTATGCAATTTTTGGCAGAAGGATTAAATAAATTCAAAGAAAAGGGAGAGAAAAAATATGACTAAAATTAAAACAGGAGCAATGGGAGAAATGGGAGTAGATTTAAAACAAATGCAAGAAGAAGCAATGCAAAATCTTTCAAATGCTGCTTCTGAAAACAATTCAGAAGAATTTGGAAAAGCATTTCAAGCATGGGCTAACATCTTACAAGAACAAGTTTTGCAAGAAGCTAAATTAGCTAGTGAAGGCATTGTTCAAAACATGGATCAGAATGTATTAATTGGTAGAGGGGTTAGACAATTAACATCTGAAGAAGATACTTTCTATCAAAAAACAATAGAAGCAATGAAGTCAAATAATCCAAAACAAGCATTAGCTGAATTGGATGTAGTAATGCCTTATACTGTTGTTGACGCTGTATTTGAAGATTTAGTTGAACAACATGAGTTGTTATCGGTTATAAACTTTCAAAATACAACTGCTATAACTAAGATGTTATTAAATACTCATGGAAACCAGTTAGCTACATGGGATAAGTTGACAACAGCTATAGTAACTGAATTAACATCTGGATTTAAAATGATAGACATGACTTTAAATAAATTATCTGCATTTATTCCAGTAGCAAAAGATATGCTAGACCTAGGACCAACTTGGTTAGATAGATATGTAAGAGTAATCTTAAGTGAAGCAACTGCTTTTGGATTAGAGAGTGGAATAATCAAAGGTGATGGGAAAAACAAACCTATTGGAATGAATAGACAAGTTGGCGATGATGTAACAGTTACTGGTGGAGTATATCCAGTTAAAACAAAGATTAAAATAACTGACTTATCTCCTTTAACTTATGGAAAATTGTTAGCTCCAATGACAAAATTAATAAAAGGAAAAGACGAGCAAGGAAAAGATAAGGTTGTTTCAAGAATAGTTAAAGAGGTTATTTTAATAGTAAACCCAACAGATTATTTATTAAAAATAATGCCAGCTACAACTATTAGGGGAGTAGATGGGCTATATAGAAATAATATACTGCCATTCCCAACCAGAATAATTCAATCTGTAGAAATGAAAGAGGGAGAAGCTATAGTAGGACTTCCAAAAAGATATTGGATGGGAATAGGTTCAGAGAAATCTGGAAAGATTGATTACTCAGATGAATACAGATTCTTAGAAGATGAAAGAGTTTATTTAACTAAACTATACGGACATGGGGAACCTTTAGACAATAATGCTTTTGCAGTTTTAGACATAACTGAACTTGAACCAGCGAACGTATCTGTTAAGGTTGTAAAAGATGGCGCAGTAGTTCCAGAAGCATAGGAGGGGTTTAAATGATAAAAGCTAAGGTTATTGAGAGATATCAAGATATTAAGTTAGATAGGCTATTAGAAGCTGGAGAGATGATTGAAATATCAGAGGAAAGATTTGAGGAAATAAACTCAAAAGGATGGGGCAATTTAGTTGAAAAAGTAGAGGAAGAAAAGCCTAAAAAGAAAAAAACTACTGATAAAAAATAAAGGCAGGTGATCAACTTGCTAGATTTAATAAAAAGAGATTTGCGAATACTGGACGATGATGAGGACTTACTGATTCAAGATTTAATTGATTCTGGAAAGTCTTTTTTGAATGGAATTACTGGAGCTAAACTTGACTTTGAAAGCAAAGAAGGTTTGGCTCGTAATCTTCTAAGACAATATTGCAGATATGATTATAATAATTCAGCTGAATATTTTGAAGAAAATTTCAAATCAGAAATAATAAGGCTTCAACTTATGAATTTAGGTGATAAAAATGCAAAAGAAACAGAAAATGCAACAAGTAAATAGAGTTAGAAATCAAATTATCACAATAAAAGAAAATAAAATGATAACTGATGATGAAGGTTATGAAGAACAAAAGCTTGTTGAGTTTAAAAAGGTCTATGCAAAAATAAGAGGGTTAAGAGGTAAAGAATTCTTTGAAGCTAAACAAGCTCAAGCAGAAGATATAAAAACTTTCAACTTTAAATACTTTCAAGGTCTAACTACATCAATGTATATAGACTATAAAGGCAGAATATACAATATAGAGTCAATAAACAATATCGATGAAAGAAACTTTGAATATGAAGTAAAAGCTAGTGAGGTGAAGTCTAGTGAGTAATTCAATAAGATTTGAACTTGAAGGACTAGACGATTTACTTCAAATGACAGAGGGTTTAGGGAAAAAAGGAAATAGGGTTGAAAATGAAGCATTGAAAAGGGCTGGAGAATATTTATTAAATGAGATAAAAAAAGAAACTCCAATTGGCAAAACTAGGAGATTGGTTGAAGGATTTGAATTGTCTGGTGTAACAACTAGAAAAGGAATAAAAGGAATAGATATTAAGAATGAAGTCTATTATCTTAAATTTCACGAATATGGTACATCAAAAATGGCAGCTAATCCTTTTTTCACTAGAACTTTTGAAATGCATAAATCAATAGCTTTTGAAATATTAAAACAACAATTGCTTATAGGATTGGGGTTGTAGCTTATGAATAGTTTAATAATAAATACCTTAAAACCTCTTAATGTTCCAGTTAAGCATGGTAAGCATACCGGTAGTGAAGAACCTTATATTGAATTTTTTAAGATAATTGAACAAGGTAGCTATTTCGGTGATGATGAAGAATTAGAAACAACTTATCTTTATCAATTGAATTTATTTGGAAAAGGCAACTTAAACAGTCTTGAAAAAGAAATAGTAAGGCTAATGAAAAAAGCTGGATTTATAAGAGTCGTTAACTGGGATGGACCTTTTGAAAATGACACAAAATTATATCACAAAATATTTAGATTTAGAAAATATGAAAACACTCAATAGTGAGTGTTTTTTTAATGTAAAAAATTATAGGGGGAATAGAAATGGCAATAAAAGGATTAAATAGTTTAGTATATGTACCTTTGGTAAAAGATGATTTGACAGGAGTTGAATATGGGACAGAGGTTAAAGATTTCCCAGCTGGTCAAAACTTGACAATTACTCCAAATGTTATAGGCGCTAAATTGCATGGTAACGATATATTACTTGAAGAAGAATCAGCGATTGAGTCAATAACAGTATCCGTAACATTAGCAGATTTGCCACTTAATATAAGAGCGGAATTATTGGGTCATAACTATGAAAATGGAGTATTAAAGAATGGCTCAGAAGATGTGGCATCAGAAATTGCATTTGGATTTAAAGCTCCTAAATCAAAATATGGCGGTGGCGGAGAAAGAAGAATGTGGCTATTAAAAGGAAAAGGAAAGCCAGTGTCAGATGATTATGAGTCAAAAGGAGAAAATATAGTTTATAAACCTTCAGCAATAGAATTTACATTTATGTCTAGAGTTGCAGATGGTGAATTAATGTTTATGTCTGACTCTAAAGATGAAGGAGCGCCACCGAATGATAAATTCTTTACAGTAGCATTCTTGAAAGATGGAAAAGTAACAGCTTAACGGTTGTTACTTTTTTATTTAAGAATCTTATGGGAGGGATATAAATGAGTGATTTAGCTAATACAGAAGGTATAAAAGTATTTTTAGACAAAGAAAGAATAATTAGATTTGATGCTTTTGCTTTTTATGAAATAGAAGATAAATATGGGAATTATGCAGAAGCTACTAAAGCAGTAAATAGTGTGATTTTAAACGCTTTAAATGGTGAAGAATCCGAATACGGAATTAAAGATTTTATTGATATTTTAATGCTAGGTTTATTACATGAAGATAAGGATGTATATGAATCTAAAGATGATATTTTAAGGAGCATAGATGCAAGAAACTTTATAGAGATATCAAATAAAACGGTAGAAGCTTTTGATATTTTACTTCCGTTAAAAGAATTAATAAAAGAAGAAACAGATGAAAGCGAAGATGATGAGTCAAAAAACTAGATAACCATTCTCAAGGATTGCCTTGGGAGTGGTTTTTCTATTATATGACAGTTAAATTAGGATTTTCAGAGTCGGAATTTTGCAGAATGTCTTTAAAAAAAATAATGGCAGTAATGGATGAACATATTAGATTTAATAGCTTAGATAAAGGCAAAAAAGAAGAAGATGTTTATATTGATGAGCTGTTTGTGTAGGAGGTGATTGAGTGTCGGAACTAGGTAATTTAACAGTACGATTAGCATTAGATAATGCAAGTTTTCAAGAAAAACTACAACAATCAAATAGAGATATAAAATTAGCAGGATCAGAGTTTAAAAATGCAACTGCTGGAACTGAAGTATTTGGAAAAGGTTTGAATAATCTTGAAGCAAAATCTAAAATGCTATCAAAGCAATTTGAAGCTCAATCAAATATCGTACAGTTAAATAGAGAAAAGCATCAAGATAGTAAGAAAACATTAGATGAAAATATAAAAGCTCAAGAAGAATTAAAAACTAGATTAGATGCATCTAAAAAAGCGTATGAAGAAACAAAAAATATACTTGGAGAAAATGCAGAAGAAACTAAAATTCTTGAACAAAATTATAAAGACTTATCAGAGGAATATACAGTAAATGAAGAAAAATTAAGAAACAATGTTCGAACAATGGAGAATTGGGAGAACAAGGTAAATAATGCAGAAGCACATCAAAAGAATTTAGAAAATCAATTAAAAAATACTACTGATGAAATAGAAAAACAGTCAACGAAAGCTCATCAATTAGGTGAAAAACTTGAATTAGCTGGAAACAAAATGATTCAATCCGGAGATAAAATCGCTGGTATTGGAAAAGGCATGACCGCTGGGATAACAACACCTCTTGTTGCACTAGGCGGATTATCAACTAAAGTAGCTATTGAATTTGAATCAGCCTTCGCTGGAGTAAAGAAAACCATCGACGGAACTCCAGAGCAGTTAAAGAAAATAGAACAAGGTATTATAGATATGTCTATGAATGTACCTTCATCAACAACAGAGATAGCAGCATTGGCAGAAGCGGCTGGACAACTTGGAATAGAAACTGATAATGTACTAAGTTTCTCTAAAGTAATGACCGATTTAGCAAATTCAACAAATATAGTTGGAGAAGAAGGGGCATCACAATTAGCTAAATTTGCAAATATAACTCAAATGTCTCAAGACGATTTTGATAGGCTAGGTTCAACTATTGTAGACTTAGGTAATAATCTAGCTACAACTGAAAAAGACATAGTAAATATGGGAATGAGACTTGCTGGGGCTGGAGCACAAATAGGAATGTCGGAAGCTCAAATAATGGCAATGGCTGGGGCACTATCAAGTGTAGGTATTGAAGCTGAAGCCGGCGGAAGTGCCTTTTCAAAAGTTATGATAAATATGCAACTAGCGGCAGAAACTGGGCTTGACGGATATAAAACATTTGAAGAGCAAGTTAATAAAGTTGGATTTTCAATGGCTGGGGCTCAAGCTGCTATAAGCCAAGGTGGAAAACAATTTGAAAGACTTGCAAACTCGCTAGGCATAGGAAAGAAAGAATTGAAAGCAACATATAAGGAAATAGTAAAGGCTAAAGGCGGACTTGATGATTTTGCAAATGTAGCTGGAATGAGTGGAGAAGAATTTACAAAATTATTCAAAGAAGATTCAAGCAAGGCTATTATTAAGTTTATTGAAGGACTTGGGAAAGCAGAAGAACAAGGAATGTCAACGATTGCAGTTCTTGAAAATATGGATATAAAAGAAGTTAGATTGAGAGATTCATTATTAAGGGCAGCAAACGCAAGCGAAGTATTCTCTGATGCACTAGAACTTGGAAATAAGGCTTGGGAAGAAAACACAGCATTATTAGACGAAGCTAGTCAGAGATATGAAACGACAGAATCTCAACTTCAAATGAACAAGAATAGAATGTTAGAATCTGCAAGAGTGATAGGTCAAAACTTATTGCCAGTTGTTGCGGATATATCTGGAAAGATAGCAGATATAACTGGACAATTTGCAAAACTAAATCCAGAAACCCAACAATCGATTATAAAAATGGCTGGGTTGGCAGCTGGAATTGGACCGGTTATTTGGGGAGCTGGGAAATTAACAAAAGGATTTGGTAATGCATCATTGACACTTGGCAAATTCTTAAAATCTTCTAATGATACAACCGCTGGAGTTGATACTTTAGCAAAAGGCTTTAATGCAGCAGAAGTAGGAGTAAGTTTAGCCGGAAAAGCAATGGGATTATTACCATTAGCTGGAGTTGCAGCTGGATTATATGCTGGTGGAAGAATTGTAAAGTCATTTTCAGATGAAATGTCTGAAGCTGCATTTACAACAGAAGAATTTGGAGAAGAAATTTCAGAAGGCACAAGAAAAGCAGTACAAGGATTTTCTGATCTAAATATAAACGCAACTAAAGAATTAACAAATTTGAAATTTAGCAATGAGAATATATCTAAAGAGGTTGCTGAGGATTTAGACAATATTTTTATGAATATGTCTAAGATAGTAACTGATGAAATAGTCAAAAATAAAGATGAAGCTATATTGGCTTTAAATGAATTGCTAGAACAAACAAGCGCATTAAGTGAAGAGGAAAAAGCTATAGTCCGAAAGGGAAGAAACACAAAGACTAATTCTAATCCAAAAAATGCAGATCTTATAGATTATAAATATGCTACAGGATTTGAAGCTTTA